>Ga0299907_10000306_pt1 | contig 22700 bp, 24 predicted proteins | sample RVTome_16_FD_198680 | JGI IMG/M metagenome (GOLD analysis project Ga0299907, IMG submission 198680) | Soil microbial communities from uranium-contaminated site in the Upper Colorado River Basin, Wyoming, United States - RVT152D67 (version 2) ...
CGAAGCGAGTCGCACGCGGCTAACCGGGGTCGGGCTGAGAAGGACGTATGCCAGTACCGCCCACGACTTATTGCCGCGAGGCGGAGGTACTGGAGTCCCGTCTCGAAGGACGACCGGACTGCCCAGTAGCCGGATCTCTATCGTCACGCGAGCATCATCGAACCGCCGGGCGCGAGTGGCAAGAGCCAGATCGATCGGTCAAACGGCTAGTCAAACGCGGGTTCGGACCGGGTGGCAGACTTACCCAGGCGCACCGGCTCGGATCTGATCGAGGAACCGCTCGATGTGGCGGGTGGTCTCGTCGATCACGTCTGACAACCACATGACATGTATGTCGCTGTCGAGCTCGACCAGTGTCGCCTCTGGGATCTGGTCCGTCATCAGCCGGGCTGCTTCGATCGGCACTTGGCGGTCTCCCTGGGCGTGGAGGATGAGGGTCGACACGCCGATCATCGGAAGCGCCTGACGAACGTCAACAGACGCCATCGCGCGGAAGAAAGTGCCGGCGGCGGTAGGGCTGGCGGACATCCTCTGCAGACGTGCCAAGTACTCACGCGCCGCGGGGTCTTTGGCTCGACTGGGCGCGGCAAGCGACACGCCGACGCCCGTGCCCCAATTCGCTTCGCTGTGGGCGTAGAAGGCCTCGAAGGCGGCGAGGTCGGCAGCCGGCTCGTAGTCGTCGCCCTTCACCATCCGTGACCAGCCACCGAAGAGGATCAGCGCATGGGTGCGCTCGGGGCGAGTGGCCGCGAACTGGATCGCGGTGGGCGCACCCGCCGAGATCCCGAGGATCACCGCGCGCCTGGACCCGGCAGCGTCGAGCACGGCGACTGCGTCGTCGATCCAGTCGTTCCAGTCGATCGATTGAGGCCGATCGGAGAGGCCGATGCCTCGCTTGTCGAACAGGATGAGGCGGCTCATGGCTGCCAATCGCCGGACGAGATCGTCCGTTGGTGCGTCCCACCACATGTCGAGATGCGAAGGGAAGCCGGGGATCGCCAGCACATCGATCGGACCGTCACCCACGATCTGGTACGCGACGTGCACGCCGTCGCCAGAAGTCGCATAGCGCACCGGCGACGGAGCGCGCCCTGCTGCCCCCGTCACCGACGGGTCGGCCGCGTCGGCGTCGAGCGCCGGATCCTGCGCGAGGATCGCGCTCTCGAGGCGCTGGAGGGCGCCCCCAGGTCCAAGACCAAGCTCTTCACGGAGCACCTCGCGTACGCGCTGGTAGGCAGAGAGTGCATCCGCCTGGCGGCCGCTCCGGTAGAGCGCGAGCATCAGATGCGCCCACAGGCGCTCGCGGAACGGATGTTCCCGAACGAGCACCTCGAGTTCCCCGACGAGATCGCTGTCGGCCCCGGCGGCAAGCTCTGCCGAGAAGCGGGCTTCGAGCGCCGACAAGTACTCCTCGCGCAGACGCACCGCCGCGACCGCAAGTCCGGTATGGGACGCGACACCTGGAAGCGGATCGCCTCTCCATAGGCCGACCGCTTCGCTTAGCGCCTCGCGTGCCTCCGCCGTCTCGCCGATCCGTAGCGCCGCCTCGCCCGAGTGGACGAGCGCCCGGAAGCGGGCCACGTCGACATCCTTCGCTCCGACGCGAAGCGTGTAGCCGGACTCCACCGTGGCGATGGAATCCGGTCCGCAGGCTCGACGGATGTTCTTGACGTAGGTCTGGATCGTCTTACGCGCAGTCGCCGGTGGCGAGTCCCCCCAGAGCGCATCCATGAGGGCGTCGACGCTTACCACTTGGCCCGGATGTAGCGCGAGGGCCGCGACTAGTGAGCGTTCCTTCGCCGCGCCGAAGACGATGTCTCCCGTCTCGCCGCGGATCTTGAGGGGTCCGAGCAGGCTGATCTGCACGTCCCCAATCTACGGCCGCGGCCTCCACCGGCGCGCAGCTCAGCCTCTACCGAGCCTCTACCGCCGCGTGGTGGTCTGGTCCCGAGCCCGAATGACACAGGGTCATCGGTGAGGAGGTGTGATGGCGCGATTCGTGGTCCAGCGAACGTTCCCGGACGGACTCGCCGTCCCCAGCACCCCGGATGGAGCAAGGTCGTGTCTGGCGATCGTAGGGAACAACGCCGAGGAGAACGTCACCTGGGTGACTTCTTACGTCTCGGTCGACCGGACGACGACGTATTGCATCTACGACGGTCCGAGCCCGGAGTCCATCCGCCGAGCCGCGACGGCCAACGGTCTTCCGCTGGATTCTATCGCTGAGGTTCGGGTTCTCGATCCCTACTTCTACCTCGGAGCGCCGTCATGACTCTCCGCCGGATGGATCTCAAGGGATCGCGACGGTCAAACGGCTCGTCAAACGGGTTGTCGGAAGGATCGGTCCACGGGCCATACGACGCGATGGAGGTGAGGGATATGGCCATCCCATGGAAGTTGGTCGCACTCGTGGCGCTCGCAGCGCTCACGGCGGTTCTCCTGTTGATCGTGACGACCGGCGGGGCCGCCGGCGTCGTGACCACGGCGGAACCGACCGTGAGCTACGAAGAGCTCACAAGGATCGTGGGTCCGGTTGCGATCTGAGCGGAAGGGACCTGATGGGTCGCGAGCGCGTGGCACAGAAACGCCACGCGCTCGCAGTGAAGATCGCGATGATCTGCGGTCCTCATCGGTGCCGCGAGCCCGGGCGCGTGGGGACGACTCCAGGACAAGGATCAGCTGCACGTCCGAGGTCTGATCGAGGAGCTCATCTCAAACCTAGCGACTTAGGCACCCACGGTGCGTGCTGGAATGCGACATCTGGCGCTCATCGTCCATAATTCCCGAAGGCCGCCGCTCGGCGGATCGGGGGAAAGGGGGAAGCAAGATGAGGTTGGGCAAGAAGCTCTTGATCGTGCTCCTGGTGATGGGGGCACTGCAGCTGATGGCTGCGGGTGCGGCGAGTGCTGCGCCTCCGGCAAAGGCCAGTCCAACGTGCTCGACGACGCTAGGGATCGCGGTGCACGGGCAGCACATCGTCGCCGACTACGTCATGGGCATGGATCACACGACGTCCGGTTGGCCGATCGGTCATGTTGGCGATGCGATCGCCGGGAGCGGAGCTGTTGTGCCGGGCGGGCCGGGTCCGGGGTTCCACTTCCCGAACGGGTTCTCACCGGGAGCCTCGTTCTGCCTCGAGCAGTCGAACGCGCCGGGAGCACACCCGGGCCTCGGCTGATCCGAACGAGTAAAGCGAGGGCGGACGGACACCCCGTCCGCCCTTCGCTTTGTTGCGCTCCGTCGTGACAGCCGATAATGGCCGTCCGCGAACACGGGAGCAGATCATGGCCTATCGAGTGACTTTCATCCCCGGCGATGGCGTCGGGCCCGAGCTGTCCGAAGCCACCCGCCGCGTCCTGGAAGCGACCGGCGTCGGGTTCGACTGGGACGTCCAGGACGCCGGCGTCGACGTCATGGACAAGTACGGAACCCCGCTGCCGGACCAGGTGCTCGAGTCGATCCGGGCAACCAAGGTCGCGATCAAAGGCCCGATCACCACGCCCATCGGCACCGGCTTCCGCAGCGTCAACGTCGCTCTGCGCAAGGAGCTCGACCTCTATTGCTGCCTCCGCCCGTGCAAGTACTACGAGGGCATCCCCGGCGCGGTGCCCGGCGTCGACATCGTGATCTGTCGCGAGAACCTCGAGGACCTCTACGCGGGTATCGAGTTCGAGCAGGGCACCCCCGATGCCAAGAAGGTCATCGACTTCCTCAACGGGCTCCAGCCGAAGCAGATCCGCGAGGACTCCGGCATCTCGATCAAGCCGATCTCGATCTTCGGCACGACGCGGATCGCCAAGTTCGCGATGGAGTACGCCCGCAAGTACAAGCGCGGCAAGGTCACCGCCGTCCACAAGTCCAACATCATGAAGTTCTCGGACGGGTTGTTCCTGCGCGTCGCCGGCGAGGTCGCCAAGGACTACTCCGACATCGAGTTCGAGGACCGCATCGTCGACAATCTGTCGATGCAGCTCGTGAAGCGGCCGCAGGAGTACGACGTGCTCTTGCTCCCTAACCTCTACGGCGACATCATCTCCGACCTATGCGCCGGGCTGATCGGCGGGCTCGGGATCGCGCCGGGCGCGAACCTCGGCGACGAGGTCGCGGTCTTCGAGGCGACGCACGGCAGTGCGCCGAAGTACAAGGGCCTGAACAAGGTCAACCCGATGGCGATGATGTTCTCGGGCGTGTTGATGCTCCGTCACCTCACCGAAGACGCCGCGGCCGACGCGCTCGAAGGCGCCCTCGCGGCGGTCATCAAGGAAGGAAAGAGCGTCACCTACGACCTCAAGGAGCGGCGCGACGACCCCACGGCGGTCGGCACCAGCCAGGTCGCCGACGCGGTCATCGAAAAGCTCAACGGGTAGCACGTGGCGCGAACGTCGGGCATCCTCGGCGTCGATCACGTCGCCGTTGTTACCTCGCGGGTCGAGGAAGCGGAGAAGCACTACGCGGAGCTGTTCGAGGCCCGCGTGCTCTTCCGCGGTGCGACGCAGCGCGGGGTCTGGGTCACGATCGACGGCGAAGAGGACTGGACCGAGATCCGCCGGCACGGGATCCGGATCGAGGGATCGTTCCTTCGCGCGGGCGGACTCACGATCTCGGTCCTGGACGAGCCCAGGCCGGCCAAGACGGGGCCGATCAACCACGTCGGCATCGGGTGCTCCGACGGCGAGGTACGAACCATCAAGGAACGCGTCAAGCACGCCGGCCTTCGCATCATCGAGGACGGTCCGGAGGGGTTCAAGTTCCTCGACATGTTCGACGTCGTCTGGGAGGTATCACGCGGCATGGAACTCCGCCGCTCGGGAAAGCGACTCGACCTGGGCACGGGGCGAGTCGGTTAATACGATGTGCGACCACGTCGAGCCTTGGAGATGAGCGAATGAAGATCACCGTCGTCGGAGCAGGCAAGTACGGGTCCACCACCGTGCAACGGATCGCCGAGAAAGGGATCTGCGACGAGGTCGTCATGACCGACATCGTCGAAGGCCTGCCGCAAGGGCTCGCGCTCGACATGATGCAGTCGCGCCCCATCGAGGGGTTCGGGACGCGCGTCACCGGGACGAACACCTACGACGAGACGGCCGGGTCGAGCATCTGTGTGGTGACGGCCGGGCTTCCCCGCAAGCCGGGCATGAGCCGCATGGACCTGCTCGAGGTCAACGCGAAGATCATCCGCAGCGTCGGGGAGCAGTTCTGTCCCAACTCGCCCGAAGCGGTCGTGATCGTCGTCACGAACCCGCTCGACGAGATGACCTACCTCTTCCGCGAGGTGTCGGGTTTCCCGGCCGACCGCGTACTCGGGCAGGCGGGCATGCTCGACACGGCGCGCTTCAAGCACTTCGTCGCGGAGGAGCTCGGCGTTTCTCCCCTGGACGTCGAGGCGATCACACTCGGCTCCCACGGGGAGACGATGGTGCCGGTTCCGAGCCGCGTTACCGTCAAGGGAAAGCCGCTCACCGAGCTCGCCGACGCCGAAACGATCGAGCGCGTCGTGCAGCGGACCCGCGACGGCGGCGCCGAGATCGTGGCTCTCCTCAAGACCGGCAGCGCGTACTACGCACCGTCGTCGGCAGCCGCCGCGATGGTCGCCGCGGTCGCCCAGGACTCGGGCGCGGTCATGCCGGCTTGCGCCTGGCTCACCGGTCAGTACGGCATCAAAGGCGTCTACCTCGGCGTGCCGGCCAAGCTCGGCGCAGGCGGCGTGCAGGAGGTCGTGGAGCTCCCCCTGGCCGACGACGAGGTCGCCGCGCTCCGGGAGGCAGCCGAGGCCGTGCGGACGAAGTGCGCCGACGTCGCCAAACTGGCCGGCTAACTGTCCCGCGAGACTGAACCGCCATTCAAGGTTCGGGCTTATCCGTCCGATATGTCTCGAGGGACCGGAGCACGGGAGCTTGAGCATGGCTCAGATACTGGTCGTGGACGACGAGCCGGACATCCGGCAAGTCATGCGCGTCATCCTCGAGGCGGACGGCCACGAGATCGTCGAAGCGGATGACGGGCTGGCAGCGTTCGACGTCGCGAGACAAGGCAGCATCGACCTCGTGCTCCTCGACGCGATGATGCCGGGGATGGATGGGTACCAGCTGCTGCAGAAGTTGCTGGACCTTCCCGATTTCGCGGCGCCCGTGGTTATGGTGACCGGGCGAAGCGACGCCGAAGGGATGATCGCGGAGGCCGACAGCGGGGCGATCGATCACATCAGCAAGCCGTTCACGATGGAAGAGGTCCGTGGGACGGTCGAGCGGATGCTGGCGCTTTCCCCCGAAGACCGAGACGCCCGACGGCAGATGCTCACGCGTTCGGCGGTCGTGTACGGGGCCATGGATGAGCTCAGAAGCCTGGTCGCCGATCCCGACGACGACAAGCACGGACGCCGTTCTCGCTGAACCGCACGCTAGACTGACCGCGTGGTCCGCGAGCTACACGTCGACGAGATCGCCGGCGCCTTAGCGAAGCTCTGTATCGACATCTGCTACCGCATGTCGCCCGACATGAAGGCCGCCGTGAAGCGCGCCCGCGAGCTCGAGGAATCGCCCATCGGCCGCGAGATCCTCGATCAGCTGATCGCCAACACGGAGATCGCCGCCGAGGGACAGGTTCCCTACTGCCAGGACACCGGAACGACCGTGGTGTTCGTCGACGTCGGGCAGGACGTCCATCTCGTCGGCGGGGCGCTGGAGACGGCGATCAACGAAGGCGTCGCCCGCGGTTACACGGAAGGCTTTCTCCGCGGCTCGATCGTGACCGATCCACTGTTCGACCGGCGCAACTCCGGCGACAACACCCCGGCGATCGTCCACACGCGCGTCGTGCCCGGCGATCGCGTCCGACTCACCGTGGATGCGAAGGGCGCCGGGAGCGAGAACATGAGCCGGCTGGCGATGCTGAAGCCGTCGGACGGCATCGAAGGCGTGCGCGCGTTCGTCCTCGAGACCGTCGAGCGCTCCGGCCCGAACGCGTGCCCGCCGGGCATCGTCGGCGTCGGCGTCGGCGGCAACTTCGAGGGGGTCGCGCGCCTGGCGAAGCGCGCGCTGACCAGGCGGGTGGGGGATCCGAACCTCGATCCCCGCTGGGCGGCGTTCGAGCGCGAGCTGCTGGAGGGCGCGAACGCACTCGGTCTGGGCCCCGAGGCTCTCGGCGGCACGCAGACTGTGCTCGCTGTTCACGTCGAGGCGGCGCCGACCCACATCGCCTCGCTCCCCGTCGCGGTCAACATGGAGTGTCACGCGCATCGCGCGGGGCACGTGGAGCTCTAGCCCCGATGTCCGTCTCCGAGCTGCCGGGGGGGCTGAAGAGGGTCGAGGCGCCCCTATCCGACGACGACGTCCGCGCGCTGCGCGCCGGCGACCGCGTGCGCATCTTCGGACGCGTCTACGGCGCGCGGGACGCGGCGCACAAGCGCTTGATCGAGATGCTCGACCGCGGCGAGATGCTGCCGGTCGATCTCGCCGGGCAGATCGTCTATTACGTCGGCCCGACACCGGCGCGACCCGGGGCGGTGATCGGGGCAGCCGGCCCGACGACCGCGGGGAGGATGGATCGCTTCACGCCTCCGTTGCTCGAGCTCGGCCTCAAGGCGGCCGTCGGAAAAGGCGGTCGTGGCGAGGCGCTCCGACCCGAGTTCCAGAAGCACTCCGCCTGCTACATGGCCGCGCTCGGCGGTGCCGGTGCGCTCGCGAGCCGCTCGGTCAAGGCGGCGCGCGTCGTCGCGTTCGAAGAGCTCGGGCCCGAGGCGATCTTCGAGCTCGAGCTCGAGGATTTCCCCGCCTGGGTCGTGAACGATTGCTATGGTGCCGACCATTACGCGACGGTCGCCGAACCGTGGCGAAAGGTGTCCGAGACGGGCACCTCGCAAGCCTCGAGCGAGCTGGGAGGAGGGTAGGAGCGGTGAAGCGCATCCTGTCGGGCATCCAGCCGTCGGGCGAGGTGCACCTCGGGAACTACATCGGCGCGCTCCAACATTGGGCTGCGCAGCAAGACGAGAAGGACTGTTTCTACTGCATCGTAGACCTCCACGCGATAACCGTGCCGCAAGATCCGAAGACGCTGAGAGAGGCGACGCTCGACCTCGCAGCGACGTTGATCGCGACCGGCATCGATCCCGAGAGGTCGACGCTCTTCGTTCAGTCGCACGTGCCGGAGCATCCGCGACTCGGATGGGTGCTCGAGTGCGTCGCGACGTTCGGCGAGCTCAAACGCATGACGCAATTCAAAGACAAGGCCGCGAAGCAGAAGGAAGGCAACGTCAGCGTGGGGTACTTCACCTACCCCGTCCTTCAGGCCGCCGACATCCTGATCTATCAGGCGGACGAGGTGCCGGTGGGGGAGGACCAGCGTCAGCACCTCGAGCTGACTCGCGACATCGCCCAGCGATTCAACGCGCGGTTCGGCGAGACGTTCGTGGTGCCGCAGCCGACGATCCCGAAGGTCGGCGCGAAGATCCTCGATCTTCAGAACCCGGCCGCGAAGATGTCGAAGTCCGCGGACTCGCCGCGGGGCACGGTCAAGCTGACCGACACCGCCGATGAGATCCGAAAGAAGGTCAAGACCGCCGTCACCGACTCGGGCCGCGACGTCGTTGCGAGCCCCGACCGCCCGGCGATCACGAACCTGCTAACGATCTACTCGGTCGCCTCCGGCAGAACGATCGCGGAGCTGGAGCAAGAGCTCGTCGGGAAGGGGTACGCGGATCTCAAAGGCGGGCTTGCCGACGCGCTTATCGCGTTCCTCGACCCGATCCAGAAACGCTACGCAGATCTGCAGAACGATCCCGCGGAGCTCGCCCGATTGCTCGAGGTCGGGGCGGAGAAGGCGCAGGTCATAGCCTCGGAGACGCTGGCGACGGCCTACGACCGGGTCGGTTTCCTTCCGCGTAACGCCGGGCGGTAAAAACCGGCTCAGATCTTGCGGAACAGGATCTCCTGCTTCACTTCCTGGATCGCGCGTGTCACGTGGATCCCGCGTGGGCAGGCGTCGGTGCAGTTGAACGTCGTCCGGCACCGGAAGGCGCCTTCCTTCTCCGCGAGGATGCGAAGCCGGTCCTCGGCGCCGTGGTCGCGCGAGTCGAACACGAACCGGTGCGCGTTGACGATCGCGGCCGGCCCGAAGTACTCGTCGTTCGACCAATACACGGGGCAGGACGTCGTGCACGCCGCGCAGAGGATGCACTTGGTCGTGTCGTCGTACCGCTCCCGCTCCTCGGGGGATTGCAGGCGTTCCCGATCGGGCGGGGGATCGTCGTTGATCAGGTAGGGAAGCATCGAACGGTAGGAGTCGAAGAACGGCTCCATGTCGACGATGAGGTCCTTCTCCACCTTCATCCCGCGGATCGGCTCCACCGTGATCGGGTGTTTCAGGTCCTTGATCAGAACCTTGCACGCGAGCATGTTCTTTCCGTTGATGAGCATCGCGTCCGACCCGCAGATGCCGTGCGCGCAGGACCGGCGGAAGCTCAGCGTCCCGTCCACGTGCCACTTCACGTGATGGAGCGCATCGAGCACGCGGTCCATCGGCTCGTAGGGGACGGTGTAGGACTCCCAGTGTGACTGATCGTCTGCATCCGGGTTGAACCGAAGGACCTTGAGGACGAGCTCGCCGTCCTTGCGCTTGCGCGCCACGGTTAGGCCGCCACCTCCGGACACCACACCCGCGTGACGCCGTCGAGCAGACCCCACAACGCGTCCAGGCCCTCGGACGCGGCCTGCACCGCCGCCGTACGCCGGTCGGCCGGTGCCGTGCGCTCGAGCAGGTCCCGCGCCACGTCCGCGTGCCACTCGTCCACCTCGAGGTGGACGGTGAAGAAGCGGAGCGTCGCCTCGTCGTCGATGCCGTAGTGGCGCTTCAGCCCGTCGATCTTCGACTCGGCAACCGCCGGCACCATCGATTCGTACGCGTAGAGCGAGGCGAGGCCGGCCGCGACGCCTGACGTCGCAACGCGACGGAACGTCTCGTCGCAGGCGGCCGTCTCCGGGAGCGGCGCCGCGGCGCGTATGTCCTCGCGCCGGCATCCGATCCCTTCCGCGAACCGCAGCCACAACTCCGGGTGATTCTCCGAGCCCCGCTCTTCGTCGATCAGGTTCTCGAGCAGGTACTGACGCGTCTCGAGATCCGGAGTCTCGGAGTGCACGGCCGAGAGGTATGTCGGGAAGGAGAGGACGTGGCGGTAGTACTGGCCGGCGTAGCCGCGGAGCGCTTCCATCGAAAGGGTTCCGTTGGTCCAGGCCGTGTAGAACGGGTGCTTCAGTAGGTGCTTGCGCTCGACGAGCGCATCGATCTCACGCGTCCAACCCATCTTCCCCTCCTAGTACTTCCGCTCGACCGGCTCGTACCTGGTGATCGTAACCGGCTTGTACGAAAGCTTGATGGTGCCGTTGGTCTTCCAAGCGAGCGAGTGCTTCAGCCAGTTGACGTCGTCGCGCGCCGGGTAATCCTCTCGCGAGTGTCCGCCCCGGCTCTCCGTGCGCGCCCGCGCGGCGTGAACCAAGGTCTGCGCCAGGTCCAGCAGGAAGCCGAGCTCGACGGCCTCCATGAGGTCGGTGTTGTACGAGCGACCTTTGTCGTGTACCCCGACGCCGAGCTCGAAACGCTCCTGGAAGCGGGCCAGCAGGTCCTCCTGCTCCCGGAGCCCCGCCTCGGTCCGGTAGACGCCTGCGTTCTCGTCCATCGACCGCTGGAGCTCGTCGCGCAGGCCGCCGGCAGACTCGAGCCGGGTTCGCTCGAGCAGCTCGTTGAGCATGCGTTTCACGTCCCGCTCGGGCTCGTCGGACAGCGGCGCGTGGTCTATCCGCTTCGCCTCTTCGGCCATCGCAACGCCGCCGCGACGGCCGAACACGTTGATGTCGAGCAGCGAGTTCGTGCCCAGCCGATTGGCGCCGTGCACCGAGACGCAGGCGCACTCGCCGGCGGCGTACAGACCGGGCACCGGCGTGTTGGCCTCGTCGGCGATCACCTGAGCATCCACCGTCGTCGGGATGCCCCCCATCGCGTAGTGGGCCGTCGGCTGGATCGGCACGCCTTCCTTCAGCGGCTCCACGCCGAGGTAGATCCGCGCGAACTCGGTGATGTCCGGGAGCTTCTCCTCGACGACCTTCGGGTCGAGGTGGTCGACGTGCAGCAGCACGTAGTCCTTCTTCGGCCCCAGCCCGCGACCCTCGCGGATCTCGACGAAGATCGCGCGAGAGACCATGTCGCGCGGCGCGAGGTCCTTGATGGTCGGCGCGTAACGCTCCATGAACCGCTCGCCCTCCGAGTTGCGGAGGATCCCCCCCTCGCCTCGAGCGGCCTCGGACAGCAGGATGCCGATCCCGTAGACGCCGGTGGGGTGGAACTGGAAGAACTCCATGTCCTCGAGCGGGAAGCCGCGCCGGAGAACGACGGCCGGGCCGTCTCCGGTCAGCGCGTGCGCGTTGGAGGTGACCCGGAACATCCGCCCGTAGCCGCCGGTGGCGAACAGCACCGTCTTCGCGCGGAAGACGTGCAGCTCGCCCGTCGAGAGCTCGTAGGCCACCAGCCCGGCCACGCGGTCGTCCGCCATGAGGAGGTCGAGGACGTAGAACTCGTTGAAGAACTGGACGTCGTGCTTGATGCACTGCTGATACAGCGTCTGGAGGATCATGTGTCCGGTGCGATCGGCCGCGTACGCGGCCCGGCGCACCGGGCCCTCGCCGTGATTGCGGGTGTGGCCGCCGAACCGGCGCTGGTCGATCTTCCCGTCGGGGGTGCGGTTGAACGGCAAGCCCCACCGTTCGAGATCGAGGACGGCGTCGATGGCCTCCTTGGCCATGATCTCCGCGGCGTCCTGGTCGACGAGGAAGTCGCCGCCCTTGACGGTGTCGTAGACGTGCCACTCCCAGGAATCCTCCTCGACGTTCGCGAGCGCCGCGCACATGCCGCCCTGCGCCGCGCCCGTGTGCGATCGCGTCGGGTACAGCTTCGAGATGACGGCGGTGCGCACGTCCCGCGACGCCTCAAGCGCGGCTCGCATCCCGGCGCCCCCGGCGCCCACGATCACCGCGTCGTATGTGTGGAACGTCGTCATCCGCCGAGCACCGTCGAGCGACCCTTGGCCGGGTCGAAGGTGAGGATCACGAGCGTCCCGAGCAGGATCAAGATGAACGTCACCATGTAGAGCGTGCTCTTGAGCGCGGCGCGCGGGCCGGGGCGGCGCACGTAGTCCTCGATGACGACCTTCATGCCGTTCGCCCCATGCAACATGCCGAGGAACAGCATCGTCCAGTCCCAGGTCTGCCAGAACGGGCTTGACCACCGGCCCGACACGAACGCGAAGTCCACCCGGTCGACGCCTTCGCCCAGGATGTGAACGATCGTGAAGTGGCCGAGCACGAGGACGACCAGGATCATCCCCGAGATCCGCATGAAGAACCAGGTCCAGAGCTCCATGCTTCCCGAGCCCGGCCGAGGCCGCGCGTACGCGGCGCGACGCTCGCGCTGTGTCGTCGGGCGGGTCGAGACGGCCATCTACAAGCTCCGGAAGAAGCCGCGGCCCATGAAGTACAGGGCGGGGACCATGAGGATGATGTAGAGGCCGAGCACGATCCCGAACAGCTCCTTGTGCCGGTCCGAGAGCTTCGGGAAGAAGTCGATCGCGATGATCTTCAGCCCGTTCAGCGCGTGGAAGAGGACCAGCCCGGCGAGCGCGATCTCCATCAGCCGGATGATCGGGTTGTGATAGACGGCGACGACGCGGTTGTAGAGCTCGGGCCCCCAGCCGACCAGGGCAGTGTCGACGATGTGAGCGAGAAGGAACAGGAAGACGGCGACACCGGTGATGCGATGGAACGCCCAGGACCACTGGCCCTGGCCACCGCGGTAGACGGTCCCGATCTTCTCGGGCACGCGCACGCTTCTTCCCCCCTGAGACGCGGCTCTCACGCAAGGGAGCGGCACGCATCGCGCGCCCCGCTCCCATCTCGGACTATAGCATCGACCGGGGTTGCGTTTCCCTTCACGAACGAGCGGCTCAAGAGAGTCGATCATCTCGAAGCGCACCTGATTTGGTTGTGTCGCATGCAAATTGGGTGTACGTTCGAGGTCGTGGCGAAGACCGTGCAGATTAGAAACGTCCCAGACGAGGTCCATAAGACGCTGCGCGTTCGTGCAGCGGAGGCCGGACTGTCATTGTCCGACTATGTCCTTAAGGAGATGGTCAGGCTGTCAAGGCGGCCGCCGATCGCTGATGTCCTCCAAAGGGCCTCGGAGCGACCCGGGGGCGCGTCGATCAAGGAGATCGTCTCCGCCGTCAGATCCGGCCGAGACCGTCGCTAGTGCTCGTCGTCGATACGTCGGCGGTGATCGCGGCCGTGATCGCGCGGCCGTTCGCTTCAGAGATCGACGCGCGCATGCGAGCAGACGGAGATCTCAAAGCCCCACATCTCATCGACATCGAGTTCCTCCATGCGCTGCGGCGGCTCGTGCGCCGACGGGTGATCTCTGATGTCCGCGCCGTCGCGGCACGGAGGGACTTCGAGGACCTCGCGATCGAACGCTTTCCCCATCAGCTGCTCGCCGACCGCATCTGGGAACTCCGCACGAATCTCTCGGCATACGATGCCGCATTCGTCGCGCTTGGGGAAGAGCTCGAGGTTCCGGTCGTGACGTGCGACCAGCGGCTGGCGGGCGCGCCACACCGGGCGCGGATCGAGACCTTCCGAGCCTGACCTGTTCGGATGCCGACTTCCGTGACGTAGCATTAGGCCATGTCCGACGACGCGCAGCGGAACACCCCGTCCGGCATCCCGGTCGAGCCGGTCTACGGTCCCGAGGGTCTGGATGCAGAACGCGATCTCGCGAAGCCCGGCGAGTTCCCCTTCACGCGCGGCATCTACCCGGACATGTACCGGGGCAAGACCTGGACGATGCGCCAGTACGCCGGCTACGCCAGCGCCAAGGAGTCCAACGCCCGGTACCGCTACCTCCTCGAGCACGGCCAGACCGGCCTGTCGGTTGCCTTCGATCTGCCCACGCAGATGGGTTACGACTCCGACGACCACGTCGCTCAGGCCGAGATCGGCAAGGTCGGCGTGGCGATCGACTCGCTCGCCGACATGCGCACGCTGTTCGATGGGATCCCGCTGGACAAGGTTTCGACGTCGATGACGATCAACGCCCCCGCCTCGTTGCTGCTGCTCCTCTACGAGCTGGTGGGGGAGGAGCAGGGCGTGCCGGCGGAAAAGCTCACCGGCACGATCCAGAACGACATCCTTAAGGAGTACGTCGCGCGCGGGACCTACATCTTCCCGCCCGAGGGATCGATGCGGCTCATCACCGACACCTTCGCGTACTGCGCAGACCGCTTGCCGCGGTTCAACTCCATCTCGATCTCCGGCTACCACATGGCGGAGAAGGGGGCGACGGCGGTGCAGGAGGTCGCGTTCACGCTGGCCGACGCGATCGCGTACGTGGACGCGGGGCTGAAAGCCGGCCTCGACATCGACAAGTTCGGCCCGCGGCTGTCGTTCTTCTTCGTGGCGCGCGAAACCCTGTTCGAGGAGGTCGCGAAGTTCCGTGCCGCGCGCAGGCTTTGGGCCGGCATCATGCGCGATCGCTTCGGTGCGAAGGACCCGCGATCGCAGATGCTGCGCTTCCACACGCAGACGGCGGGCGTGCAGCTCACGGCCCAGCAGCCGGAGAACAACGTCGTCCGGGTCGCCATCCAGGCTCTGGCGGCCGTGCTCGGAGGGACGCAGTCGCTGCACGCGAACGCCTTCGACGAGGCGCTCGCCCTGCCGTCCGAGAAGGCGGCGAAGATCGCGCTCCGTACGCAACAGATCCTCTCGCACGAGTCCGGCGTCGACGCCACCGCCGATCCCCTCGCCGGGTCGTGGTACGTCGAGTCGTTGACGCGGGAGGTGGAACGCAGGGCCGAGGCATACATCGAGGAGATCGACCGTCGCGGAGGCGCCGTCGCCTGCATCGAGTACATGCAGGACGAGATCGAGGAAGCGGCCTTCCAGGAAGCGCAGGACATCGAAGCCGGGCGCCGCATCGTCGTAGGCGTGAACAAGTACGCCGAGGCCGAGGAGGACCACGTGGAGCTCCTCCGGGTCGATCAGGACGTGCAGGAGGACCAGATCCGGCGTCTCGGCGAGGTACGAGCCGGCCGCGATCAGGCCGCGGTCAAGGAGGCGCTGGAGGATGTGCGTGCCGCCGCGCGCGGGACCGAAAACCTGCTCGTGCCGATGCGAGAAGCACTGAAGCGATCCGCGACCGTGGGCGAGGTGTCCAACGTGCTTCGGGAAGTCTTCGGCGTTTACCGGCCCAAGAGGTAAGCGATGCGGATCGTCATCGTAGGCGGCGGCCCCGCGGGGTACGAGGCGGCGCTCGTCGCCGCGGAGCTCGGCGCGGAGGTGACGGTCGTCGACCGCGTTGGCCTCGGCGGCGCGTGCGTGCTCTTCGACTGCGTCCCTTCCAAGACGCTCTGCACCAGCGCCGAGGCGGTGACCTGGCTAGAAGCAGCACCCGCGCTCGGACTCGCCTCGAGCGACAACCCCCCGCGGCCCGACGTCAATCTGTCCACGATCTTCTCGCGGATCATCTGGCTCGCCGAGGCGCAGTCGCGCGACATAGAGAAGAAGCTCGCCGTCGCCGGGGTGCGCGTCGTTGCCGGCTCGGCGCGCCTCACGGATCCCCGCTCCGTGATCGCCGAGACGGACGGGGAGGACGAGCGACTCGACGCCGATGTCGTCCTGGTCGCGACCGGTTCGTCGCCCCGTGAGCTGCCAACCGCTGTGCCGGACGGACGCCGGATCCTGAACGCGCGGCAGGTCTACGATCTGGAGACCGTTCCCGAGCACCTGATCGTCGTCGGCTCAGGCGCCACCGGCGCCGAGTTCGCCCACGCCTTCAACCGACTCGGAGCCCGGGTCACTCTCGTCTGCTCGCGAGACCGCGTGCTCCCGAGTGAGGACCCCGACTCGGCGATGGTCCTGGAAGAGGTCTTCGAGCGGCGCGGCATGGAGATCCTCAAGAATGCGCGCGCAGGCGGCGCCCGCGCCACTGATCGAGGGGTCGAGGTCGAGCTCGCCGACGGCAAGGTGCTGACCGGCACGCACGCGCTCTTCACGGTCGGGCAGGTGCCCAACTCGGCGGAGGCGGGGCTCGAGGCGGCCGGCGTCTCGATCGCTAAAGACGGCTCGATCCCGGTCGACGGCGTCAGCCGCACGAACGTCCCGACGATCTACGCCGCAGGCGACGTGACCGGACGGATGATGCTCGCCAGCACGGCGGCCATGCAGGGGCGCATCGCCATGTGGCATGCGCTCGGTCAAGCCGTGGCGCCGATGCGCTGGGAGGAGGTCGCCGCGACCGTGTTCACCGACCCAGAGATCGCGACCGTCGGCCTCTCCGAAGCCGAATGCGAGGAGCGAGGGCTCCAAGTCGACGTACGCAAGCTGCCGCTCTCGACGAACGCACGCGCGAAGATGGTCGGCCTCGAGGACGGTTTCGTGAAGGTGATCGCGACCAGGGGAACGCACGCCGTCGTCGGCGGGACGGTCGTCGCGCCGCACGCGAGCGACCTCGTCCTGCCGCTCTCGCTGGCCGTGCACGCGCGCCTCGGCGTGGACCAGCTCGCGCAGGCGTTCTCGATCTATCCCTCGTTCGGCGGAAGCATCCAAGAGGCAGCCCGGCAGCTCATGCGCGGGTAGACGGATGATCGCGCTCCGGGTGCTCGCCGCGGCCTCGGGCGTCTTCCTCATCCTCGCGACGCTCATGTCGGCGGTGCGCACCGTGATCCTTCCGCGCGGGGTTCCGGTGCGGCTGGGGCGAGCCGTTTTCCGGACGATGCGCCTGCTCTTCGAGCTCCGCGTCGGTCGGGACGCGTCCTACGAACGCCGCGACCGGATCTTCGCGCTGTATGCGCCGATCACGCTGCTGGTGCTGACGGTCGTTTGGCTCACGATGGAATTCATCGGCTACACCCTCGTGTACATCGGGCTTGGGATCGATCCCCCGCGCGAGGCGATAACCGTGAGCGGATCGGCGCTCCTTACGCTCGGGCTGATCCATCCGGAAGAGCTCGGGGCCACCCTGGTTTCGTTCACCGAGGCGGCGGTCGGTTTTATCGTGCTGGCGCTTTTGATCTCGTATCTGCCGACGCTCTACGGCGTGTTCTCTCGGCGCGAGGCGGCCGTCGAGACGCTCGAGGTCCGCGCCGGCTCACCTCCGACGGCCGTCGAGCTCATCGAGCGTTACTGGCGCATCGAGTTCTTCGACGAGCTTCCCTCGCTCTGGGAGAAGTGGGAGGCGTGGTTCGTCGAGCTCGCGGAGACGCATACGTCGTTCCCAGCGTTGGCGTTCTTCCGTTCGCCCGAGCCCGGACAATCGTGGGTGACGGCCTCGGGGACGGTGCTGGACGGCGCCGCGCTGTACCTCGCGGCCGTCGACCGGCCGCGTGAGCCGCGAGCCGAGCTGATGATCCGGGCCGGGTACATCGCCCTCCGCCGTGTCGCGAGCTTCTTCCGCATCGAATTCGACAACGATCCGCGGCCGGACGATCCGATATCGATCCAGCGCGAGGAGTTCGACGAAGCCTACGACCGGCTTTCCGCGGTGGGGGTTCCGCTGCGGAGCGACCGGGACGCGGCGTGGCGGGATTGGGCCGGCTGGCGCGTCAACTACGACACCGTGCTGCTGTCGATGGCCGCGCTTACCGAAGCTCCGCCGACCCCCTGGACGGCGGACCGATCACCGATCGTCGCGGAGTTCTCTGAGCGTCAACCGGCGTGGCGCCGCCTGTAGCGAACGACGATCAACCCGCCGGAGCCGACGCCCGCGATCAGCACGAGCCACAGCCACCACGCCGTGCCCGCCGTCTCGCCTTGCGGGCCATCGGCAAGCGCGACATCGCTTGCCGATGCGCTCGGGGACGGCACGACGCTCGAGGGAAGGGCAGTCGGGGTCGGCGTCGCGGAGGGTGTCGGCGTCGGTGATGAACCGCCGGACGGCTTCGGCTTAGGTTTGGGTTTCGGCGCCGCGGGGCCCGGCGCCGGAGCCGCGCCGCTCGACTGCTTCGCCTTCCCGGAGTTCGGGCTGATCATCAGCGACGACGCGTCTACCGCCTCGAACGCGCTCGCCGGGACCGACTTCAGTTCGTCGAGCATGTCGTTCGACCAGTCGTCGGATGCCGCGCCGGTGAAATACCAGTCGGAGCCGTTGTCGGCCAGGATCATCCCGTACTTCTTCATCGCCACGAGGATCGTCTTGGTGTCCGAACGGAAGCCCGAGGTGTTGAAGCCCGCCTTGAGGCGGAAGCGCGCGCCCATCGGCGGGAGGTTCTCGTTGGTCGCCGCGCCGGCCTGATGCCGAGCGGGCCACACGTAAGACTTGTCGGTCTGCGAAGCCGTCATGCGGATCGCGTGGTCGACCTTTCCGGCCTTCACCTCGTCGAGCCGCACGAGCCCGGCGAAGATCGGCAGCCCCGCCGCGTCGGCCGAGGTCCAGCCGGCCGGCCGCAACGCGTTCGACTCCAGGTTCCAGATCGCCCCCGAGCCCGCCGTCGACCCGCCGCCCGGGGCGTACTCCGCGTCGAAAAGCTCGTAGAGCTTGCAGGCATCGCGGTCGATCATGATGGCGTGCCGGTCCGATCCGCCTTCGATCGGCGTGTCGGTGCCGAAGGGGTACGGACCCGGGTCGCTCTCGTCGACATAGGCGAAGTCGATCGGGACGTCGGCGTGCGAAGAGCCCACGACGATGTAGGGGATGCCGTACGGCATCGGCTCACCCGACGAACCGAAGTCCGGGTGCAGGTCCGTGCTCGCGCCGTCCATCGACGCCATCCAGGGCGCGCTCCGGGCGTGTACCGGCAGCTTCGAGATGTCCGAATGCCAGACGTTGTCGGCGGGAAAGACCGGGCAGCCCGAAGCCCCCGGGGGTGAGATCGCCCCCGCGCCGGCAACGGGAAACGCCGCGAGCCCGGCGGCGACCAGGCTGGTCAGAACGGCACGCGCTCGGCGCATCTCAAGGAGTATCGGCAGGACGAGCCGCGGTCCCCAGGTACCGGCGGCCTACTCGATGACCGCGAGCGGGGCTCCGGTCTCGACGTTCTCGCCGGCGGAGACGTGCAGCTCGCCGACCGTTCCGTCCCGCGGGGCGCTGATGTGGTTCTCCATCTTCATCGCCTCGAGCACGATGAGCAGGTCGCCCGCTTTGACCGCATCGCCGACCGCGACGACGGTCTTGACCACGGTGCCCTGCATGGGCGCTCGGACCGTCTCCTTCACGTGCGGCCCGGCGCCCGAGCCGGACTTCGCCTCCGCGACCGGCGCCGTCGGCCGCGAAGCGGCGGGCGCCCCTGCGGCGCCGAGGGACGTGAGCCCGCGAAGCGCCACGTCGAACCGCTTGCCGTCGATCTCGACGATGACCGTGCGCTCCGTTGCGACATCCGCGTCGGCGGCTTTCGCCGGGGCCGGCTGCACGAGCTCCGACAGGTCCAGCTCGTTCTCGACGAAGCTGGTCGAGAACTCGCCGGAAGCGAACCGCGGGTGCTCCATGATCATCCGGTGGAACGGGATGGTGGTCTTCACGCCCTCGATCACGTATTCGTCGAGCGCGCGCGCCATCCGCGCGCGCGCTCCGTCGCGATCCTCGGCCCACACGACGAGCTTCGCGATCAGCGAATCGTACGAGCGCGGGATCTCCGAGTCGGCGCCGAAGCCCGAGTCGATCCGCACGCCGGGACCCGACGGCTCGTGGTACGCGCCGATGCGTCCCGGCGAAGGGAAGAACTTCTTCGCGGGATCCTCGGCGTTGATGCGGCACTCGATCGCGTGACCGCGTGTGTGGATGTCGGATTGCGAGAACGGCAACTCCTCGCCGGCCGCGATCCGGATCTGCCACTGGGCGAGGTCGATCCCGGCACACAGCTCGGTGACCGGGTGCTCGACCTGCAGCCGCGTGTTCATCTCCATGAAGTAGAAGCTGCGCAGGTCGGCGTCGAGCAACGTCTCGATCGTGCCGGCGTTGACGTAGCCGACCTGGCGCGCGATCGACACGGAACTATCGCCGAGAGCGCGGCGCACCTCTTCCGAGACGACCGGCGACGGCGACTCTTCAACGAGCTTCTGGTGCCGGCGCTGGAGCGTGCAGTCGCGCTCGCCCAGGAAGAGCACATTGCCGTGAGTGTCGGCGAGGATCTGCGCTTCGATGTGTCGCGCGCCTTCCAGGTAGCGTTCGAGATAGACCTCGTCGCGGCCGAAGGACATCGCCGACTCGCGTTGCGCCGAAGCGAACGCGTCGTCGAGATCCTCGTCGGAACGCACCACCTTGAAGCCGCGGCCGCCGCCGCCGAACGAGGCTTTGATCGCGATCGGGAAACCGTGCTCCGCGCCGAACGCGCGCACCTCGCCCGGGCCGGTTACCGGCTCGAGCGTGCCGGGGACGATCGGTGCGCCCGCCTCGACGGCCGCCTGCCGCGCGGCGACCTTGTCGCCCATCCGCTCGATCGCCTCCGCCGAAGGTCCGACGAACACGAAACCGGCCTTGGTGATGGCGCGGGCGAAGTCCGCGTTCTCCGCGAGGAAGCCGTAACCGGGATGGATCGCCTCGGCGCCTGCGCGCTCGGCGACCTCGAGGATCCGATCGATGTTGAGGTACGAGGCGGCCGGTGCGGCCTCCCCGAGCAGGAAAGCTTCGTCTGCGTGCCGTACGTGGAGGGCGTCGCGATCGGCCTCGGAGTACACCGCAACCGAGCCCACGCCGAGCTCGCGGAGCGCGCGCAGAACGCGCACCGCGATCTCACCCCTGTTTGCGACGAGGACTTTCGAGAACATATGCCGACCTCGGGCGGAGGGTAGCAGACGGTTGTACCGGCCTCACGCCGGGTCTTTCCCCTGGTAGCCTCGCCGCCGGATGGAGCTTGAGCCTTTCGACCCCGTCGCCTTCGAGCAGGCCGCCGGCGCGGCGCCTTGGGTGCGCCGCGTGATCTGCCTGGCCGAGACGGACTCCACCAACGCCGAGGCGCTCCGCCTGGCGGCGTCCGGCGAACCCGAAGGGTGCGTGGTCGTCGCCGATGCGCAGACGGCCGGCCGAGGCCGCCTCCACCGGTCGTGGTGGTCCGAGCCCGGCCGTTCCTTGCTCACCTCGTGGCTGGTCCGGCCGGCGCTGCCGGTCGAGTGGTGGCCCACGCTGACGCTGGTGGCCGGACTAGCGGCCGCTCGCGCCTTGATCGCCGCGGCCGGGGTCGAGGTGCGACTCAAATGGCCGAACGACCTGCTCGTCGGCGGCCGAAAGCTGGGCGGCCTGCTGGCCGAAGCGGACGGCCGAGGCGCACTGGTCGTCGGGCTCGGCGTGAACGTTCGCCAGACCGAGTTCCCGCCGGAGCTCACCGGCCTCGCGACGAGTGTCGTTCTCGAGGTCGGCAGGCCCGTGGAGCGGGCATGGCTGCTCGCGGCCACGCTCTCCGGCTTCGGCGCGCGCATGGGAGCGCCGGAAGAAACCCTCGACGAATATCGGACGCTCTGCGAGACGTTGGGGAAGCGGGTGCGGGTCGAGCGCGCGGGAGTGGAGCCGCTGGAGGGAGTCGCGCGCGACCTATCGGCGAGCGGTGCTCTGGTGGTCGATTCCGACGGCAAGATCGTCGAGATCTCTGCCGGAGACGTCGTGCATCTTCGGTGACGCGCCAACTTGACGGGGCCCGCCGCGAAGCGGCGGGCCCCGTGGGGGGCAGCGGGGAGCTTTGGCGGTCAGCCGACCTGGATGGTCCGGTCCTCCATGAAGACCACTGAGCCGTCCATCGCGCTGTCCTCGATCACCTGCAGGGTCCATCGCTCGGGGGATGACGGCGGCGTGAACTTGATCTTCTTGGTGAAGGGCTCACATGCCGGGGCCGCCTCGAGAGCGGTGGCCGAGGTGTGCACCACGATCTTGCCCTTGGCGTCGCGAAGGATGATCCCCACGTTCGCCTCGAACGTCTGGGCCAGCCCGCTGAGCTTCAGCGTGCCGCTCGAAGGTGCACCCTCGAGCGGGGTCCACAGCGTGATCGGAGCGAGGACGTCGAGTACCGGCTCGCGGACCCACGGCTGATCAGAGAGGCCCACGTGACCCCAGAAGTCCTCGATCTGACGGCCGTTCGAGGCGGTCCCCGAGGCCTTGCCCTCGACGGTGAAACGCACCTTCGAGATCGTCGGGAACTCGGTCAGCGTGAAGACGATGGACTGGATCGCAAGCTCCTCGACCCGGGCGCCGGCGCTTCCTTCGAGCACCTCGGCGCTCCAGTCGACCGTGGCGACCTTGTCTTTGATCACGACGGAGTTGACCTTCGCGTCCTTCGGGAAGGGAACGGTGTGGTCCTCGTCTTGGGCGTTGCCGTTGAGTAGCTCCTCGAGAGCCGCGCGGGCGATCGCTTCCGTCTTGGCCACCTGGTGCCGCTCGGGAGTCAGGAACATGTCGTCGGTGCCTTCGACGAGGTAGTAGATCGTCACCTGCGTCGTGCCGGTGCTCGAGGTTGGGACGGAACTCGGCGACGGACTCGGGGTGCCCGAGGGCTGGGCGCCCGGCGTGATCGTGGTCTGAGTCGAGCACGCGGCCGCCGCCGCCGCCAGCGTCAGGGTTGCGATGAGCTTCTTCATGGTTCCTCCTCGATAGGGGATCGACTGCAGAGAACGACCCCCACCACCGAGGGTACGTTGCAACCCGACCCCAGATATGTACCTTCGGGCAAGGGTCTGCCCTCGCCCGAT
>Ga0299907_10000307_pt1 | contig 22680 bp, 22 predicted proteins | sample RVTome_16_FD_198680 | JGI IMG/M metagenome (GOLD analysis project Ga0299907, IMG submission 198680) | Soil microbial communities from uranium-contaminated site in the Upper Colorado River Basin, Wyoming, United States - RVT152D67 (version 2) ...
ACGAACAGCGCGGAGAGGCCGACTCCGAGGGCGGCGAACGCGATGCCGAGATAGAACGGCTCGGGCCGCAGCCCGTGGCGGGCGGCGACCTCGCCGGTCACGAGCGCGGTCAATGCGACCGCGCCGTAGCCAGCTGCCTCGTTGAGGCCGAGCGCAAGGCCCCGTCGGGCCGGGCCGACGAGGTCGATCTTCATGATGACGGTGGTCGACCAGGTCATGCCCTGGTTCACCCCGAGCAGGACGTTGGCGGCGATGACCCAGCCCCATGCCGGTGCCCAGATCAAAAGGAGCGGCACGGGCACGCCGACGAGCCATCCGGCGACGAGCACGGGCTTGCGGCCGACGCGGTCAGTGAGGGCACCGGTGACGAGGTTCGTCAGCGCTTTGGTCGCGCCGAAGGCGATGACGAACGTCGTGGCCGCCGTGAAGGCGGTGAGGCCGAAGGTCCGTTCGGCGAGGAGCGGGAGGACGGTGCGTTCCTGGCCGATCATCCCTCCGACCAGCGCGTTGACGGCGACGAGGAGGCTGAACTGCGCCAGGTTCTCCCGGAGCCCGAGTCGCACCGCCGAGCCGCCACCGGACCCGGCGGCGAGGGTCATGCGCCGGCGTCGAGCGGGCCGTTGTGGCGGCCCCAGTCGGCGGGCCCGCCGGCGAGGACGGTCACATCGTTGCGGCCGGCACGGGCGAGCAAGCTTGCGCCGGTCATGGCCCGTTCGCCGTGGGCGCACATGACCGAGACCGGCTCGCGGGGCAGGTCGGCGTCGACGATCCGGCCGAGTTCCGCGCTGACGGCGCCCGGGATGTGCCCGGCTTCGTACTCGTTGCGCTGGCGCACGTCGACGATCGGTCCGGCTGGCTGCGCGACGGAGGTGATCGGGATCGACGCCACGTCGCGGCCACCGGCTCGCCACCCGTCGACGCCGCCGTCGAGCTCGCCGATGACCGTCTCGTAGCCGACGTTGCGTGCTTGGCGGACGAGGTCGGAGCGGTCTTGGCCCTCGTTGAGTACGGCGACGACCGGGGTGCTGTCCGGGACGATCCAGCCCAACCAGCTGGCGAACTGTGGTCGCAGCGCGATGGAGACCGATCCCGGGATGTGGCCGCGGGCGAAGTCGTCGATGGGCCGCGCGTCGACGATCCAGGCGCCTGCGGCTTGCAGGCGGGCTACGTGCTCGGCCGCGATCGGCGGCAGCAGCGGTTGGCCGGGCCCGTGGAGGGTCGGGCCGCGGCGGTTCACGTCGCGCAGGCGCAGGAAGTAGGGCGGGTAGCTGCCGAGCCCGCCGAGCAGTTGCTTGACGAAGGCGTCTTCGCCCGGCGCGCTGAGCAGTGGGTTGGCGCGGCGCTCGCGGCCGATGGTGGTCGTGCGCTCGCCGCTCGCCGGTGCCGAGCAGAACGAGCCGGCCCCGTGGGTCGGGTAGACGGGCAGGTCGTCGGGCAGGGTGAGGATCCGGTCCTGGAGGGATCGCCACAGCGACCGCGCCAACGGCTCGGTCTGTTCGGGATCGACGAGGTCGGTGCGGGCCACCGAGTCGACCAAGAGCGACCCGCCCGAGAAGAGGGCGATCGGCTCGGGGCCGTCGAGCAGGAGGTAGGCGAGGTGCTCGGGTGTGTGACCTGGTGTCGCCAGCGCCCGCAGCGTGAGGCCGCCGAGGTCGATCTCGTCGCCGTGCCGCAAGCCGCGCACGCCGAACTCGTGATCTCCGGCGGCGGGCGCGAGGAGCGAGGCGCCGAGCGCGCTCAGCTCGAGGCCACCGGAGACGAAGTCGGCATGCAGGTGCGTCTCCGCCGCGTAGGCGATCTCCAGGCCGATCCGTTCGGCATGGGCGAGATAGTTCGCGGGGTGGCGAACCGGATCGACGACCAGCCCCCGGCTGTCGCCGAGATCGACGAGGTAGGACGAGTTGCCGAGCCCGTCGTCGACGAAGGCGACCGGTGCGCGCGCTGCCAGTTCCGTCATGCCGCACCTCCCGTCCGGACGTCGAACGTCATCGTGCAGTCTCTTCGTCTCGTTGTCAAGTGGTCATTTGAGGACTTGACAATGATGGCATCGCGAGCAGACGATGGCGACCGTGGGTGACCGCGGGTCGAAGGATGCACTGTTCGAGGGTTTCGCTGAGGTGGCCAAGGCGCTTGCCAGCGGGCGCCGGGCCGAGATCGTCGACCTGCTCGCGCAAGGTGAGCGCTCGGTCGAGGAGATCGCGGAGGAGCTCGACCAGAGCGTGGCCAACACGTCGCACCATCTCCGGGCCATGGCCCGGGCCGGGTTGCTGACCACCCGCCGGAACGGCACTCGCATCTATTACGCACTGGCGAGCGAGCGGGTCGCCGAGCTGTGGACCGCTCTGCGGGACGTCGCCATCGATCACGTGGCCGGCATCGAACGCTTGGCCGATGCGTATCTCGGTGACCGCGACGGGGTCGAGGTGATCGACCGCAAGGAACTAGCCGCCCGATTGAAGCGGCGCGAGGTGCTCGTCCTCGACGTCCGCCCGCGCGCCGAGTACGCCTCCGGCCACATCGCCGGCGCCCGCTCGGTGCCCATCGGCGAACTGCGGAAGCACTTGCGCGCCCTCCCCAAAGACAACGTCGTCGTCGCCTACTGCCGCGGGCCCTACTGCGTCTATGCCGACGACGCCGTGCGGGCGCTGAACCGCAAGGGCTTCGCGGCGCGGCGGTTGATCGACGGGTTCCCCGAGTGGAAGCGAGCCGGCCTGCCAGTGGCAGCCGGGAACGCAGACAGCGGCGATGGCTGAGGACCTGCTCGTCGATGCCGAGGCACTGCGGGAGCAGGTGCGTGACAAGTACCGCGAGGTCGCCGCCGAGCCCGGCCGCTCCTTCCACTTCCACACCGGCCGGCCGCTCGCCGCGCGACTGGGCTACGACGCGACCGTGGTCGGCGGGCTGCCCGACCGTGCCGTCGAGTCCTTCGCCGGCGTGGGCAACCCGTTCTCGCTGCGCCGGCTGCAACCGGGCGAGCGCGTCGTGGACGTCGGCTCGGGCGCGGGCTTCGACAGCTTCGTCGCGGCCGGACAAGTCGGCGGCGACGGCCGCGTGGTCGGGATCGACATGACGCCGGAGATGCTGGAGAAGTCGCGAGCCACCGCGCAGGCTCTGGGTGCGACCAATGTCGAGTTCCGTGAAGGACTCGCCGAGCAACTCCCGGTCGAGGACGGCTGGGCGGATGCGGTCATCTCCAACGGCGTCATCAACCTGTGCGCGGACAAGAAGGCCGTGTTCGGAGAGATCCGCCGCGTGCTCGCGCCCGGCGGGTGGCTGCAGTTCGCCGACATCGCCAACGGGCGGCCCGTGCCACCGGAGGCGCTGCGGGACATCGACCTCTGGACGGGCTGAATCGCCGGCGGGCTGCCCCGTGCCGGGTGGCAGAAGATGCTGGAGGACGTCGGGTTCGTCGACGTCCAGATAGGACCGGCCGCCGACACCTTCGGCGGTGCCATTGGTGAGGACAAGGCGCGGGCGTACGAGGTGTACGGCTATACCTTCCTCGCACGCAAGCCCTGAACATCAACGGAAAGCAAGGAGAACGACATGCCTGGCGTCGAGAGCCGTGACTTCAGCACACCTGACGAGACCCGCACGCCCGACAAGACCACCGTCGAGCTGGTGAACCTCGGCGGCGGCCAGATCGGCCGCTACACGTTCCAGCCCGGCTGGCGGTGGTCGGAGTGCATCAAGCCCGTCGTCGGGACCGAGACGTGCCAGACCGAGCACATCGGCTACGTCGTGTCCGGCAGCCTGCACGTAGCCCACGAGGACGGCAGCGAGGGCGAGGTCAAGCCTGGTGACGTCTACCGGATCGCGCCGGGCCACGACGCCTGGGTCGTCGGTGATGAGCCCGCGGTGTTCGTCGAGTTCCAGGGCGCGGCCAACTACGCCAAGCCGAGCTGATCGCGGCCAAGTTGGGGCTCGTCCTCGACTGCGCCGGCGCTACTGAGCATGGAATCCCGAGCAGAGCAGATCGAGCGCGCTGATCGCCGTGTCCGCGTCCGCGTACGCCTGCTGCTCGATGACGTGCCAGCCGTCGCCGATGCCGAACGGTGCAGGCCGCACCCGCAGCCGCCACGAGAGGTGGAGCCGGCCGCCAACCTCGCCCACGGTGGCATCAATGAGCTCGAAGCCAGTGGCGCCGCCGAACCAGGAGCGGAACGTCTCGGCCACCTCGTCGCTCCCGGCCCACTCCATTGGCCCGGGCGGCAGCAGCGCCCGCATCCGGACGTCGGCGGCCAGGCTGGCCGCCAGCCGGCCGAAGTCTCGGGTCCCAAGCCCTTCGAGGAAGGTCCCGCCGACGGACCACCTGACTTCCTTGCTGTTCTGCCCATCAGTCACGGTCATCGAGTCCTCCCTCGGGGCGGCTTGAGGAGGACGGTAAGCACGCGACGAACCGCGGTCGTCCGGGGTTCACCCGACAATTCGCGGGTTCCGGATCAGACCGGGGTAGCGACTCGTACGCTCTGGCCATGGGAGGACAGAACGACTCGCGCCTTCGCTTGGCCGAACTGGTCGCGGCGTTCTCCCTCGCCACCGACCTCGGGCTCGGTCAGCCCATGGAGCACGTGTTGCGCTCCTGGCTCATCTCTGCCCGTCTCGGCGAGCACCTCGGGATCGACCCCGCCGACCGCGCCGCCCTCTACTACACAACCACGCTCGCCTGGGTGGGGTGCGTGGCCGACACGCCCGAGGTGGCGACGTGGTTCGGCGACGACATCGCCTACCGGGGCGACAGTTACCAGGTCGACCTCGCCGGGCTGCCAATGCTCGGGTTCATGCTCCGCCACGTCGGCGCTGGGAGCCCCGCCCTGCATCGCGTGCGGCTCGCCGCCGGCCTCGTCGTCACCGGCGGAAAGGCGATCGAGCGCGGCCTGATGTCGCACTGCCTCACTACCGCGCGGATGGCGGAACGCCTGGGCCTGGGCCCGGAGGTGTGTGGTCCGCTCCAGCAGGTCTTCACCCGCTGGGACGGCAAGGGCGTCCCGGGCGACGTGTCGGGCGAGGCGATCGCCTTGCCGATGCGCCTGTTCCACCTGGCCGACATCGTCGAGGTGTTCCACCGCGCCGACGGCATCGACGCCGCCATCGACGTGGCGCGGGCGCGGCGAGGCAAGCACTTCGACCCGGAAGTGGTCGACTCGTTCTGCTCGGTCGCACCCGATCTACTGAGCGACCTCGCCGACCCGGACTGGCACGCGCTCATCGCCGAGCAACCAGCGCTTCAGCAGCCTCTCACCGAGGACGAGCTCGACCGCGCGCTGGAAGCGGTCGCGGACTTCACCGACCTTCGCTCGGCCTCACGCGCCGGTCACTCCCGCGCCGTCGGCGACCTCGCTGCTCGAGTTGCCGCCGTCACCGGGTTGCCGGAGGCCGAGATCACGGCGGTTCGGCGCGCCGGGTGGCTCCACGACATGGGGTTGCATGGGGTGCCCGCCACCATCCTCGACAAGCCCGGGCCATTGTCGGCGTCGGAGACGGAGCGCCTTCGCATGCACGCCTACTACACAGACCGCATGCTCAGCCGGCCGCCAGCGCTGGCCCGGCTCGGGTCGATCGCATCAATGGCACACGAGCGATGCGACGGCTCCGGCTATCACCGCGGGCTCTCCGCTACCGCGATCCCGATGACCGCGCGGCTGCTGGCCGCCGCCTGCGCGTACCGGGCCATGACCGAGCCCCGTCCGTACCGGCCGGCACTGACGGCCAAGCAGGCCACCGCCGAACTGCGAGCAGACGTGAGGGGCGGCCGGCTCGACGGCCAAGCGGTGGACGCGGTCCTCGCCGCCGCGGGCCAGACGACGGGCAAGCGCCGCTCCGGCCCGGCGGGACTCACGCCGCGCGAGATCGAGGTGCTCGCGCTGATCGCCCGCGGCGCCTCGACCCGCCAGGTGGCGCAACGACTGTCGATCACCCCCAAGACCGCCGAAACGCACATCGAGCGCATCTACGGCAAGACCGGCGCATCGACCCGCTCCACGGCTACGCTCTTCGCCCTGCAGCACGGCCTCCTCGACACGCTCGAACCGCTCGATCTGTAGGGGAAACCCCGGACGACGGAGACCCGCCTCCTCCGTACCGTCACTTGCGGGACGTCGAGAGGAGCGGCGATGCGGACCGACGAGTGTGGCCTCGAACTGACCGGCGCGAGCGAGAGGACCGTCGGCCGGTATGACGCCGCTGTCCGGTCGCTGCTGCTGTTCGCCGACGGCGTCGGCGACGACTGGGAGGCCGCCGTCGCCGAAGACCCCGGCTTCGTCATGGGCCACGTGGGCCGCGCCTACCTGCGCTGCCTGTCATCGGAGGCGCCGGACACGGGTGAGGCACGGACCATCCTCGAAGCCCTCGGCGATGCGACCGGTCTGACCGACCGCGAACGACGGCACCTCGACGCGGCCAGCGCCTACGCGCACGGCGACCTCTACGGCGCCAACGAGCGGCTCGACGCGCTCAACGTCGAGTACCCCCGCGACGTGCTCGCCCTGGCGATCGGCCACCAACTCGACTTCTTCTGCGGCGATGCCGCCGGCCTACGTGACCGAACCGGCCGCGTGCTCCTCGCGTGGGACCGCACGCACCCCCTGTTCGGGTTCGTCCTCGGTATGCACGCCTTCGGCCTCGAGGAGTGCAACCTCTACGACCAAGCCGACGCGGCCGGACGGCGCGCTCTCGACGCCGAGCGCCGCGACGTCTGGGCCCTGCATGCCGTCGTCCACGTCCACGAGATGCAAGCGCGCATCGAAGCCGGCCTTCAGTTCATGGACGAACGCCGCCCCGACTGGTCGACGGGCAACTTCTTCGTGGTGCACAACGCCTGGCACGAAGCCCTGTTCCGGCTCGAAGCAGGCGACAGCGACCGCGCACTCGCCATCTACGACTCCACGCTGCACCACGACGCGTCCGCGAAGGTCGCGCTGGAGATGGTGGATGCCACCGCGCTGCTATGGCGGATGCACCTCGACGCGGTCGACGTCGGCGACCGCTGGGCGCGGCTCGCGGACGCGTGGGCCGAGAAGGCCAACGACGAGCCGTGGTACGTCTTCAACGACATGCACGCGGTCATGGCGTACGTCGGCGCGGGCCGCATCGGCGCCGCCCGCGCCGCCGTCTCGCGCCTGCGCCACTACCACGCCGCAGCGCGGGGCGATGTCGCGAACGTGGCGATGACAGCCGACGTCGGCCTTCCCGTATGCGAAGCGATCGTCGCGTTCGGCGAGGGTCGCTACGCGGACGCTCTCGGGTTGCTGCACCCGATCCGCAGGATCGTCAACCGCTTCGGCGGCAGCAACGCGCAACGCGATGCCGTCGCCCGCACACTGCTCGAGTCCGCGGTCCGCAGCGGTGCGCGATCCCTCGCCACGGCGCTCGTGTCCGAGCGCCTCGCGCTCAAGGAAGCCAGCCCGTACAACCGCCGGCAGCTCGCACGCGTCACCGCCAGTGCTGCCGCTTGATCGACCAACACGAAGGAGAACCACGACATGGCCGGCAAGGCAGTCATCAGCTTGACCACCGGACTCGAAGACACCGAGAAGGTCACCGTCGCCTTCCTCGTCGCCGTCGGCGCGGCCGAGTCCGGCCGACCGACCCTCATGTTCTTGACCAAGGAAGCGGTGCGCCTCGCCCTCGATGGCGTCGCGGTTGGAGTCGCGTGCGACGGATGCCCGCCGCTTCCGGACCTCATGAAGCGGTACGAAGCTGCCGGCGGTCGCTACTACGTGTGCCCCGTCTGCTTCAACGCCAAGAAGCTCGACGAGGCAAAGCTCATCGCAGGTGCCGAGGTGCAGGGCACTGTCCCCATGTGGAACTGGATCGGCGACGAGCCCGCCACCACCTTCAGCTACTAGACGGAACTACCCATGCCGCCTCAGGCGGAGTTCCAGATTCTCCCGATGCCCTGAGAAGCCGCCCGCTCCGTGCGGTCGCATCATGAGCGAGCCCGCATCGGCGAGGTGGCTCGGGCCACCCGCTGCGCCTTCTGGCTGGCCTTCGCGCTGTTGAACAACGGGAGCTGGCCCGCGGCGGTGGGGCGGAGGATGACGAGCCGTTCTTGGCCCGTCGACCGGGTTAGCGCTCAGTCCATAGGGCGGATTGCTCGGCGCGGCGGCCATGCCGGGTCAGCCCTCGCGGCTTGTAGATGGAGAGCACCGTGGGGACAAGCAGCGTGAGCAGTCCGCCTCCGGAGTGAACGGCGAGGGAGAGCCGCTCGGTTCGCATGGCGTCGCCTGCGATGGTGCCCGCCCGTGCGGCGGCGGCGAGGTGGTGGATGGGGGTCAGCTCGCTCAGCAGTACGAGCGTCGCCACGACGGTGATCACGAGCTTGATGACGACCCAGTAGTGGCGGAAGAGCCCCCAGCGGGTGCCGAGCCCTTGTAGGACACCCGTCGCCACGGACAGGAAGGCGAGCGGCACGATCGCTCGCCGCACGATGACGTCCATCGACGTGTACACGCCCCGCATCAGTAGTTCGTCGTTGGTGTTCAGACCTGTGGCCGCGAGCGCCAGGAAGCCGGCGACGGCGCCCAGCCAGCCGACGGACGCGAGGACGTGCGCGGTCAAGGCCAGCTTCCGTGGGCCCGGTGAGAGGAGCATGTCCGCCCTAGCGGATCGCTCCGGCCGGCGTCGGAGCGCCTTGATCGCCGTGCCGGCCGGGACCGTGCCCGCCGCGCGCGAGTTGAGTGACGATGAGCAGGGCGAGCAGAGCTGCGCCGATCCCGACGAAGACTTTGACCCAGCGAGGCATGCTCAACATTTGCGAGACAGTCTGTCTCTGTCAAGTCATCGTGTCTCTTACCTCGGCTGGACGTGGCGTATCGTCGTCGCCGTGCCGAGGCTGTGGACCGACACCATCGAGGCGCACCGGCGGGATGTGCGCGACGCGATCTTGGACGCTACCGCGGCTCTTGTCGTCGAGCGGGGCCTGCTGTCAGTGACGATGTCGGAGATTGCGTCAAGCACCGGCATCGGGCGGGCGACGCTGTACAAGTACTTCCCCGATGTCGCGTCGGTGTTGGTCGCGTGGCATGAGCGTCACGTCGCCGCGCACCTGGAGGAGCTGGCGTCGATTTGCGATCGGGCGGGACCGCCCGGAGAGCGCCTCGCCGCGATGCTCGAGTCGTACGCGTTCATCTCGCAGCAGCACCACGGTTCGGAGGTTGCGTTGCTGCTTCACCGAGGCGATCACGTGAGCAACGCCCATCAACAGGTGACAACCCTCGTCCGCGACATCGTCCGTGAAGGCGCGGACTTCGGGGTGTTCCGTACCGATGTCGCGGCCGACGAGCTGGCGGCCTACTGCGTGCATGCCATGGCCGCCGCGGCCCAGCTGCGATCGAAGGCTGCGGTCCGGCGACTCGTGTCCGTCACGATCGCCGGGCTTCGTCCATCTGTCTGAGTCAGTCGAACTCGGCGGCAACCTTCATGCCGGCCTCATGGTGGCCGAGTTGGTGACAGCGGCCCATCGTGTCCCCCCGCCGATGTCGTTGGCGCGCTGCCGCCACAGGCGACGGCGACGAGGAGGGCGGCAACGATGGCGATCAGCCGCAGAGACCGGCACATGCCCAGACCCAATCCCCGATGTGGAGTGGAAGCAGCGCTGGTAGGGCGGCATGCGCGAACAGCGGACCCGTCAGTCGGCGGTCACGCTGATCCTCATCCCGGCGGCGTAGTGGCCGGGCTGGTGGCAGCCGATGAGCACATCGTCACCCGGTTCGAAGGTGTGGGTGAGGGTGGCGGTGTCGCCTGGTTCGACCGTGATGGCGTCGCTGTCGCCGCCGTGGTGCATGCCACCGTCGTCGTTCATCTCTACTTCGTGGTCGGCTTGGGCCCTGCCGTCGCCGATGAAGGCGTCATGGTCAACGCGGCCCGTGTTGTGGAAGACCAGGCGGACTTCCTCGCCGGCAGGGACGGTGATCGCGTCGGGGGCGAAGGCGATGTCGCGCATCTCGATCTCGATGGTGCGGACGTCGCCGTTGCTACTCGCGGTGGTGTCGTCGTCGGAGCTGCCGCAGGTGGCGGCGACGAGCGCGACGGCGACGACGAGGGTGGCGAGGGTGAGGCGGGTGCGCACGGGTGACTCCTTGGTTGGGGCGGTCGTCAGCTTGTCGCGGTTGCGTCGGGACGAAGGTCAAGGCGGCGCAGCAGCTGCGCGTTGGCGGCGACCACGATGGTCGAGGCGCTCATCAGCACGGCCGCGATCGCCGGCGGCATCGAGATGCCGGCCCACGCGAGCGCACCGGCGGCGAGGGGGATGGCGGCAAGGTTGTAGCCGGCCGCCCACCACAGGTTCTGGAGGCTCTTGCGGTAGGCGGCCTTCGAGAGGCGGATGATGCTGACGACCGCCCTCGGGTCGGAGCTGGCGAGGATGAGCCCGGCCGACTCGATGGCGACGTCGGTGCCGGCCCCGATGGCGATGCCGACGTCCGCGCCGGCGAGGGCGGGGGCGTCGTTGACGCCGTCGCCGACCATGGCGACCTTCAGGCCGCGTGCATGCAGTTCGGCGACCTTGGCCGACTTGTCTTCGGGCAGCACCTCGGCGAACACCTCGTCGACGCCGAGGTCAGCCCCGACCGCGTCTGCGACCTGGTGGGCGTCGCCGGTGATCATGACCACCTTGCGGCCCATCGCCTGCAGGGCGGCGACCGCAGCACGAGCTTCGGGCCGGATCTCGTCTTCCAGGGCGAGACCCCCGACGATCGCATCGCCTCGCACCAGGTAGAGCACGGAGGCGCCTCGTTCCTTCCATCCCTGTGACCATGCCGCGAGCTCGTCGGGTTCGGTGAGATTGCGTTCGCGCAGCAGCGCGGGCCCGCCGACGGCGTAGGAGTTGTCGTCGATGGTCGCCTCGACGCCGCGGCCGGTGATCGAGCGGAAGTCAGAGGCGGTGGCCACGTCCCCTCGTTCCTTGGCGGCGGCGGTGATGGCCCGGGCGAGGGGGTGCTCGCTGTCGGACTCCACTGCACCGGCGAGGCGGAGCACGTCGTCCTCGCTGAGGCCGGCGCCGGCGACCCCGGCGACGGTGTGCTGCCCCTTGGTAAGGGTTCCGGTCTTGTCGAACAGGAAGGCGTCGACGGTGCGGCTCTCCTCGAGCGCCAGCCGGTCCTTCACCAGGATCCCGCTGCGAGCAGCCATCGCCGAGGACAGCGCGGTGGTGAGCGGGATGGCGAGTCCCAGCGCGTGGGGGCAGGAGATCACGAGCACGGTGACGACCCGCACGACGGCGTCGTCGGTATCGCCGACCATCAGCCAGGCGACCCCGGTGACAACCGCGGCGGCGGTGGCGACATAGAAGAGAAGCGCGGCGGCCCGATCGGCGAGCACCTGTGCCCGCGAGCGGGACTCCTGGGCTTCGGCCACGAGGCGCTGGATGCCGGCGAGCGTGGTGTCCTCGCCGATGGCGTCGACGCGCACCCGGAGCGACGAGTCCGTCGAGACGGTGCCGGCGACGACGCGGCTGCCGACGCTCTTGGGGACGGGCTTGGACTCGCCGGTGATCATCGACTCATCGACCTCGGCCGAGCCGTCGACGATCTCGCCGTCAGCCGGGACGCGGGCGCCGGAACGGACCAGCACGACGTCACCGACGCGCAGCTCGTGCACCGGCACGGTCTCGACCTGGCCGTCGGGGCCGAAGCGGTCGGCTTCGTCCGGGAGGAGGGCGGCGAGCGCGGCGAGGGCGTCTTGGGCTTGGCCGAGCGCCCTCATCTCCTGCCAATGACCGAGGAGCATGATCGTGACGAGGAGCGACAGCTCCCACCAGAAGTCGAGGTCGAACCAATCGAGAGAGGTGGCCATCGACGCGGCGTAGGCGACGCTGATCGCCATGCCGATCAGCAGCATCATCCCGGGCGTGCGCGCCTTCAGCTCGCGCCAACCGCCTTCCAGGAACGGCCAGCCGCCCCACAGGAACACGACCGAGCCGAGCACCGGCCCGACCCAGTCGACGCCGTAGAAGTCGAGGTCGTAGCCGAACCAGTCCATGACCATGTGGCTGGTGGCCACGATCGGGATGGTCAGCAGCAGGCTCCACCAAAAGCGGCGGCGGAACAGCTCGATGCGATGCCCGGCATGCGCGCCGTGCCCGCCACGACCGCCGGAGTTGTTGTGGCCCGCGTGCCGGGAGTGCTCGGCGTGCGCGTCGTGCTCGTGGCCGTCGTGCGCATGACCAACGGCGGCGTGGGTGGTGTGCACGGTCGAATTCTCCTCAGCTCTCGAGCGGCCGCTGCACGGCGGCGGTCTGCAAGCCTTTGGTGATGGCGGCGACCTGGGGTGAGGGCGTCGATGGAGTATCTACCCTACCCCCCTAGGGTATGATCTGGCAACGGGTCCATCGCCCGGGCCGACCTTGGACGATGTAGGCCCGCCCGTCCAGTGTCCAGTAGCTACTGGACACTGGACACCCACTGCAGCGGCAGTGACCGATGAGGACCTCGACGGGCTTGATGACGGGGACAGGCTGTGTCTCGTCGGCCACAGGTGGGCTCTCGACACGGCGGGCGCCGTGCGTCTCACGACCGTCGGCGGTCCTGCTCCGATCGTCGACGTACCGGTGGCCGCGCCCGCCGGTCTCGTGGCAGCGAAGTGCCACGCCGCGGGCTACCCCAGAGCCACCCGACGAGCAACCAAGCACGGCGGAGACCTGTACGACCTCTTCCGCCTCGTCGAGGTGTTCGACGCCCGAGGTGCACTGCGCGCCGAGCTTGCGATGGCACCCGGTGGACTGGGGCAACTCGTCGCCCATGTTGTGCAGACCGAGGTTCTCGTCAACCCACCACGCGGCATGCGCCAGATGAGCGAGGCGGCATCGACGGCACTGGACATCGACCGGATTGTCGACGTGGTAGAGCCCTTCGTCGCAGAACTCGGCTCGTGACATGGCAGAGCGATGGCGCCGCGTTCCTCACCGACACCAACCAGCTCACTGGGACACTGCGATCCGTCGTGCCCCGTTGGGGGTTCGAAGAGCGCGCTCGGAGGGATTCGAACCCCCAACCTTCTGGTCCGTAGGGGCGGCCTTTGACGCGTTTCCTTGACCGCGAAGGCGACTGGTCACGTACCGTCGTTGCATGACGCCGGAGGAGATCGCTGACCTAGTGCACTTGCGCCGGGCGCGCGACCTCATGGACCGCGACCACGCGCAGCCCCTCGACGTCCCGGCCATGGCGCGTGCCGCGCTCATGTCGCCCGCGCACTTCTCGCGGAAGTTCCGTGCCGCGTATGGCGAGACGCCCTACGCCTACCTCATGACGCGGCGCATCGAGCGCGCGAAGGCGCTCTTGCGTCAGGAGGTGTCGGTCACCGACACCTGCGTCGCTGTCGGTTGCACGTCGCTCGGTTCGTTCAGCTCGCGCTTCACCGAGATCGTCGGCGAGACGCCGTCGCAATACCGCTCGCGCGACCACCGCGGTCTCGAGGTCGTCCCGCCGTGCGTGAGCATGGTCGCGACTCGACCGCGGCGCACCACGGTCACCGCCTGAGCGCACCGAGCAGGATCGGAGAAGCACGCGACAGGCCGATGCTCCTACGGTCATTGGTATGGCAGTCACCGTCTCCGCGATGTTCATCCCCGTCCACGACCCAGACGCCGCGCTCGGCTTCTACCGTGACGCGCTCGGCCTGAAGGTCCGCAACGATGTCGCGTCCGAGGGCTTCCGCTGGGTCACGGTGGGGGCAGAGGGGCAGGATGTCGACATCGTCCTGTTCCAGCCCCACGGCGGTCGTTCGCAGACCGAGGGCGACGCCCTCCTGACGCTCGTGACGCAGGGGTCGCTGCAGGCTGCGATCTTCCGCTCCGACGACCTCGACAGCACGTTCGAGAAGATCCGGGCGTCCGGTGCCGAGGTGCTCCAGGAGCCTGCGTCCCAGCCCTGGGGCGTGCGTGACTGCGCGTTCCGCGACCCCTCGGGCAACCTCGTGCGCATCGCGCAGGCCTGACCGACGCGCGGAGATGGCCACGACGAAGAAGGCACCTGCGCCTACGCCGACCCGGCACGTCGCCGACCACCACGATCTGATCCGTGTCCACGGTGCGCGCGTGAACAACCTCAAGGACGTCGACGTCGAGCTCCCGAAGCGCCGGCTGACCGTCTTCACCGGCGTCTCCGGCTCGGGCAAGAGCTCCCTGGTGTTCGGCACGATCGCCGCGGAGTCGCAGCGGCTGATCAACGAGACCTACAGCGCGTTCGTGCAGGGTTTCATGCCGACGCTGGCGCGACCGGACGTCGACGTGCTCGACGGCTTGACGACCGCCATCGTCGTCGACCAGGAGCGGCTGGGGGCCAACGTCCGCTCGACGGTCGGCACCGTCACCGACGCCAACGCGATGCTGCGCATCCTGTTCAGCCGGCTCGGGAAGCCGCACATCGGCGGGCCCGGCGCGTTCGCGTTCAACGTCCCTTCGGTTCGGGCGAGCGGCTCGATCACGGTCGAGCGCGGTGAGAGCAAGCGGGAGAAGGTGACGTTCTCCCGTACCGGCGGCATGTGCCCGCGCTGCGAAGGCCGCGGCACGGTCTCGGACTTCGACCTGACCCAGCTGTACGACGACAGCAAGTCGCTCAACGAGGGTGCGCTCATCATCCCCGGCTACAGCATGGACGGCTGGTACGGCCGCATCTTCCGCGGCTGCGGCTTCTTCGATCCTGACAAGCCGATCAAGAAGTTCACCAAGAAGGAGTTGCACGACCTGCTCCGCAAGGAGCCCACCAAGATCAAGGTCGAGGGCATCAACCTCACGTACGAAGGGCTGATCCCGAAGATCCAGAAGTCGATGCTGTCCAAGGACGTCGACGGTCTGCAGCCGCACGTCCGCGCGTTCGTCGAGCGGGTGATCACGTTCACCACGTGCCCCGACTGCGAAGGGACCCGGCTGGCCCAGGCCGCCCGGTCCTCGAAGATCAAGGGCAAGAACATCGCCGATCTCTGCGCGATGCAGATCAGCGACCTTGCCGAGTGGGCCCGCAGCCTGAAGGAGCGGTCCGTGGCGCCGCTGCTCGCCGCGCTGCTGGAGACGCTCGACTCGTTTGTCGAGATCGGGCTGGGCTACCTCACGCTCGACCGGCCGTCGGGCACGCTCTCGGGTGGCGAGGCGCAGCGCACCAAGATGATCCGCCACCTCGGCTCGCCGCTCACCGACGTCACCTACGTCTTCGACGAGCCCACCATCGGTTTGCACCCCCATGACGTGCAGCGGATGAACGACCTGTTGCTGCAGCTCCGGGACAAGGGCAACACCGTGCTCGTCGTCGAGCACGAGCCGGAGACCATCGCGATCGCCGACCACGTTGTGGACCTCGGCCCCGGCGCAGGCACTGCGGGCGGCACGATCTGCTTCGAGGGGACCGTCGAGGGGCTGCGGGCGAGCGGCACCATCACGGGCCGCCACCTCGACGACCGTACGTCGTTCAAGGAGACGGCGCGGAGCCCGACCGGTGCGCTCGAGATCCGCGGCGCGACGACGAACAACCTGCAGAAGGTCGACGTCGACATCCCGCTCGGCGTGCTGTGTGTGGTCACCGGCGTGGCGGGCTCCGGCAAGAGCTCGCTCGTGCACGGGTCGCTCCCGTTCGGCGAGGGCGTCGTGGCGATCGACCAGGGCGCGATCCGCGGCTCGCGGCGGAGCAACCCGGCGACCTACACCGGACTGCTCGATCCGATCCGCAAGGCGTTCGCGAAGGCCAGCAATGTGAAGCCGGCGCTGTTCAGCGCCAACTCCGAGGGCGCTTGTCCCACGTGCAACGGCGCCGGCGTCATCTACACCGACCTGGGAATCATGGAGAGCGTCGCCACCACCTGCGAGGACTGCGAGGGCAAGCGCTTCCAGCCCGCGGTGCTCGAGTACAAGCTCGGCGGCAAGGACATCAGTGAGGTGCTCGCGATGCCGGTGACGGACGCTGCGGCGTTCTTCGGCGACGGTGGCGGCAAGGCGCACACGCCGGCGGCGCACGCCATCCTCGGCCGGCTCGCCGATGTCGGGCTCGGTTACCTCGGCCTCGGCCAGCCGCTCACGACGCTGTCCGGCGGCGAGCGGCAGCGGCTCAAGCTCGCCGCCCACATGGGCGAGAAGGGCGGCGTCTACGTCCTCGACGAGCCGACGGTCGGCCTGCACCTCGCCGATGTCGAGCAGTTGCTCGGCCTGCTCGACCGGCTCGTCGACTCCGGCGAGTCGGTCATCGTCATCGAGCACCACCAGGCGGTCATGGCGCACGCCGACTGGATCATCGACCTCGGCCCCGGCGCCGGCCACGATGGCGGCCGGGTCGTCTTCGAAGGCACACCCGCTGAACTCGTCGCCGCGCGCTCGACCCTCACGGGCGAACACCTCGCGGCCTACGTCGGCACCTGACCGAGACTAGAGACGGCTCGCGGCGAGCGCGACGAGCGTGTCGACGCGTTCGTCCATGTGTTCGGTCTCGACGGCTACCCGGCCTGCCACCTGCACGGGGACGAAGCACGTCGTCGCCACAAGGGTCGTCGAACGCACCAGACTCACCAGGTGGCCCGCGTCCACAACGACCCGAGGTTCGGCGTCCGAGCGACCGCCGTCATCCTCGACCGCGGCCGCGTCCTGGGGCATCGGACCGTCGATGCTGCGATTCCGAACTGGTGGGCGTTGCCCGGTGGAGGACTCCCTGTTGCAGGAGCCGACGGCGACGCGGTCGTACGCGAGCTGCACGAGGAGCTGGGTGTCGACGGCGTCGCCATCCGGCTGCTCCCGAGACGCCCGGACACGTCGTCCACTGGCAACGTGGCCCGGTGAGCTCGTGACCGACGACGGCGCAAGCTCGGGCATGGTCGGTCACGAGTGGACCGGCCGCTCCGTCGTGGTCGCCCCCGGTGCGCGCCCACCATCGGCGTGGGACGGATGCGAGCGCGTCAGCGTCACGACGGTATCGGTGGAGACCGCTGACCTGTTGCTGGACGCGTGGCGTGCTCGCCGGCCGCTCGTGATCGAGCTGACGCCGGGTCTCGGCCTCGACGACCCGGAGAAGCCGCCAGCGGTGTCGGGGCCGGCCGGTGCCGATCCTTGGGAGTGGCCCGTCGATCTGCGCATCGTCGAGGACGACCTCCACCATGCGGTTTGGGCGAACGCGGTCGACGCCCGCACGAGCGATCGCTCCTTCCAGTGGGCGAACCTTGCGATCGAGAAGGGATGCAAGCGCGCCCCGCAGGATGTCGTCGCCGACGTTCTCCTCCCCGACGGCACGCCGGCCGTGTGCGACGGCGGGCCGCTCGATGCGTCCCTCGGCGAGCGCCTCCCGCCGGGCACCAGCGTCGTCCACCGGGTCGGCCTCGAGCACGGGCGGATCAACACGCTCGTACTGAGCCCGACGATCGACTTCCCGCTCGCTCCGGACCAGCTTGCAGCGGTCGTCGCTCCTCTGGCGGGAGGGCGCGTGATCGCTCCGGCCGGCTCGGGCAAGACCCGGGTGCTCACCGAGCGCGCCCGCGTCCTCGTCGAGGGATGGGGACTTCCGCCCGCCGCGCTCGCCCTCGTCGCGTACAACGTGCGCGCGCGTGAGGAACTGCAGAACCGCCTGAGTGGCGTGGCAGGTGTGCGCATCCGCACGCTCAACGCCCTGAGCCTTCGCTTGGCCAGCGACGTGAGGACCATCGACGAGCGTGACGTCCGCAACCACCTCGGCAGCTTGATCGCGCTGCCTCGGAAAGCGGACGCGGACCCGATGGCGGTGTGGTTGGAAGCGCTCACACGCGTCCGGCTGGGGCTGCGGGACCCCGATGAGGTGGAGGGCGACCTTCCCGACGTTGCCGGTCTCGGCGACGTCGTGCGCCGCTATCGAGCCGCGCTCGCGAGCGCGCGAGAGGTGGACTTCGACGAGCAAGTCGTGCGCGCGATCGGGCGACTCCTTGGTGATCCCGCTTTCCGGCGCGCCGCGCAGAGGAGCGCGAGGGTGCTGCTCGTCGACGAGTTCCAGGACCTCACCCCAGCACACGTGCTCCTCCTGCGACTGCTGACCGGGCCTGCGGGCGCGGTGTTCGGCGTCGGCGACGACGACCAGACCATCTATGGGTACGCGGGCGCGAGCCCGCGCTGGCTCGTCGACTTCCGACGGTGGTTCCCCGGCTCCGGCGAGCACGCACTCGAGGTGAACTACCGGTGTGCACCCGCAGTCGTCGATGCTGCGTCGAACCTGTTGACGCGGAACGCCATCCGCGTGCCCAAGAGCATCCGCGCTCGGCCGGGCCGTGACCGGCGCGACGGCCGTCTCGACGTGCGTGCTCCGGCCGCGGAGCCGGCGCGGGCCACCGCCGAGATCGTTGGCGAGCTCGTGGCGGCCGGCACCGGAAGCGGCAACGTCAACGTCAAGCCATCGGACGTTGCCGTCCTCTGCCGCGTCAACTCGTTGCTCGCTCCGGTGCACGTGCTGCTGCAACACGAGGGCGTCCCGATCACGTCGCCGGTCGACGAGCGGTTCCTCGCGCGCAGCACCGTTCGCGCGTCGCTGGCATGGTGCGCTCTCGCCGCCGCGCCGGACCGAGCCACCGCTTGGCGGAGGCTGGAGGAGGCGGCGCGGCGCCCCCGGCGCGGCATGAGCGAGAGCCTTCGGCGGCTCGCCGGGAAGCAGAAGTCGGCTGCCGACCTGCGGTCCCTCGCTGGCTGGTTGGAGAACAAGGGCAGCGTGCGTGAAGCGACGAAGATCGAGGAGCTCGCGAGTGACGTCGAGATCCTCCGTGAGGTTGCGCCGGAGGGGACGGCGGCCATCTTGCGTGTCCTCCGCGACGAGGTCGGGCTCGCGTCCTCGGCGGCGGCGCTCGACACGTGGTCGTTCGGCAGCGTGTCATCTCACGAGGACGACCTGGACGCGCTTCTCGCGCTAGCGCACCTCCAGCCCGATCCCGCGGCATTCGAGGGCTGGCTTCGTGACGCGCTCTCGAAGCCGCAGGCAGCCGACGGCGTGACGCTCGCGTCCGTCCACGCGGTGAAAGGCCGCGAGTGGCCGTACGTCGTTGTCCACCACGCGTCCGAAGGTCAGTTCCCGCATCGCCTCGTCGAGGACGTCGAGGAGGAGCGGCGGGTCTTCCACGTTGCGATCACGCGGTCGTCGGTGGACACGATCGTCGTTCCCGGTGCGAAGCCGTCGTCGTTCCTGGACGAGCTCCCCGCACCTGGTGCGCCGGATCGACACCCGGTCGACCGTCGCCGTGCGCCGGTCGCCCCGCCCGGCAAGACGTCGACGCCCAAGGCAGCGGCCGGCGACCTGACCGGCGAGGACCGGGTGTTGTTCGACGCCCTCCGCTCATGGCGGAGCGAGGTGGTCCGGGGGACGAAGAAGCCGGCGTACACCGTCCTTCCCGATGCGACCCTCGCGCACATCGCGAAGTCGCGGCCCACCGACGAGCGCGCGCTTGCGAGGGTGCAGGGCATCGGGCCTGCCAAGCTCGAGCAATACGCGGACGCGGTGCTGGCGATCGTTCACGAGCACGGCTGACCGCCGCGTGGACCTCAGGTGTCGATGAGCAACGACGAGCCAAAGAGGTTGTCGTAGGCGAGTCCCCACGGCGGCCGCAGGAACCCGAGGGCGCGCACGTCTTCGAACCAGTGCGCGAACGGCGACCGGCGCGAGAACGTGCCGCCGCCGAGGACGCGGGTGAGTCGCAGCAACGACTCTTCGGCAAGACCGGCGACCGCTTGCTTCGCCCGCAGCGCGGCGTGCAGCGCGACGAGCACGTTGCCCGACTCGACCGCCCGGAGCGCGCCCTCGTAGGCCTGCACCGCGAGCCAGTGGTCCTGCTCGGCCCGTGACCACTCGACCTGCTCGTAGGCGCGTAGCTGGTCGGCCTTCGTGCGTACCTGAGCGCGGGCCGTCGCGATCGCTTCGTCGAGCACGCCGAGCACGACCGACGTGAAGAGCGTTGCGATGAACGGCCTGGCGGCCATCGTGATCGCGTCGAGCTTGCCCTTCCACTCCATGCGTACAGCAGGCGCGCGGTCGAGGCGCATGGCGTGGCTTTGCGTGGCGGCCATCCCCATGCCGTCCCATTCCGCGATCAGTTCGAGGCCCGCGGTGCGGTCCCAAGGCCGGCCGCGCACGTCGAGGACGAAGATCGCCGGATCCGACTCGCCCTCCGGGATCGCCGTGGTGATCATCCGGTCGGCGATGCCGCTGCCACTGCCGAAGTGCTTGTCACCGGTGACGCCGTACAGAGTGCCCGGAAGGAAGGCGTCGCCGTCGAGCGGGCTCGCGGTCGCGCGTGTGCGGTTGATGTCGCCCCCGCTACCGGGCTCGGACGTGATCGTCGCCCACTGGTGGCCGGCCGCCGCGCTGGCGAAGACCGCGCTCCGCTGCTCTTCCCACGCGCTCTGCGAAGGATCCGTACTGGCGAGCCAGAACGCGACGACAGCCGGGTGCATCGTCGACACCAGCGCCACCGACGGATCGGCGGACGCGAGCCGCCGGTAGATGTCGCAGATCGCGCGGACCGACGACGGCATGTCCTGCCACAGCCCGCCCTCACTTGCCGGCGCGGCCAAGCACAGGAGGCCTGCGTCACGCAACAGCTGGAAGTCGGCGGGATCGAGATGGCGCCGGAGCTGGCGCTCGTTCCGGTCTGCTCGCCACGTCGCGCCGATCTCGTCGATGGCAGCGGCGACGTCGGCAACGGTGGCAGGTATGCGTGGAGGCTAGATGCAGGGGACGGCCAGTTCAGCCTGATCGTGGGCGGATCGGACGGGGTTACGGAGCGCCGAGGAGTTGTCGCGCGAGCGGGACGAGCTTGGCGATGTCGGTCTTGATGAGGAATGCATCGATGGCAGGCGAGTCCATCGCCGGTTCGCGCATCTCCTCGCTGGCACTGAACAAGATGATGGAACAGGACGGCACGTCTGCCTTGATGAACGGCGCGGCCTCGAGTCCCGTCATAGTCCCGTTGAGCTTGTGGTCCAGGATCACGAGGTCGGGCTTGCTCGTGCGGGCCAGCTCGATGGCGGTGGCGGCATCGGCCGCCTCGCCGGCCAGCTCGAAGTCGGGCGCGTTGCTGAACATCACGCGAACGAGGAGGCGAAGGTCGGCTTCGTCCTCGACGACAACGAGGACGCGGGTCATGGACGGTCGCGCGGCAGGTGGAGGGTGAAGCAGTTCCTTTCCCCGTCCACCCGTGCGTAGTCGACGTCGCCTCCGTTGGCCTGGGCGAGCCCACGCACGATGGACAACCCAAGGCCGGTGCCGGGAACGTCGTTGTTCGGCTCGGCGCGCTCGAACGGTTCGAACATGCGGGTGCGGAATTCGTCGGTCACCGCGACACCGCCATCGGACACAGACAGATCGACGGCGCCAGCGGACACGTGGGTCGACACGCGGATCGGGGGCAGGCCGTACTTGGCGGCGTTGTCGAGGAGGTTCAAGAGCATGCGGCACAGGTGGTCTCGGTCGATCGTCACCGCGAGTGCGTCATCGACGTCGATCTCCGCGTCGGGCGCGGCTTGGTGGGCGCACTCGCGTGCTGCATCCGCGAGCGCCACCGGCTGGCGCCGGATGGCCACCACTCCTGCCTGGATCTTGGATAGCGTGAGCAGGTCGTCCACCAGGCGGGCGGCGTGCTTGCCGGCGCGCACGATCGCCGCCAAGAACGTGTCCTGCTCTTCGACGCTGAACTCGCGCTCGCGTCGTTGGAGCGTCTGCGCGAAACCGAGGATGACGGCCAGCGGCGAGCGCAGGTCGTGCGAGGCGGTGGCCACGAACGACTCCATCGCTTGGTTCGTTCGCCGCAACTCCTCCTCGGCCGCCTTCTGCTCGGTGACGTCGCGTACGACTGCCACCACGTGGCGCTTCGGCCCCTCGTTCCCCGTGGACGTGAGCGACAGCGCGACGGTCCGGACGCTGCCATCCTTGGCCACGGCGGGCACCTCGACCGGCGGGCCCCCGACGAGGCGGGCCTCACCCGTGTCACGGAACCGGCGGATGCCCGCGTGATGGGCTTCGCGAAGCGCGTCCGGCACCAACACGTCGAGCGGCATCCCCAGCGCCTCGGCCGCCGTGTAGCCGAAGATGCGCTCGGCCGACGGGTTCCAGAGCACGATGCGCTCACTGTCCAGGTCGGCGGCCACCACCGCCTCGTGCGTGAGCCAGAACAGCCTGCCGACGCCCAACGCCTCCGCTGTGTCGAGGTTCACTCGCGCTGGATCGACCGCCACACTCCAAAGCTAGCGACCTGACGTGCCCCGCAGTGGGTTCACGGACCGATCCGGTGCGCGTCAGTCGGCGAACACGGCGCGCGTGTGTTCGGCGAAGAACCCGTGGTCGTGACCCTTGTTGGGATCGGCGGTGTTGTACTTGGCGCCGGAGTCCGACCCGTCGGGTAGGTGGTCGTCGGGATAGATCGCGCCCACGGGGCAGACGTCGGGTTGGTAGCAGGCCGTGCAGGCCGTGCACTCGTCGACGTTCACGTAGAGGATGCTGTCGCCGAAGACTGCGATCGCTTCGACGTCGGGCGCGTGGGTGTTCTCGACGACGCCGTTGCCCGCCTCGTCCTCCGAGAACAGGATGTTCTTCTGCGGATCGAACTCGTAGATGCACTGCACGGGGCACACGTCGACGCAGGCGCGATCCTTCACGTCGATGCACGCTTCGGTGATGATGGCGAGACCGGGCAATGCAAGCTCCTTCCCGCGGTCGATGCCTTCTTCGCTACCCCGAAGTGACGGCGCGTTCCCGCAGGACCGATAGG
>Ga0299907_10000308_pt1 | contig 22644 bp, 23 predicted proteins | sample RVTome_16_FD_198680 | JGI IMG/M metagenome (GOLD analysis project Ga0299907, IMG submission 198680) | Soil microbial communities from uranium-contaminated site in the Upper Colorado River Basin, Wyoming, United States - RVT152D67 (version 2) ...
GCGCGATTATCGCGCACACCGCCGCGGAGATCGGAGACCCGCAGGTCCGCCACCGAGGCACGATCGGCGGCTCGGTCGCGCACGGCGACCCCGCCTCCGACCTCCCGACGGTGCTGCTCGCGCTGGATGCGGAGCTCGTCGTGCGCGGGCCCGAGGGAGAGCGCACGATCGCCGCGGCAGACTTCTTCACCGGCTTCCTCCAGACGGCGCTCGGCTCTCAGGACGTGCTCACCGAGATCCGCGTGCCGGCCAGCGAGGGCGGCACGTACGTCAAGTTCAACCGCCGGGCGCAGGACTGGGCCACCGTGGGGGTCGCGGCCGTGCGCGCGAACGGGGGCGTCCACGTCGCCCTTACGAACATGGGCGCGACTCCGCTCCGTGCGGGCGGCGTGGAGGAGGCGCTCGCGGGCGGCGCCGATCCGGCTGCGGCCGCGGAGCGAGCGGCGGAGGGCACGAGCCCGCCGAGCGACCCGAACGGAAGCGCCGAGTACCGCGAGCACCTGGCGCGCGTGCTCGTCAGGCGGGCGCTCGCGGAGGTGGCCGCGTAGCGGACCGAGCGGCGAGCCCGGCCTTCGCTGACACCGACGCTAGCTCGGCGGCGGAGGCGGACGTACCATCAGTCTCGGTGGTGACGACCGAGCCCACGTACTACGTGCAGTTCCTCGACCCCGACGAGGAGCTGGAGCGCTGGCACACGATCGCCCGCGTGCAGGGGCGTGAGCTCGCCGACGAGGTCCTGCGCCTCGCCGAGGGCTCCTACATGCGCACGACGGTCATCTCCCACTACCGCGGCCGCGCCGTTTCCCGCTCGGCCCTGCGCCGGGACGGACGGCTCGCCCACGCGGAATGGGAGCTCGGCATGGGCCCGCACCGGCATTACGGCCGCGCGCTCGTCGAGAAGGCCGAGCGGAACCTCCGGCCGGCGTCCATCTGAGGCTGAACGAACGGGGGGTGGAATCCCGGCGGCCTGCGGCCGACCATGGAGGTATCACCCGGCGACGCTACCTCTGGACGGCCGCACTCGTCCTCCTCTGCTCGGCGCTCGCGCTCGCCGGGAGCGCCGTCGCGCTCCGCGCGGCGGAGCCGGCCTCCCGGCCGGTCACGCTCGGCACGGTCGACGTCCACGTGGCTCCGGCCCGCGGCGGGCAGCTGGACGTGTACGTCCCGGTGGTCGACTGGGGCCTCCGCACACGGCCCTACCGGGCTCCGGTCGCCGTCGAGCTCGAGTTCCGCTCGCTCGACCGGGACGCGGCGCTCGCCGCCGTGCGGTCGGGCGGGAGCGCGGACGCGAGCCTGGGCCTGCTCGAGAACGAGCTCAGGGACGTGGTGGCGGACGGCCTCCGGCGGGCCGCCGCCCTGGCGCTCCTCGGCGGGGCCGCGGGCGGCCTCCTCGGCGGCGCTCTCGTCGCGGCGTGGGGGAAGCGGCGATGGCTCCTTCTCGGGCCGGCCGCTGGACTCGCGGTCTCGCTCGCCGCGGTCTCGGTCTCGGGCGCGGGACTGAGCCGCTTCGACTACTCGGCGCTCCGCGAGCCCACCTTCTACGCCAACGGCGACGAGCTGCCGCGCCTCCTGGAGTTCTCGGAGCGGCTGCTCGCGGACGGCGGCGGCTACGAGGACTCCTACCACGAGGCCGTCGCTGGGCTGACGCAGATCATCGCGGTGGCGGGAGAGCGGCGGGGCGAGCCGGCGACGATCGCTCGCACCGTCGTGGTGGCCTCGGACCTCCACTCGAACAGCCTCGTGTTGCCCGCGCTCGAGGGCTTCACGAGCGGGAAGACGGTCTTCCTCGTCGGCGACCTGACCCAGCGCGGAGCGGGCTACGAGGCGCCGATCGTCTCCGGCGTGGCCGGGCTCGGCAGCCCGGTGGTCGCGGTCTCCGGGAACCACGACTCGCGACCGCTCATGCGCGCGGCGGCCCGGGCCGGCGTCGTCGTCCTCACGCGGAGCGGCCGCCTCTTTCCGGACGGAACCACGGATGGGCGGCCGGTCGTCGCGCTCGACGGTCTCCGCGTCGCCGGCTGGGACGACCCGCTCGAGAGCGCGACCGGGAGCGTGGAGGGCCGGCAGCTCGAGCTCAAGGAGCAGGCGTTCCTGGACGCGCGCAGCGACCTGCTCGCCTGGTTCGCCGCGCTGCCCGAACGGCCCAACGTCCTGCTCGTCCATCAGCACGGGCTCGCGCACGAGCTGCTCGAGCACCTGGCCGCCGAGGGCGGCGAGCCCGTCCTCGTCCTCACGGGCCACGACCACCATGCGCACGTCGACCGCGAGGGCGTTCACGTCCTCGTCGACGGCGGCAGCGTGGGCGCCGGCGGCGCTTTCGGCCTCGGGGAGGAGGCCTCCGGGCTCGCCCAGGTGCACCTGGACGGGGTCAACCGGCCCCTCTCCGTCGATCTGATCGAGGTCGAGCCGGCCTCGGGCGAGGGGCAGGCCCGCAGGGTCGTCCTGGCTCCGCCGGCGACCGGCGGAAACGGCGAAGCGGCCGGCTCGTAGGCACCGCCGCACTCGTCGTCTACGCTAGATCGCGTGGACGTGCTCACCCCGCGCACGCTCGAGGAGGCGCTCGCGCTCAAGGCCGAGCGGCCTGAAGCCCTGCCGATCCAGGGCGGCACGGACGTGATGGTGGAGCTCAACTTCGACCGCGCGCGCCCCCCGGCCATCCTCAACCTGAACGAGGTGGCGGAGCTGCGCGGCGCCGCCCGCGAGAACGGCGCGCTACGGCTCGGCTCCGGCCTCACGTACACCGAGGCGATGACCGGTGAGGTGGCGGCGGCTCTCCCGGCGCTCGCCGAGGCGTCGCGCACGGTCGGCTCGCCGCAGATCAGGAACCGCGGCACGGTCGGCGGCAACCTGGGGACGGCTTCCCCGGCCGGGGACGCGCTCCCGCCGCTCCTGGTGGAGAGAGCGGAGGTCGAGGTGGCGAGCGTCAGGGGCACACGGGTGCTGCCCCTCGTGGAGTTCCTCCTCGGCCCCAAGCGGAACGCGCTGGCGGAGGACGAGTTGATCGTCGCCGTGCGGGTGGCGCCCTCCGGCGACCGGCAGACGTTCATGAAGGTCGGCCCGAGGAACGCGATGGTGATCGCCGTCTGCTCGCTCGCGCTGGCCGTCGACCGCGAGCGCGGAGAGGTGCGGGCAGCCTACGGCTCGGCCGGGCCAGTACCGGCGCTCGTCGTGGGCTCGCTCGACGAGCGAAGCGAGTTCGCCGAGCGACTGGCCCGGGCGGCCTCGCCAATCGACGACGTGCGGGGGACGGCGAAGTACCGGCGCCACGCGCTGCGCGTGCTGACCGCGCGAGCCCTGGAGCGGGTTCTCACGTGAGCCGGCTCTGCGCGTGCGTGCGGAAGCCGTCGAGCGCTGCCTGGAGGTGTGGGCGCGGGCGCAGCGGCTCTACGCCCGCCACGTCCCCATGACGTCCGTGCATCTCCGAAGCGCCGAGGACCCGGAGCTCTGGCTCGAGCTGGACACGTTCCCCGACGAGGAGTCCTACCGCCGCGGGATCGAGCTCGTCAACGCCGACCCGGAGCATGAGGAGGTCTGGCGCGAGCTCGAGGCCGCGTTGGCGGCTCCGGCGGTCGAGGGGGAGTCTTTCGAGGAGCTGCTGCGCGTCCCGTGAGGATCGAGCTCGTCGTGAACGGGGAGCGGCGCGAGGCGGACGTCTGGGCGGGCGAGAGCCTTCTTTTCTCGCTGCGCGAGCACCTGGGTCTGCCGGGCTCGAAGAACGCCTGCGAGCAGGGCGAGTGCGGCTCCTGCTCCGTGCTTCTGGACGGAGAGCTCGTGTGCGCCTGCCTCGTCCTGGCCGCGCAAGCAGACGGGCACGAGGTGGTGACGGTGGAGGGCTTCGGCGAGGACGGGCGCCTGCACCGGGTGCAGGAGGCGTTCGTCGAGACGGGCGCCGTCCAGTGCGGCTTCTGCACGCCGGGCCTCGTGGTGGCGACGGCGGCGCTCCTCGAGGCGAACCCGGAGCCGTCCGACGACGAGATCCGCGAGGCGCTCTCCGGCAACCTCTGCCGCTGCACGGGCTATGCGAAGATCTTCGACGCGGTGAGGCTCGCGGCCTCCAGCTGATGCCGATGTCCCCGGGGCCACCCCATGCCACCACCCGCTTTTGAGCGTATCGCCGCACGCTCGACGGGTGGCGCGCGCAACGTGGCAAAGGACGCGCCGATGAGGATCGAATGAGCACGCCCGCCCGCAAGCTCGAGCTCGGCCGGGTCGGCGAGAGCGTCCGGCGCGTCGACGCGATCCCCAAGGTGGTCGGCGAGTTCGCCTACTCGAGCGACCTCTACGCCGCCGGCCTGCTGTGGGGCCACACCGTCCGCTCCCCGCACGCCCACGCCCGCATCCTTGCGATCGACATCTCCCGAGCCGTCACCATGCCCGGCATCCACGCCGTCCTCACGCACGAGGACGTCCCCGGCGACAAGCGCTACGGCCTCGAGTTCCGCGACCAGCCCGTCCTCGCCTTCGACCGCGTGCGCTACTTCGGCGAGCCGATTGCCGTCGTCGCGGCCGAGCACCCGGAGCAGGCCCGCCGCGCCGCGGACTGCGTCAGGGTCGAGTACGAGGCGCTCGACCCCATCACGGATCCCGAGCGGGCGCCCGGCGCCGACCCGCTCCACCCCGAGCACTGGACGCGCGGCCACGGCTTCCGCGCCGACCCTCGCCCCAACGTCGTCCGCTCGATCGTCGTCCGGCACGGCGACCCTGACGCCGAAGCCGACGTCGCCGTCGAGGGCACTTACGAGCTCGGCATCCAGGATCAGGCCTTCCTCGGCCCGGAATCGGGCCTCGCGGTGCCCGACGGGGAGGGGGGAGTGGACATCTACGTCGCCACCCAGTGGCTGCACGTCGACCGCGACCAGGTTGCCCCCTGCCTCGGCCTCCCCACGGAGCAGGTACGGATCCACCTCGCCGGCGTCGGCGGCGCCTTCGGCGGGCGCGAGGACCTTTCCATGCAGATCCACGGCGCCATGCTCGCCCTGCACACGAGCCGCCCGGTCAAGTTCGTCTACAACCGGGAGGAGTCGTTCGTCGGCCACATCCACCGCCATCCGGCCCGCATCTGGATGGAGCACCGCGCGCACCGGGACGGAAAGCTCGTGGCCGTCCGCGCCCGCGTCCTCCTCGACGGCGGCGCCTATGCCTCGAGCTCGACCGCAGTCTGCTCGAACGCCGCCTCGTTCGCCTGCGGCCCCTACGCCGTCCCCAATGCTCTGATCGAGGCGACCTGCGTGTACACGAACAACCCGCCCTGCGGCGCCATGCGCGGCTTCGGCGCCGTGCAGACGTGCTTCGCCTCCGAGGCACAGATGGACAAGCTCGCGGCCGCGCTCGAGCTCGACCCCGTCGAGCTCCGCCTCCGGAACGCGCTCGCGCCCGGCGACACGCTGCCGACCGGCCAGCGCATCACCGGCTCCCTTCCGGTCGCGGAGGTCATCCGCCGAGCCGCCGCCATCCCCGTGCCCGAACCGGAGGAGCTGCCCCGTGACCCCATCCGCCTGCCCGGCGGCGCCGGCAACACGACGCGCGGCGAAGGGGTGCGCCGAGGCGTCGGCTTCGCCGTCGGGTTCAAGAACATCTGCTACTCGGAGGGCTTCGACGACTACACCGCGGCACGCGTGCGCCTGTTCGCCGACGGGGAGGGCGAGCTCGTCGCGGAGGTGCACTCGGCCGCCGCCGAGGTCGGCCAGGGGGTCGTCAACGTCATCGCGCAGGTGGCGCGCACGGAGCTCGAGGTCGAGAACGTCGTCGTCGCCCCCCACTCGACGGCCGCGGTCGGCTCGGCCGGCTCTTCGTCCGCCTCGCGCCAGACCTGGATGACCGCCGGAGCCGTCCAGCTCGCCTGCCGCGCCGCCAGAGAGGAGCTCGAGCGCCGCGACGACTCTCTCATCGCCGGCGAGGAGATCGACGTCGAGCGCGTCTACCGGCACCGCGAGACCTTCCCGCTCGACCCCGAGACCGGGCAGGTGCGCGGCGACATTGCGCATGTCGCCTTTGCCTGCGCGGCCATGCGCGCCGTCGTGGAGACGGACGTCGAGCTCGGCCTCACCCGCGTCGTCTGGATCGGCACGGCCCAGGACGTCGGCAAGGCGCTCAACCCGCAGGCCGTCTACGGGCAGATCGAGGGCGGCACGGCCCAGGGGCTCGGACTCGCGCTCATGGAGGAGATCCAGACGCACGACGGGCTCATCACGAACGCGAGCTTCACGGACTACCTCATCCCCACCGCGCTCGACATGCCGCCCGTGGCCGCCGAGCTCGTCGAGGATCCCGAGCCCGACGCGCCGTACGGCGTCAAGGGGGTGGGCGAGCCCCCGACCGTCGTCTCCACCGCGGCCATCGCCGCCGCGCTTCGCGACGCCACCGGCCGGGAGCTCGCGCGCGTTCCCGTGCGGCCCGACGACGTCGTCGGGCTCGCAGGCTAGGGCCGTCCGAAGCTCACCACCCAGACGCTCACGTGACGGCGTCCCCAGAGGGAACGCGCGTGGCGCCGGCCGACGGCGGCGTGCCTCCAGCTGCGCAGGATCGTCGAGCGGTGCGAGCTCGAGTGCATCCACTGGTGCATCACCGAGCGGGCGTCGCCGGCGCGCCGCGGGCCCCAGCCGATCACCTCCCCGACCGACCACGAGCCGCGTCCGTAGCCGGTCCGCCGGTACGCGCCGGAGAACGAGCGGCCGCACGGAGTGTGCGAGAAGTCTCGGCAGGTGGCGATGCGGTCGGCCTTCGCCTCGGCGCCGCGGTTGAGCTTCGAGGAGCGCCGCGGCGCGCCCAGACCGGCGCGGCGGCGTGCGTACTTGACGAGGCAGCGCAGCGCCCGTTGCTGGGCCGCGTCCGACCTCAAGATCTTGCGCTCGGCCGCGCCGCACTTCCCGCGCGGGGCGAGCAGCCGTCCGTGGGCGCTCGCCAGGGGAGCGGCGACGAGAACGAACGCAGCCACGACCAGCGCCAGAACCAGCGTTCTCACCGGGGGGACCTCCTGCGTTGGTTTCACCGGAGGGCTCGCACCGAGCGGCGCACCTCGCCGGTCAGCCGGCCCTCGACTCGCGGTGCGGCAGTGTGGAGGAGGTCCCCCGATCTGTCAACGAGCTTTTACAGAGCCCTTACGGAGGCTACGGGACGACGACGAGCTTGCAGCCCGCTCCTTCGGCCTGCCGGCGCCACGCCGAGGAGACGTCCGCGAACGGAACCTGCTCCACGTCGACGCGCACGTCCCCGGCGGCCGCGTGTCCGAGGAGGCGGCGGTACTCGCGTGCGACCACGTCCGGCGGGGCGGCGAAGTTGGAGTAGCCGAGGAGCTCGAGCTGCTTGCCGCGCACGGCGGCCGAGCGGAGCGTGGCCTGCGGCCCAGCCGACTGGCCGACGTTGACGATGCGCGCCGCCGGCGCCGCGGCTTCGAGCGCAGCGGTGAGCGGCTCGCCCCAAAGCGGGTCCAGGACGAGGTTCGGGCCCTCGCCGCCGCACGCGTCGCGGAGACGCCGGGCAATATCGCCCTCCTCGAGCGCGACGGTCGCAGCGGCCCCGGCCCGCGAGGCTCGCTCGAGACCTTCCCGGCTTCGCCCGGCGGCCACGACACGGCCCGCGCCGAGGAGGCGGGCCGCCTGGACGGCGACGAGGCCCACGGTGCCGGTCGCCCCGAGCACGAGCACCGTCTCGCCGCCGCGGACGGGCGCGCGCCACGCGAGCGGCAGCCAGCCTGCCAGCCCCGCGATGCCGAGCGCCCCCGCGAGGACCGGGTCGGCGTCCTCGGGCAGGGGAAGGAGGGCCTCGGGGGGCGCGACGAGCCGTTCGGCGAGGCCGCCGTCCCGCTTCACGCCGAGCCCCGCTCCGTGCGCCCAGACGAGCGTGCCCGGGGCGTGCGCCTCCGACTTGAGAACCTTCCCGACGGCCTCGCAGCCGGGAACGTAGGGAAGCGGCGGATGCCCTCCGTAGAAGCGGCCCGCGCCCGCCGCGATGTCGATCGGGTTGAGCGGGGTGGCGAGCACCTCGACGAGCGCGTCGGCGCCTGGGCGCGTGGGCTCAGGGACATCGCTCGGCTCGGGCGGGCGGCCGAGCTCGCAGAGGAGAGCGGCTCGCATGGCGAGCGACGGATTGTAGGGGCGCTCGCCCTAGAGGTCGTACGCGGTGCAGCGCCGGACGAGGACGCCCGGATGTAGCGCCCGCCAGGCCGTCAGGTACGCCTCGAGCTCGAGGCGGGCCGCTTCCTCCGGAAGCGCGTCCGGCAGGGTGACCGTGAGCGTGCCGTTCTCGCCGCGCTCCGCCTCGCACTGCGCGCGCCGGAGGAAGGAGACGAGATCGTCGGCGAGCGCCGGCTCGCTGAGCTTGACCTTCACCGGACGAGATCGGCCACGACGCCCGGGTGGCGCGCCCGCCAGTTCGCGAGGTAGAAGCCCAGGTGGAGCTGTGCCTGCTCGGGCGTCGCTGCCGACGGCACCAGCACCTCGACCGTGTCCGAGCCAATCTGGGCCACGGCGTAGTTGGCCCGCTTGAGCGAGGCCAGGAGGTCGTACACGAACGCAGGGTCGGAGACGTGAACCTTCATAGCCGCAGTGCTCCTTACGAGGTTCTTCGTCTCGGAGTGTGCGTGCGCCCGGAGCGCTCGACAACTACCCGAAAGTAGGGTCGCACGGGGGCCTGGAGACCGAAAGCTGCCCGTCCGGGCGTGGATTTGCGCCCGCGCACGCGCGCATCATGGATCCGTGGAGGGGCAGAGGGTCGGTCGGCGGGACGGACGCGACCGGGAGCCGCCGACGGGCGACCGGGAGGTACGCCGCTGGCGCCGGCTCCAGCTCCTCGCCATGGGCTTCTCCCTGCGCGACGCGCGGCTGCTCGCCGAGTCGCCGGTCGAGCTCAGCACGGTCCGCGCCCTGCTCGCGCACGGTTGCGCCCTCGAGACGGCGCGCCGGATCGTCCTCTAGCCTCGCCGCGCCGGCGGCGCCCGAAGGGAGCCGCAGCCATCGCCGTCGCCCCGGGGGGCCGGCCGCCGGAGCCCGGAAAGCCTGAGGCCGGCTCTATCTCGGGCGCCGCCGGCGCTCGACCGCTTCGCAGTCCGCGAGGCGGTCGCGCCGGTCGGCGACGACGCGATCGTGGCCGGAGCCGCAGTCGACCGTGTCCCGGTCGCGGTCGGCCACCCGGATGACGTCGTTCCCGCCGCCGCCGCGCACCCGGTCGCTGCCTCCGCCCGCTTTCACGCGGTCGGGCCCGCCCCCGGCCCGCACGGAATCGTCGCCTCGCCTGGCGCGGATGAGATCGGCGCCGCGCGTGCCCACGAGAGCATCGTCCGCGGTCGTCCCGAGGAAGACCCGCCCGATCGCTGCCGAGAGCACGGAGAACGCCGACCGAGAGCCTCCCGGGTTCGTCGCCGTGACGAGCGCCCTCACCCGGTTCTCGACGTCGTCGGCGGTGAGGCGATAGGCCTGTTCCACGGCGCCTCGAACGTTCGCACAACCGCCGCGGCGCTCGCACCGCTGCCACACGAACGAGTACGTGAGGGGGCGCGAGCTCGTCCAGGCCCCGGTGTCGGCCGTCAGCGTCGCGCGCTGCTGCAGAGGGCCCCAGAGCCGAGGTCGGGCGACGTTCACCGGCGGGGCCGGGAGAACGACCCCCGTCGCAGCCGAGGCCGCCGAGCGAGAGCGCGCGAGGTTGGTTGCCGTGACGACCACTCGGAGCGTCGCGTCGATATCCGCGGCGGCGAGTCGCCGTGAGGCGCCGGCCGCGCCGGGAATGGTGACGCAGCTCGCGCCGGCCCGATCGCACCGCCGCCACCGGTACGCGTAATGGATGGGGCGGGTCCCAGTCCAGCTGCCCGTGGTCGCCGTCAGCGTCTCTCCCTCCCGAACCCTCCCGGAAACGACCGGCCGGACGGTGTTGACGGGAATGCGCCCGACGATGAAGCGGCTGCGCACCCGCACGCGGCCGAAGCGGGAGCCGAGCCACGGCCAGACGTACCAGCGGTACGCCGCCGGGCGGAGGCGAAAGCGGTGGTTCTTGTACCGCCAGGTCCGGCGCAGCTGGAGGCGCGCGCGCTCCGGCCAGCGGCTCAGCAGCTTGCGCCCGTCGCGCCAGAGCTGCACGTTGTAGAGCACCGCGGAGGAGACGGGGCGCCAGCGCAGGAGCGGGGGGGCGGCGACGACGGCATCCGGCCGCGGTTTCGCGCGGCGCACTTTGCTCTCTGCGGAGGGGGGCGTGGCCAGGGCGACGAGGAACAGGCTCGCTACTACCAGGACAACAGACGTACGCCGCAAACTCGGTTCCTTCCTGAAATCGCGCTCGTGGCCGACCTCCGAATGTACTACTCCGCACGTGTAAAGCAAGAGTTAGCGTTCTTTGAAGGATTCGCCCCGCGCGCGCTTCCCGTCGGCAAGCCCTCGTCCGGGGGATCGCGCTCCGGATTCGCCACGACCACGATCCGGGTGAAGATCCCTCCATGAATCTGCGCGACCTGCCCCTCGGAAGCCTGATCGTGCGCGACGGCATCGTCCGCGCCGCCGACGTGCGCGACGCGCTCGTGGAGGCGCAGGAGACCGACCGGCGCCTCGGGGAGGTGCTCCTCGAGCGCGGCTGGATCCGCGAGCGTGACCTCGCACGGCTCCTGGCCGAGCAGGAGGCACTCGACTTCGTCGACCTCGGCATGATCGACCTCGACGAGCGGGCGGTGGACTGCCTCTCCGAGGCCGTCTCGCGCGCGCGGGGCGCCGTCGCCTACGGCTTCGCGGGCAAGGCGCTGCTCGTGGCGATCGCAGATCCTACGGACGAATCGGCCATGGACGTCGTCCGCACGGCCGGCGAGCGGCGGGTCCGCTTCGTCGTCGCCACGGGGAGCGAGATCGCGGCGGCGCAGCGCGACGCCTTCGGCGAGCCGTTCTCAGCGACGGCCGAGCAGCTCGTCTAGCGGCCGCGTGTTGAGGACGTCCGCGGTCGTCGCCCAGCCGCGGCGGGCGGTCGCCACCGAGAGCTGCATGTTCCCGAGCCCACGCACCGAGTGAGCGTCGGTGGAGCAGACGAGCCGGACGCCGGTCGCGAGGGCCTCGCGGACGTGCGCCCCGGAGAGATCGAGCCGATCGGGGAGCCCGTTCACCTCGAGCGCGACGCCGGTCTCGAGCGCCACCGCGAACACCTCGTCGAGGTCGAGCGCGTTCTCCGGCCGGTGGTTGAGGATCCGCCCCTTCGGATGGCTGAGCGCGGAGACGTGCGGGTTCCGCATCGCGTCGGTCGTGCGCTTCGTCAGCTCCCGACGGGGCATCCGCTGGCCGCCGTGCACGCTCACCTGCACCCACTCGAGCTCTGCGAGGACGTCGTCCGGGAGGTCGAGCGTCCCGTCCCGGAGGATGTCGCACTCGATCCCGCGGAGCACCCGGAACGGAGCCAGAGCCTCGTTCGCGGCCGCAATCTCCTCTGCCTGGCGGCGAAGGTCGTCCGCGGTCACGCCCGGGACGGCGCCGACGCTCGGCGTGTGGTCGCAGACGGCGAGGTACTCGTACCCCAGTTCGCGAGCAGCCGTACCCATCTCGCGCACGCTCGACTTGCCGTCGGAATAGGTTGTGTGGCAGTGGAGGTCGCCCCGGATCTCCTCTAGCTCGAGGAGCGCCGGCGGGTCGCCGCGAAACGGCTCCTCGCGTAGCTCGGGCGGGCAAGGGGCGAGGCCGAGCCGCGCGAAGACCTCCTCTTCGCTCGCGCCGGAGGGGAGCGGCTCGAGGGCCGCGACGTACTCCGGCGAGCCGGTGGCGCGAACGAGCTCGGTGCCGAAGCGCTCGGGAGGGGCGACGACGAGCTCGACGGGAACGCCCTCGACGGTGACGCCCAGGGCACGGCGCTCGTCCCGCTCGACCACGGCGACGATCTGAGGATGCTCTGCGAAGCGATCCAGCGCATTCGTATCCCGAGTAACGATGGCAAAGTGCTCGGACGTCTCCCGCCAGCGGCGCGGATCGCCGGCGAGCTCGCCGCCAACCGCTGCCGCGATCGCGGCGAGGAGCGGCCGGCTCCGGTTCAGCAAGAGCCCACGACGTGGCCGCGGCGGCCCCTCGAGCTCGAGCGCCGCTCGGAGCTTCGCCTCGGTCTTCGGACCGACGCCGGGCACGGATTGCAGCTGCCCCCCGCGGATGGCCGCCCGCAGCTCCTCGCCGGTCTCCGCCCCGAATGCCCGCGCGATCTCGACGGCCCGCTTCGGCGAGAGCCCGAGGAAGCGCCCGAGCCCGACGATCTCGGGAGCTACCTCGCGCTCGAGCTCCCGCAGCTCGGCGATGTCGCCGGTTTCGACGAGCTCGCGCAGGCGCCGCTCGATCCCGGGGCCGATCCCGCGCAGCTCGCGCGCCCGCCCGGCCGCAACGAGCTCGGCCACGGGCGCCTTCGTCTCTCGCACGAGCTCAGCCGCCCGCCGGTACGCGCGCGCCGCGTAGGCGCTCGATCCCGCCAGGTCGAGGAGCACCGCGAAGGCCTCCAGCCGGTCGGCGATGGCGGCGTTGTCCAGCTTTACGACGGGAGGCGTCGGTTCCACGAGCCCTTCATGCCTTCTGCGCCGCGGCCCCTAGCCGCGAGTTGCGCGATTCGAGTCCGCCCGTTATCTCAGCGGGATTGCCGCGTCGCTCAGACGTCGGGCGGAGCGTATCCTGATGGGAACGGCGGGTCGGCGCTCGCGGAGACGGAGGAGGCGAAAGATGATGACGGGGATCGAGACCAAGGTGACCGTGTCGCCCCAGCCGGTCCAGGTACCTGAGGGGCCCGAAGGGCTGCAAGCCATCGTCGTTCAGCTCTGGGTCAGGTCGGACGCCGGCTCGTGGAGCGGCTGCCTGTCGAGCCGCGGGGCCGAGGATTTGGCTCGACTGCTCGCGGCAGCCGCGAGGGACGCTCGAGAGCGGAACGGGCGGGCGAACGGGGAAAGCGATGTCCCGACCCGGCCTAGAGGGTTGCGCAGAGCCGCCTGATCCCAGCGACTCCTCTTCGACAATCCGCCCGGGGTGCTCGGCATGAGGTAGAGTGGTCAGTACTGGCCCTGCTCTCAGGATCTGGCCCAAAGCCCGCAACACACCGACGCGCCGTGGCGCGCGAGGCGAGGAGCTTTTCGGCAAACGGACTCGACTGTGGGGCCAGCCCTATGCTTGCCGCCGCCTAGGGCGGGCTCGGTGGTAAGGGCAGCGGAGTCGGGCTAACTTCGGGGAACCACGTCCACAGGCGCGCTCTCGTGGAGCGCCTGCCAGACGCGGAGGAGCAGGTCGAGCTCCAGGCGCGCCCGGTCCTCGTCGAGCCCGGGCGGAAGAGCCACCTCGACGACCGCGGCGACGTGCTCGGCCGTGCACTCACGACGGCGCAGGAACTCGACGAGCTCCTCGGCAAGCCCGGGCTCGCTCAGCTCGAGCCGAGCCGTCATCCGCATTCCCGGAGCGAAGCGTCCCGTTTTGTCCCCCTTGGCCGCAGTCGGGCTTCGCTGCCCTACTCTCACTGTGAGGCAGCGCACGCCGCTGTCAACTCCGCCGCGTTATCGTCGCCCCATGCCGGATCTCGCACGGCGCCTGGCGGTGGCACGGGGAGACGAGCTCGCCGACCTGGTCGTCGAGGGCGGCCGGGTCTTCTCCGTCTTCACGCGCGAGTGGCTGGAGACGGACGTCGCCATCGTGGACGGCTTCGTCGCCGGCCTGGGCGACTACGCCGGCCGAGAGGTGCTCCACGCGGGCGGGAAGTACGTCATCCCGGGGTTCATCGACGCGCACATGCACCTGGAGTCCTCCAAGCTCCTCGTGGACGAGTTCGCGCGGCTCGTCCTCCCCTTCGGGACGACGGCGGTCGTCGCCGACCCGCACGAGATCGCCAACGTCCTCGGCACGGACGGCGTCCACTGGCTGGCCGACCTCTGCGCCGACCTCCCGCTGGACGTGTTCTTCATGGCCTCGTCCTGCGTGCCCGCGTCGGGGTTCGAGTCGCCCCGGCGCACGCTCCTCCCCGGCGACCTCCAGGGACTGCTCCGCCGCCGGCGTGTAATCGGGCTCGCGGAGATGATGAACTTCCCCGGCGTCATCTCGGGCGACCCGGCGGAGCTCGCCAAGCTCGGGCTCGAGTATGCGACGCACGTGGACGGGCACGCGCCGGGCGTGCTGGGGAAGGAGCTCCAGGCCTACGCGGCGGCCGGGATCCGCTCGGACCACGAGGCGTTGACGATCGAGGAGGGCCGCGAGCGCCTCCGCGCGGGCATGTGGCTCCTGATCCGGGAGGCCTCGGCTGCCCGCAACCTGGAGGCGCTCATCCCGCTCGTCGCGGAGTTCGGGCCTGCGCGGATGGCCTTCTGCACGGACGACCGCGAGCCCGAGCACATCGCCGCGGAGGGGCACGTGAACTCGATGGTGCGCCAGGCGGTGGCGGCGGGCGTCGCGCCGGAGGACGCGCTCGTCATGGCGTCGTTCAACCCGGCGCTCTGGCACGGGCTCCGCGAGCTCGGCGCCCTGGCGCCCGGCTACAAGGCCGACCTCCTGCTGGTTCCGAACCTCGAGCGCTTCGAGCCGGAGGCGGTGCTGAAGCTGGGGAGACCGGTCGAAGAGATCCCGAAGCCGGAGGTGCCGGAGTGGGTCAAGCACACGGTGCGCATCCAGCCGGTGGCCTCGAACGAGTTCCAGCTCCCGTGGGAGGGCGGCCGCGCGCGCGTGATCGGGATCGTCGAGGGCCAGATCGTGACGGACGCCCTCGAGGAGGAGCCGCTGGTGGAGGACGGTCTCGCCGTGGCGGATCCCTCGCGCGACCTGGCCAAGATCGCCGTCATCGAGCGTCACCTGGGCACGGGCCGGGTCGGGCTCGGCTTCGTGCGCGGTTTCGAGCTCCAGCGCGGCGCGCTCGCGTCCACGGTGGCGCACGACGCGCACAACATCGTCGTCGTCGGCGTCGACGACGGGGACATGGCGCGGGCCGTCCAGCGCCTCGCCGAGATGGGCGGCGGCATGGTGGTGATCGCCGACCGGGGCGTGCAGGCGGAGCTGCCTCTGCCGGTGGCGGGGCTGCTCTCGGACGAGCCGGTGGATCAGGTCGTGGAGCAGAGCCGCGCCTGCGTGGAGGCGGCGCGGGCGCTCGGCTGCCGGCTCCAGTCGCCCTTCCAGTCCATGGCCTTCCTGGCCCTCTCGGTGATCCCGAAGCTGAAGATCACCGACCGCGGCCTCGTGGACGTGGACCGGTTCGAGCTGGTGCCGCTGCGGGCAAACTGAGGCCGATGCGGAAGGAGCTCAAGGAGGCGAGGAGAGCGCTCGCGAAAGGGCGCGCGGACGAGTCGCTCGTCCACCTCTGGAACGTGCTCGAGCCCGCCCGCTTGGCCGGCGACCGGCGCGAGCTCGGCGCGATCGCGCAGCTGGCGACGGAGATCCGAGAGCGCGGCGAGTCGGTCGAGCAGCGCGAGGCCGAGCGCCTACTCGAGGAGGTGCGCGAGACGGCGCTGGAGGAGGGCCAGCCCGAGCCTGTCGTCTCCGTCCCGGGCAGCGGCAACGGCGGCGGCTACGTGACCGAGGGCGAGGCCGCGGAGGAGGTCGAAGGGGAACAGTCAGGGGGCGGCATCGCGCGCTTCATCCTGCCGGCCATCTTCCTCGTCATCGTGATCGTGAACGTCATCGCCGGCCTCACCGGCGAGGACTAGAGAACTGGGCGTTAAAACCCCCCCGGGGCTCGTCCGATACCCGCCGTGTGCGAACGAGTTTCGACAGGCTCGTGTGGCGCGAGGACTCACGAGGGGTCGTTTCGCTCTTCGCCTTCCTCGCCGTAAAAGGCCCTTCCGTTCGAGAAATAGCGCTATCCGGGAAAAAGAAGTCCACATGCGCCCTCAGAGGCGGATAGGGCCTGCGCCTTCCGTTCCCGGGCGATCCTCGCAGCTGCCTCGGACGGCTCCCCGGACCGGAGAGTGTCGCGAACCGGGCCTTATGGGCCTCCGACCTGCGGTGCTCCGGTCTTTCAGCCGTATGCCGGCTTCGCTCGTGACTGGCTGCTGCCCGCCTCAACAAAGCGCCTTCCTCCTAAACGAGCGGCGACTTGCGGGCAGCTACCTCGTCGCTCTCTGGTGATTGTCTCAGCGAACCAGAGTAGGGCCGTTCGGTGCCGCCGACAAGGTGTCTCTTTCGGACAGCGGTTGCCGGCCGTCGCACCGAGGAGATGACGTGGTCAGTCGGGGTGAGGACACGGAGTGGCCGCCGTGCTCGTGTCTGTGAGCAACATGTGACTTGGCGGTCAGGACCGCCGAGCCGGCGGTGAGAATGGAGCGACATGGAGTTTCGCGCGCGCCAGCTTGTCTTCTCGCCGTCCGATCTAACGGGCTATCTGGCCTGCGCGCACCTGACGCAGCTCGAGCGCCGCGTCGCGCTCGGCACGCTTGCCAAGCCCGCCACCGAGAACCTGGAGGCCGAGCTCGTCAAGCGCAAGGGCGAGGAGCACGAACGGACCTACCTCGACCGGCTTCGCGGCGCCGGACGCAGCGTCGCCGAGATCCACCTCGAGCCCGACCTCGACTGGGAGCGCGCCGCGCGGGAGACCGAAGAGGCCATCCGCAGCAACACAGACGTCGTCTACCAGGGCGTCCTCGTCTCGGACGACGGATGGCGCGGCGTCGCCGACTTCCTCGAGCGCCAGCCGGACGGCACCTACGAGGCCGTCGACACGAAGCTCGCGCGGCACGCGAAGCCGGCCTACGTGCTCCAGCTCCTCTTCTACACCGAGGAGCTCGCGCGCCTCCAGGGCCGCGCGCCCGCGCGCATGCACGTCGAACTCGGCTCCGGCGAGCGCGAGTCCTTCCGCCCGGGGGAGTTCGCCGCCTACTATCGGCGGCTCCGCGCCCGCTTCATCGAGTTCGCCTCCGCGGACCGCCCGACGGAGCCCTACCCCGTCGCCTTCTGCGAGCGCTGCGACTTCCTCCCCCGCTGCTCGGAAGAGTGGGCGAGCACGGACCACCTTTCCCAGGTCGCCGGCCTCCGCCGCACGCAGTTCGAGAAGCTCCGCGCGGGCGGCATCTCCACGCTCGCTGAGCTCGCCCGCTGGCAACCGGACGACGGCGCCCTCCTGAAGCTCCGCGAGCAGGCCGCGCTCCAGCTCCACGCGCGCGAGACCGGCGAGCAGGCCTACCGGCTGCTCGAGCCCGTCCCGGAGACCGGCTTCGCCCTCCTCCCGGCGCCCTCCCCCGGCGACCTCTTCTTCGACATGGAGGGGAACCCGTTCTGGGACCCGAAGGGCGGGCTCGAGTACCTCTTCGGCGTCCTCTGGCAGGATGACGGCCGCACGCCCTTCCGCGCGTTCTGGGCGCACGACCGCGAGAGCGAGCGCCGCGCCTTCGAGGCGTTCGTCGACTTCGTCCACGAGCGCCTGCGCGCCGACCCCGCGCTGCACGTGTACCACTACGCCCACTACGAGACGACCGCCCTCAAGCGCCTCATGGGCGAGTACGGGACGCGCGAGCGCGAGGTCGACGACCTCCTCCGCCGCGACGTCTTCGTCGACCTCTTCGCCGTCGTCCGCAACGCACTGCGCGTCTCGCAGCCGCGCTACTCGATCAAGAACCTCGAGGTCTTCCTGCCGATGGAGCGCGCGGCGGAGATCAAGGAGGGCGGCACGTCCATCCTCATGTTCGAGGAGTGGATGCGGACGCGCGACAACGCCGTCCTGGCCGAGATCGCCGCCTACAACGAGGAGGACTGCCTCGCCACGCTCCTCCTCCGCGACTGGCTGCTCGCGCGCAAGGCGGAGGCGATCGCCACGTTCGGGCCGATCCCGGCGCCCCCGCCGGTCGACCCGAAGGAGGAGCGGCCGGAGAAGGTCTCGCGCGCCGAGCTCCGCCTCTCGTTGCTCGAGACGGGCGACGCTGCGGCCGCGCTCGCCGGGGAGCTCCTCGACTACCACGACCGCGAGCGCAAGCCCGTCTGGTGGGCGTTCTTCGAGCGCGTGGAGATGTCACCGGCCGAGCTCGTCGAGGACGCGGAGTCGATCGGCGCGCTCGAGCTCGTTTCCGGGCCGGAGCCGGTGGCGAGGTCGCAGGCGTGGACGTTCACGTTCCCGCCGCAGGAGCACAAGATCGGCCAGGGGCAGGACGTGGTCGACCCTGCCACCTGGCGTGGCGCCGGCGAGATCACGGTGCTCGACCGGGACGAGCGGCGGCTCGTGTTGAAGCGCGGGCCGAGCCTGGAGGAAGTCGAGCTCCCGCAGGCGCTCATCCCCGGCCGTCCATACGACACGAAGGCGCAGGAGGACGCGCTCATGCGGCTCGGGCGCTCCCTCCTCGGCGGCGACCGGCGCTACCCGGCGCTCGAGTCGGTGCTCCGGCGCGAGCCGCATTCGGGGCCGATCCAGACCAACGACCTCCTCGAGATGGAGCGGCTCCTCCTCGGGCTCGACGGCGGCCACCTCTTCGTCCAAGGGCCGCCCGGCTCGGGGAAGACCTGGACGGGCGGGCGCCTCGCCGCGCGCCTCCTCGCGGGCGGGAAGCGCGTCGGGGTCGCCTCCACGAGCCACAAGGCGATCCACAAGCTCCTCGACGAGGTGGAGGCGGGCGCGGACGAGATCGGGCTCGACCTCCGCGGCTGCAAGAAGGCGAGCAGCGGGAACCCGGAGTCCTTCTACGAGAGCGACCGGATAGAGAACCTGACGGACGTGGAGAGCTGCCTCGAGTGGCCGCTCGCGGCCGGGACGGCGTGGCTCTTCGCGCACCGTGCGTTCGACGCGACGCTCGACTACCTCTTCGTTGACGAAGGCGGCCAGGTCTCGCTCGCGGACGCGCTCGCCATGGGGACGTGCGCGCGGAACCTCGTCCTCCTCGGCGACCCGAACCAGCTCGGCCAGGTACTTCAGGGGAGTCACCCGGAGGGCGCGAGCGCCTCCGTGCTCGAGCACCTGCTCGGGGAGGAGGGGACGATCCCCGAGGACCGCGGCATCTTCCTCGAGCGCACGTTCCGCCTCCACCCGGACGTCTGCCGCTACATCTCGGAGGCGTTCTACGAGGGGCGGCTCGCCTGGGATCCGAGCACGGAGGCGCGCTCGACGCCGTTCGGGACGGGCGTGCGCTACCTGCCGGTCGAGCACGAGGGCCGACGGCAGGAGTCGCCCGAGGAGGCCGAGCGGATCCGGGCGGAGATCGCGCGCATGCTCGCGGCGGGCATGCGGCCGGAGGACTTCAAGGTCGTCGCGCCCTACAACGCGCAGGTGAACCTGCTCCGGGAGGTGCTGCCGGCGGACGTGCCGGTCGGCACGGTGGACAAGTTCCAGGGGCAGGAGGCGGAGATCGTCTTCTACTCGCTGGCGAGCTCGAGCGGGGAGGACATCCCGCGTTCGCTCGAGTTCCTCTTCTCAAGGAACCGGCTCAACGTGGCCATCTCGCGGGCGCGCTGCCTCTCGCTCCTGGTGGCGAGCCCGCGGCTGCTCGAGGTGGACGCGAGGACGATCGAGCACATGCGGCTCGCGAACGCGCTCTGCAGGTTTGTGGAGATCGCGGAGGAGCAGGCCGCTGCCGCGTAGCCGCACTGGCCCAACGCCGGCGCATGACTCTGCCGTACCATCTCGACGATGGTTCCTGAGGCACAGCTCGAGGACACGGACGCCGGGCTCGTTCCCGCGAGCACCGGCTGGTTCGTGCTGAACGCGCGTGAGGCGCGCTGGTTCGACAAACCGGGGCAGGGATACAGCGTGCCGCTCACGGGCTACGACGAGTACGAGGCGGAGACGTTCTTCCCGATGCTCGGGATGGCGATCCGGGTCGTGAACCCCGGCGAGCCGACCGGGGCGTATCACTGGGAGACGGAGCAGGAGGACTTCCTCGTGCTCGCGGGTGAGGGCCTCCTCATCGTCGAGGGCGAGGAGCGCCCGCTGAAGCAATGGGACTTCGTCCACTGTCCACCGGAGACGCGGCACGCATTCGTCGGCGCCGGCGACGGCCCCTGCGTGCTCCTGTGCGCGAGCTCCCGACAGTTCCAGAAGGACGGTCCGTGGGGCTTCTACTGCGCCGACGAGACCGCCGCACGCTACAACGCGAGCTCGCCCGAGGACACGCAGGACGGGGAGGTCGCGGATGCGCAGTTCCCATCGCCGCAGCCGTCGCGCTACCGCGACGGTCTGCTGCCTGACTAGGAAGGCGTCCGGCCTAGCCGAGCGATCCGAGGGTGCGTTGTCCTCGGGCCTGGGCGGCGGATCTGATCCTGCTCGAGGATCGCTCCGGAAGCGTCGTTTGCAGCTCGCGGGAGCGATGCGAGAATCGCTCCTGCGGACGATCCCTGTTCGCTCTTGCTGCCGATGACGTCGGCGGCAGCGGGTTCTACGCTCGAGCCATGTCCAATCTCGTGCGAACACTCAAAGAGGTGTCCCGGCGGGAGGTATTCCTCGTCCTCGCGTTCGTCGTGCTCGTCCTGGGCGAGACCTTGTTCCGCGGCCTCGAGCCCAGGACGCCGCTACTGATCTTGGCCCTTCTGGCGCCTCTGCCGCTCGTCTGGCGAATTCGATTTCCGCTCGAGGTGCTCGGTACGAGCGTCGCCATCCTCATCGTGGGCGAGCTCGTCGCGCATCGGGATGACTATCCGGTTGCGCTCGGCTGCGTCGCCCTGGTCGCGGCGTACTCGGCCGCCGCTCATTTGCGCGGGCGACGCGCCGAGGCGGCGGACTTCCTCGTCATCGCGGCGATCGTCGGCTCGGCAGCGGTCGCCGCCTCGAAGAACTGGAATGGGTCGGCGGCGACCAACCTTGTTGCCGCGCTCATCTCGCTCACGATCCTCTTCCGCGGCGCCTGGATGGCCGGACGCTGGATGCAAGGGCGTCGGGATCGCGAGCGCACGGCGATCGCCGAGCGCGAGCAGAAGGCGCAGGCCGCGCTTCGCGAGGAGCGCGCGCGAATCGCGCGCGAGTTGCACGACGTCGTCGCGCACGCGATGAGCGTCATCGTCCTCCAGGCGCGCGGCGCGCGTCACTCGTTGCTCGAGCGCCCCGACGAAGCGCGCGAGGCGGTCGATGCGGTCGAGCGGACGGCGTCACACGCGCTCTCAGAGATGCGCAGACTCCTGAGCGCGCTCCGCGACGAGGGAGAGTCGGCCGCTCTCGCTCCGCAACCCTCCCTCAACCAGATCGACGCGCTCGTTGCCGACGTCCGGGCGGCCGGCCTTCCGGTCGAGCTCCGCGTCGAGGGAGCGAGCCGCGAGCTTCCGGCCGGGATCGACCTGTGCGCATACCGCATCGTGCAGGAGGCGCTGACGAACACGTTGAAGCACGCTGGTCCCGCCACGGCGAGCGTGCTGATTCGCTACGCGGATGATGCGTTCGAGGTCGAGGTCACCGATACCGGAGCGGGAGACCGCAACGGGACTGCCCCCGGGCAGGGCCTGGCGGGAATGCGCGAGCGCGTTGCCGTGCTCGGCGGCCAGCTCCAGGCGGGCCCCCAGCGGGAAGGGGGCTACCTGGTGGCGGCCCGGCTGCCGCTGTGATCTCCGTCCTCCTGGCCGACGACCAGCGGCTCGTCCGCTCGGGCTTCCGCATGATCCTGCGCGCCGACCCGGAGATCGACGTCGTCGGCGAGGCTGGAGACGGCGAGGAGGCCGTGGCGCTGGCGCGCGAGCTGAAGCCGGACGTCGTGCTGATGGACGTGCGGATGCCGAAGCTGGATGGGATCGCCGCCACCCGCCTCTTGCTCCAGGAGGAGGATGCGCCCCGGGTACTCGTGCTGACGACGTTCGACCTCGACGAGTACGTCTACGGCGCGCTCCACGCGGGCGCGAGCGGGTTCCTGCTCAAGGATGCGCCCGAAGAGCAACTGGCGGCGGCGATCCGAGTTGCCGCTGACGGCGGCGCCCTCTTCTCGGCGGGGGTGACGCGGCGGCTGATCGAGCGATTTGCCCAGCTCGGCACCGCCGCGCCTCCACCCGGGCTGGACGAGCTCAGCCCGCGCGAGCTCGAGGTGCTCCGGCTCATCGCCCGCGGGAACTCGAACGCGGAGATCGCCGCGCAGCTCGTTCTCAGCGAGCACACCGTCAAGACGCACGTGGCGCGGATCCTTCAGAAGCTCGATCTACGCGACCGCACGCAGGCTGTGATCGTCGCGTACGAGTCCGGCCTCGTGCGACCTGGCGGTACCCTCTGATCCCGTGCAGCCGAGCTTCCTGACGCGTCGTCGTAGCGGGCCCCGCCCGAGCACGACGCCGACCAACCCGCACACCCAGCTCACGCAGAACGCTCCGGAGGATCTTCAGGAGCGGGTGTTCGACCTCGCGAGCTCGCTGGCCGGCGTCGTCGTCGGGCCGAGCGCGGTGTCCGTCCCGGGCGCGCGGGCGTTTCACGCGCCCGAGTCCACTGAGGCTGCACCGGAAGCCTTCATGGTCGGGCGCGAGTTCGCGCATCTCCATCCACCGAGCGACGGCAGCCTCCACATGGCGCTCCCGCCCGACGTCGTCGACCGCGTCATCGAGAACGGCTGGGCCGAGCGCCACCCGCTTGCCGGGCGCTTCGGCCTCCCGGGCAACATCGTGATGGTGTACGGGCCGCGCGACGAGGACGAGCTGGCAGTCGTGGAGGACCTCGTGCGAGCCTCGCACGCGCTCGCGACCGGGTGATCGGCGAAGGCCGACGGTGGAGCCGTGGACCGATGAGCTCTGGCTCGCGGCGGCGCGCGAGTGGATCCATCGGCGCGTGGAAGCGCTCGGTACCGCCGTCACCGGGCCGATCGAGCAGCCGCAC
>Ga0299907_10000309_pt1 | contig 22625 bp, 17 predicted proteins | sample RVTome_16_FD_198680 | JGI IMG/M metagenome (GOLD analysis project Ga0299907, IMG submission 198680) | Soil microbial communities from uranium-contaminated site in the Upper Colorado River Basin, Wyoming, United States - RVT152D67 (version 2) ...
GATCCATCCGGTCGCTCCGTCTACCGAACGCTCGATCCGGTAGCCGGCTGCGCCAGCCACGTCTCCCCATTCGAGGACGATCTCGGTCGGCGACGAGTAGGCCGCGACGGTGGGAGAGGCGGGCGCGGCAGTGATCGTGGTAGCTGACGTGACGTCCGAAGGGAGGGAGTCGGCACCCGCGTCGCTCGCGAACACCCGGTAGAAGTAGGTGGTCCCGGAGAACAGGCCGGAATCGGTGACGGTCGTGACGTCCGGGTCCGTGACCGCAACCTCGATCCAGTCGACCCCCTCGTTCGAACGCCGCTCCACCCGATACCCGCTCGCGTTGGCGACATCGATCCAGGAAAGGGTGATCTCCGTGGACGACTCAGCGAGGGCGGTGACCCTCCCTGGCGCCTGGAGGCTGCTTTCCGTCGGGTCCGAGGCCGAATCGCCCGAACCGCCGGTCGAGCTCCGCGAGCCGGCGCCGACGGTGCCCGCGGCCCCGAGATCGCGTCCGCTGAGCGCGGGACGGTCGCCTCCTGTGGCGCTCGCCCGCTCACTGTGGCTGACGCCCAGTCCACCGGCGACCGTTCCCAGCACCGAGCCCACCAACTCCCGAGCGTGCGGACTCGCGAATGCCGTGCCCGTCAAAAGGAGAGCGGCAACGAGACCCCATCCGGCAAGGGTTCCTCCCACCGACGGACGCCGGGAGCCGCTGATCGATCGTCGGCCGGCCCTTCCCGTAGCATCCGGCTCAGCGAGCTCACCTGTGCCCCGATGCGCCTCCCGGGCGGTGGAGACGACGACTCCGGCAAGCACAATGGCGTTTACGGCGAGGACACAGCCGACCACCGTCCAAAGGAAACCCCACACACCCCAACCTTACGTCAGACCAGGTTGAGTGACGCGCGAGCGCTCGGCTCACGCCGCGGTCGCGATGTCCTCCCCGCCGCGAAGCGCCGCATCGAGCGCTGCGTTGACCGTCGCCACGGGGTGGAAGGTCATCTCCTCCCGGACCTGATCCGGCACGTCGTCGAGGTCGCCCTCGTTCCTGGAGGGAAGGATCACCTCGCGCAATCCGGCGCGGTGGGCTGCGAGCACCTTCTGCTTCACGCCGCCGATCGGCAGCACCCGCCCCTGCAGGGTGACCTCGCCGGTCATACCGACGATCGGTCGAACGGGCACACCGGTGAGCAGCGAGACGAGGGCGATCGTCATCGCGACGCCCGCGCTGGGACCGTCCTTGGGAACCGCGCCGGCAGGCACGTGGACGTGGAACCGACCGCGGAGTCGGTCCACGTCCACTCCCAGCTCAGCCGCGTGCGAGCGAACGTAACTCAGGGCGATCTGTGCCGACTCCTTCATCACGTCCCCGAGCTGGCCGGTGAGGGTCAGCCCGTCCTTGTCGGCGTCTTCCTCGCGTGTGGCCTCGATGAACAACACGTCGCCTCCGAAGCCCGTCACGGCGAGGCCGGTGGCCACACCGGGGACGGCGGTTCGCTCGGCGGCCTCGAAGAAGAACTTCTGCCGGCCGAGGTACCCCCGAACGTCGCCGGCGTCGACGCTCACGTGAGCCTCTGCGTCACCCGACGCGAGCTTGGTCGCCACCTTCCGCAGCACCTTGCCGAGCTCGCGCTCGAGGTTCCGCACGCCGGCCTCGCGGGTGTAGTCACCCACGACCAAGCGGAGCGCGTCGTCGGTCACCGAGACCTCGTCCTCACGCAGGCCGTGGCGCTCACGCTGGCGGGCCAGCAGGTGATACCGCGCGATCGAAACCTTCTCGTCCTCGGTGTAGCCGTCGAGCCTGATCACCTCCATGCGGTCGAGCAGCGGCCCTGGGATCGTCTCGACGACGTTCGCGGTCGTCAGGAACAGCACGTCGGACAGATCCAGGTCGACGTCGAGGTAGTGGTCGCGGAAGGTGTGGTTCTGCGCCGGGTCGAGCACCTCGAGCAGCGCGCTCGACGGGTCGCCGCGCCAATCGGCGCCGACCTTGTCGATCTCGTCGAGCATCATGACCGGGTTCTTGGTTCCTGCGTCCTTCAGGGCGCGCACGATCCGCCCGGGCATCGCGCCCACGTAGGTGCGCCGGTGGCCGCGGATCTCGGCCTCGTCGTGGATACCGCCGAGCGATACACGCACGAACCTGCGACCGAGCGCACGCGCAACGGACTCCCCCAGCGACGTCTTGCCGACGCCCGGAGGTCCCACCAGCGTGAGGATCGCGCCCGAACCGCGACCGCCCTCGGAGCCGAGGCCACGCTCCTGTCGGAGCTTGCGCACAGCCAGGTACTCGAGGATCCGGTCCTTCACGTCGCGCAGGCCCTCGTGGTCTGCGTCGAGCACGTCGCGGGCCTGAGAGATCTCCAGGTTGTCGTCGGTTGTGATCTTCCACGGCACGTCCAGCAGCCAGTCGAGGTAGGTCCGAATCCAGCCCATCTCGGGCGACTGCTCCGACGTCCGCTCGAGCCGGCCAAGCTCGCGCTCGGCCTGCTCCCGGACGGCCTCGGGCATGCCGGCCTCCGCGATCTTCGTCCGGTACTCCTCGACGACCTCGCCCTCGGTGTCCTCTCCCAGCTCCTTGCGGATCGCCTGCATCTGCTCGCGCAGGATGTACTCACGCTGGCGCTTCTCCATCGACTCGCCGACCTCGCTCCGGATCCGATCCTTCACCTCCAGCTCGGCGAGTGTGTCCTTCGCCCAGCCGAGGACCAGGTCCAGGCGCTGCTCGACATCGGTCGTCTCCAGCACCTCGACCTTCTGCTCGAACGACAGGTCGGGCGAATAGCCGGCCATGTCGGCGATCTGGCCCGGATCCGTGATGCCCCGAAGGATCTCGGCAGCTTGCGGGATCCCGCGCGCCTCCACGATGTTCTCGACCGTGGCGCGGTACTCCCTCGCCAGCTCGCGGATGCGCTCGTTGGGTGCATCGTCCTCGACCGGATCGATCTGGATCCAGGTCGCCTCTCCGGTTCCGGGCACGCCGACGCCGACGATGGCGCGGTGCAGACCGCGCATGACCAGCGCCTCGGTGCCGTTCCGCAGCAGACCGACGTCCTCGATCTTTGCCACCGTGCCCACGCGCGCGTAGCGCGAATCCACCTTCGGCACCAGGAGCAGCTCCCCGCCCTCCTGCGCCGCGGCGACGGCGGCGCGGGCCTCGTCGGACTCGATCGCGATCGTCACGACCATCCCCGGCAGGACCACGCCGGTGGTGAGTGGGAGGAGCGGCAGCGCCTGCATCTGGGTCTCGGGCATCTCGGTCCTTCCTTCGTCCTTCCTTGGGCCTTCCGCACATGAGAACGAAGCAGGCCGAGCTTGCTATTCCCGAGATGTAATGCCGATTACTCCGGTGACTCCTCGTTGGAGATGCCCACCGGATGGCTGACCCAGTCGTCCCGCTCCAATGCGTCGATCAGGGCGTCCGCGAGGTCGAATCGGCTGATGCCAGGGCCGGGCGCCTTTCCGTCGACGACCGCCACGTACGAACCCGTCCCGGGACGGTCCTCGATGCTGGCGGGGCACAGGCCCACCCACTCGAGAGCGCTCCCCCGCAAGGTCTCCAGGATTCGCAGGTGTTCCTTGCGGTTCTCCGCGAATCGCTCGCTGACCTTGTTCAGGAACACGACCGTCGACAGCACGGCTGAGAGCCGTCGCAGGCCGGCCGCCTCGGCTGCATGCACGACGTGGGCGGTCGGCCGCGACAGAGCGGTGGTTGGCCCGACGATGGGAACGCCCAGCGCCGTGACCACAGCGTCCCGACCACGGATCGCCGCGGCGACCGCCTCGGCATCGAAAGCGTCGCCGAGCACGGTCTCGGCCCCCTCGCCGACCCTCTCCGGCGAGCGAGCGAAGGCCCTCACCTCATGTCCCCGCGCGACCGCGCGCTCCACGACGGCGCTCCCCGTCATACCCGTGGAGCCGAACACCACGATCCGCATGTCGTGCATCGTAATCCTCCGCCTTCGAGCGGCCGAAAGAGGCGCGCGACCAGCGTCCGTGTGTACCGGATGTCGGTGTCGGTCGCCGCCGATAGCCTGGGGCAGCCATGGACGAGGCGATCATCCGGACCGAAGGCATCGTCAAGCATTTCGGTGATGTGCATGCACTTAAGGGCATCGACCTCACGGTCGACGCCGGGACGGTGTTCGGCCTGCTCGGGCCCAACGGGGCCGGCAAGACGACGGCCGTGCGGATCCTCACCACGCTTCTGCTCGCGGATACCGGTCGCGCCAGTGTGGCCGGCCTTGACGTCGTCAAGGACGCCGAGGCGCTTCGCTCGCGGATCGGTCTGGCGGGTCAGTCAGCCGCGGTGGACGAGAACCTCACCGGCTTCGAGAACCTCGAGATGGTCGGACGTCTCTACCACCTGCCGGCGGCCGAAGCGAAACGCCGCGCACACGCCGTCCTCGAGCGTTTCGGTCTCACCGAGGCGGCGAGCCGCATGGCGAAGACCTATTCGGGCGGCATGCGCCGGCGCCTCGACGTGGGCGCGAGCCTCGTGGGGCGTCCCGAGGTGCTTTTCCTGGACGAGCCGACAACCGGCCTCGATCCCCGCAGCCGCATGGACCTCTGGGTGCTCATCCGGGAGCTGGTCAGCGAGGGATCGACGCTCCTGCTTACGACCCAGTACCTGGAGGAGGCCGACAGGCTCACCGACCGCATCGCCGTCATCGACCACGGAGCCGTGATCGCCGAGGGCACCAGCGACGAGCTGAAGGCGAAGATCGGCGGCGAGGTGCTCGAGTTGCACGTGGCCGAAGCCTCGACCACCGCGGAAGCCGTCACCACGCTGGCCGGCCTTGGGGCAGGCGATCCGAACGTGGACGCGGACGTGGGGCGCGTCCGGATCCCTGTGGGTGCACTCGGGGCCTCCACCCTTACCGAGGCGGTCCGCCGGCTGGACACCGCCTCCATCGAGATCGGCGACATAGCGCTGCACCGGCCCACCCTCGACGACGTGTTCCTTTCGCTCACGGGTCACGCCGCGGAGGAGGCCGAGGGCTCGGAGGAGGCAACGGACGAGAAGCCGAAGCGCAGGCGAGGCCGCCGCAGGCAGAAGGAGGCCGGATGAGCATCGCGCTGGAGACGCGTCCGAGCATCGGCGTAAGCACGCGCCTGCGGTACGCGCTCATTGACGGGAGGATCGTCGCGTGGAGGAACCTGATCCAGATCGCTCGCGTCCCCACGGTGCTCGTGTTCGAGCTCGTGCAGCCGATCATGTTCGTGCTGCTGTTCCGGTACATCTATGAGGACGCGCTGAACAATCTCCCAGGAGGGATCCCCTACGTGCTCTTCCTGATGCCGGGCATCTTCGTGCAGAACGCGATCTTCGGCTCCACGACCACTGCGATCGGCCTGGCCGAGGACATGAAGAGGGGCATCGTCGATCGGTTCCGATCGCTCCCGATGGCGCGCTCTGCCCTGCTCGTCGGGCGCACGACTGCCGACCTCGGGAAGAACTTCATCTTGGTCTTGCTGGTCATCGGCGTGGGCTACGTCGTCGGGTTCCGGTTCCAGGAGGGCATCCTTGCCGCGATCGGCGTGGTGGTGCTCGTGCTTGCGGTCGGCTTCGCTTTCTCCTGGATCTCGGCCACCGTGGCCCTCGCGATCAAGGAGCTCGAGGCCGTGCAGGCCGCGAGCTTCACGTGGATCTTCCCGGTCGTGTTCGTGAGCTCGGTCTTCATCCCGGTCGCGGGGATGAACCCGGTCCTCGAGGTCATCGCCCGCAACAATCCTTTGACGCACTGGGCCAACCTCGCCCGCTACCTCTCGATCGGCGAGGTGGGCATCCTCGACCCGGCGGGTGTTCCCGTCGACACGCTCGAGGGATTGATCCTGAAGTCGGTCGCATGGATCGTGGGGATCCTCGTCGTCTTCGTGCCGCTCGCCGTGCGCCTGTACCGACGGCTCACGTAGCGCCGGGAACACATCGCCGCAGATGGCGGTTCTCGATAGGAACCGGGAAGGGAGCCAGTGTGCCGCTGTTCGGATTCCAAGGTGAGGACGCGCGCCACAAGGTCGTCGTGTTGCTTACGATGTGCTTCGCGCTCGCGATGGCAATGCTCGACAACACGGTGGTCAACATCGCGCTTCCGACGATCACCCGGGAGCTGGGAGCGACCGTTTCCGACCTGCAGTGGATCATCGACGGCTACGTGCTCGTGTTCGCGTCGCTGCTTCTCACCGGCGGGATCCTCGGCGACCGGTACGGCCGCAAGAGGATGTTCCTGTCCGGCCTCACCATCTTCACGCTGGCCTCGCTCGCCTGCGGGCTGTCGGCGAGCGGCGGCCAGCTGATCGCAGCCCGGGCGCTACAGGGCGTCGGGGCCGCCTTGCTCATGCCGGGCACGCTCTCGATCCTCACCGTCACGTTCCCGGCCGAGGAGCGCGCGAAGGCGATCGGGCTGTGGGCCGGTGTGAGCGGCCTGGCGCTCGCCCTCGGACCGACGCTCGGCGGCTACATGGTCGAGCACGTCGGCTGGGAGTCGGTCTTCTTCATCAACGTGCCGCTGGGGCTGATCGCGTTCGCCGTGGCCTGGCGGACCGTCCGCGAGTCGCGATCCGAGCACGCGCGTCAACTGGACCTGCCGGGCCTCGGGCTCGGGACGAGCGGGCTGTTCTTCCTGACCTACGGGCTGATCGAGGCGAACGGGCTCGGTTGGTCGGACCCGATCATCGTGGGCTCGCTCGTGACGGCAGGCGCGCTGCTCGTCGGGTTCCTGATGTGGGAGCACCGCAGTCCGCGAGCGATGATGCCGCTCGGCTTCTTCCGGATCCCGGCGTTCTCCGCCGGGAATGCCGTGGCGTTCTCCGTCTCACTCGGGATGTTCTCCATCTTCCTGTTCGTCACGCTCTTCATGCAGGCCATCCGCGGATACGATGCTTTCGAGGCCGGCTTGCGCTTCCTGCCGATGACGCTGATGATCATCGCGACTGCGCCCAACGCGGGTCGCGTGGCCCAGCGGATCGGATCCCGAGCCCCGGTGACCTACGGGCTCCTGATGCTTTCGGCCGGCCTCCTCGGTATGACGTTCGTGCAGCCCGACACGCCCTTCTGGCTCATCGCGATCCTGTTCGTGATGATGGGGCACGGGATCGGTTCCACGATGGCGCCGATGACGGCCGCCGTGATGGGTGCGGTAGGTCCACAGCGCGCGGGCCTGGGCTCGGCGATGACCAACACCAGCCGCGAGGTGGGTGGCGTGCTGGGGATCGCGCTGCTCGGCACGATCCTGTTCGATCGGCTTGGAGAGGTCCTCGCGCCGCGCCTGACCGGACTCGGCTTGGGCCGGACGCAAGCCACGGCTCTCGCCGAACGAGCCTCGCACGGCTTCGTCTCGCCGGACGAGCTCGCACGGCTCGGGCTCACGTCCGAGCAGACGCATGGCTTCGTGGATGCCTTCCGCGACGCGTACATGAGCGGCTTCCACCGGGCGCTGCTCATCGCAGCGCTGATCCTGCTGACCGCCGCCATCGTGGCGAACCGAGCCATCCCCGGGCGCGGGTCCGCCGGGGCGATCGGAGCGGATGCCTCCCGCGAACCGGCCGTCGCACACGCGTGACGGGCGCCGTTCACGCGGGCCATCCATACGGATAGGTAGCATCCCGCGACGTGGAGATCGCCGCGCGGATCCTCGCCACCGCGATCGGCCTCGTTCTGGTCGCCTGGACCGTTCTATCAGCGATCAAGACGGTGATCCTCCCGAGGGCCTCCGCATCCACGATCACCAGGGCGGTGTTCCTGGCGACCAGCCAGCTATTCAGGCTGCTGGCGCCCCCGCGAGCGCGCTACGAGCACAGGGACAGGGTCCTGGCCTCGTACGCCCCCATCAGCTTGATCGCCACGTTGGCGGCGTGGCTCGCGCTCACCATGGCCGGTTTCGTGCTGATCTTCATGGGCGTCGACGGTCTCGGATGGAGCAGAGCGCTCGAGCTGTCCGGATCCTCGTTGTTTACGCTCGGCTTCCGCAGGCCCGAGGGGATCGAGAGCACGCTGCTCGTCTTCACCGAGGCGGCGATCGGTCTGTTCCTGCTCGCGCTGCTGATCACCTATCTGCCCAGCATCTACAGCGCCTTCGGTCGCCGGGAGCTCGGGGGCACCGCGCTCGAGGTCCGGGCCGGCGCGCCGCCGTCGGCGAGGGAGATGGTGTCGCGCTACTTCCGGCTCGAGCGTGCCCACCTGCTGGGCGAGGTCTGGGAGGAATGGGAGCGCTGGTTCGTCGACGTCGAGGAGAGCCATACGTCGTTGCCCGCGCTCGTGTTTCTTCCGGTCGCCGCAGCCCGATCACGCCTGGGTGACTGCCGCGGGGGCCGTGCTGGACGGGGCATCGCTCGTCCTCTCGAGCGTCGACATCCCGCGCGACGTCCAGGCGGACTTCTGCATCCGCGCCGGCTACCTGTGCCTCCGACGGATCGCTGACTTCTTCCGGATGCCCCACGATCCCGATCCGGCGCCCGACGATCCGATCTCGGTCACGCGGCTTGAGTGGGACGAGGTCGTTCGGTCCCTCGCCGAAGAAGGTGTGCCGATCAAGCACGACCTGGAGCAGGCCTGGCGTGACTTCGCCGGCTGGAGGGTGAATTACGACCGGGTGTTGCTGGGCCTGGCGAACCTCACGAGCGCGCCGGAGGCCCCGTGGTCGTCGGATCGGTCGGGAGATCGGACGCTCCGACCCAGGATGTTCCGCAGCACCCTGCCCCCGCGCGGGCGCTGATCACACCGCCGGCTTCAGAACCATGTCGGCGACGACCAGCAGGATCACCGAGAGGTCGATCCGCGAGATCGCGAAGATGCGCCTCGTGCGACGGAGCACCTCCGGGTCGTCGGGGCCGCGCTCATCCGCGGCTCGGGCCAGTCGCCCGGACTCGGGGCCGATGAACGCCGCCCCGATCACGATCGTGCTGACGATGCCGGCGAGGCCGATGATGATCCACAGATCGCTCGCCTCCACACCGGGTGCGTACACCACCATGGCGATCCCGGCGACCAGCACCACGAGCGACGACGGCAGAAAGATCACGGTGCTGAGCTTCTCGACGTCCTTGGCGAACGCCATGAGCCGCGTGGTCTCCCCCGCCCTGTCGAGCCTGGTCACGTAGATCTGTATGAAGATCGCGCTACCCACCCACACGATCGCCCCGAGGATGTGCACGAGAAGGATGACGTTGTAGACGCCGGAGCTGAACGCGAGCACGCTGTCCATCCTTGGCCCTTCTCGGTCGTGCCGGACGCCAGAACCCTAGCGAATCAGGCGGGAGAGTCTCCTGTCCGCCAGGATCTTGCCGCCGGTCTGGCACACGGGGCAGTACGTGATCTCGTAGGACTCGTACGACACGCGGCGGAGGTCGGCGCCGCACACGGGACAGGGCTCGCCGTAGCGGTTGTGCACGGTGAAGTGGTCGCCGGTCTTGGTGGGCAGGCCCCCTGATCGCCGACGCTCCACGTCGACCGCCTCCGACAGGATCGACCGGACCGCGTCGCTCAGACGTTCGCGCTCGTCGGCGGTGAGCTTCGCGAGCGTCGCGGTCGGTGACAAGCGCGAACGGTGCATCACATCGTCCGTATAACCTCGGCCGAGTCCCGCCACGGTTCGCTGGTCGCGCAAGACGGTATGCACGCGGCGCCCGTCGTCGCTGTGGTGGAGCCAGGACGCGAACACTTCTGAGTCGGCCTCCGGCCCGAGCTTCGCGAGAGGACCTTCGTCGCCGGGTCCGAGCACCCACACGCCCGCCTTGCGCTCGTGCCCGAACTCCTTTACCAAGATCGATGGTCGTTCGGAGAATACGAGCCGGGCAACCGAGCCACGGGGTTTGGTCGACTTCGGCGGCGCCTCGACGTCGATCCGACCGCCCTGCGAGAGGTGCACCAGCATCCGCCTATCGTCGGGAAACACGAACACGAGGTACTTGCCCCGCCGCCCGACCTCGGCCACCATTCCTCCGACCAGCTCCTGGGGTCGCGGTGTCACGGTCTTCAGCGACGAGAACTGCAACAGATGGAACGCCGCGAGCTCGGCTCCGGCCAGGGTCCGGTCCAGCCGCTCGGCGAGCGCGTGCACCTCCGGCATCTCGGGCATGGCATCTACGCTTCGATCGCGGCGGCGCGGATGATCTCGATCGTCTCCCCGATCCGGTCCCCGTGAGTCCGGTGGCTGACGATGCACGCGCGCAGCAAGTACCGGCCGTCGATGGTCGTGCTCGACACCAGCACCCTGCCCGACGCATTGATGCGGGCCAGGAATGAGCGGTTCGCCTCGTCGTCGGCGTTCGCGAGCCGGAACGACACGACGGTGAGCTGCGGCACCCAGAGGGTCTCGACGCCGGGCAGCTCCGCGAGCGCCGAATGCAGGTGGCGAGCGAGGTCGAGCTTCTCGTCGAGCGCGTCGCGGAACGCGCCGACGCCGTGCACCACCAGCGGAAGCCACACCCGGAAGCCGCGGTGGTCCCGCGACAGCTCGGGCGAGTACTCGTGGAGGTTGGGGAGCTCCGACTCGGGCATGCGGTCCTGGAGATACGCGGCCCCCACGAAGTGGGCGTCCCGCAGGGCCGACCCTTCGCGCACGATCAGCGAGCCGGTGCCGTACGGGAGGAACAGTCCTTTGTGTGGGTCGAGCGTGATCGAGTCAGCACGCTCGATCCCACGGAACCACGCCCGGCCCCGCTGCGTGAGCTGGAAGAAGCCACCGTACGCGGCGTCGACGTGTAACCACAGGTCCTCGTCGGCGGCGATCGTCGCGACATCCTCGATCGGATCGATCGCGCCCGTGTTCGTGGTTCCCGCTGCGGGGACGACCAGGAAGGGCCGCATGCCGTCGGCCCGATCCTGCTTCACCATACGCGCCAGCTCGTCGGCGTCCATCCGGAGCGCACCGTCGACCGGCACCAGGCGGAGTGCACGCCTCGGCAGCCCTGCGATGGCGGCAGCCTTGGTCACCGAGGCGTGCGCCTGCTCGCTGACGTAGTAGGTCCCATCCGAGAAGTCCTCGCCCAGCTTCACGTGTCGGGCGGTCACGATCGCGGACAGGTTCGCCATCGAGCCGCCGGTGGTGAGGATCCCGCGGGCCTCGGGCGGATACTCGAAGAGGTCGCAGAGCCACCGAACCACGTTCTGCTCGATCTGCGCGAGCCCGGGCGCCACCTCCCACAGGTTCGGGAACCGGTTCGCCGTCAGCGTGATGAACTGGGCGAGCGCCGAGGTGAACAGGCCACCGCCCGGGACGTACGGCAGGTAACCGGGTCCCGCGGTCTCGTAGGCTCGGGCCGCGGCCTCCCGGAACTCGGCGAAGGCATCGTCGAACGAACCGCCCCTCTCCGGCGGGATCGCTCGTCGAGTGAGCGCCCACTCGAGCGCTCCCTCGAGGTCGACGGCGGGCGCATCCTCGAGCCCCTGGATGAACCCGACCGCGTACTCGAGGGCGGCCCGACCCATCCTGCGCATCTCCTCGGGCGAGGGATCGAGTGGCAGCACCGGTCACGCTTTCCGCGTAACGGCCTCGAGGAGCCGGCGGGAGGCCTCGGCGACCTGCTGCACGGCGGCGTCGAACGCCTCCTCGTTCCGTTTCGCGGGTTTGCGGTAACCGCTCACCTTGCGCACGTATTGGAGGGCGGCCTCCTCGACCTCGAGCTCGGTGGCCACGACGTCGCCCTCCCGCAACCTCTTGATGCTCCGACACATGGTCCGAAACGGTACTAGGCGTCCCTTACATGGCTTCTTGGCATATGGCTTCTTGGCACATCACGGCTTCTTTGCGGCGAGCGCGCTGATGGCCTCCAGGACGCAGCGGTGGGCGAGCATCGATGTCACCTCCGCATGGTCGTACGGGGGTGTCACCTCGACCACGTCCATGCCGGCCAGCTCGACTTGTCCCACGATCTGGCGCACCGCCCTCAGTAGCTCACGCGCGAGCATGCCACCGGACTCCGGCGTTCCCGTCCCGGGCGCCATCCCCGGGTCCACCACGTCGATATCCACCGAGAGGTAGATGCGGTCGGGTCCGTCCAGCGCTTCAGCGATCGCCTGGGTGATCACCGATTCCGCCCCGCGCTCCTCGATCTCGACCATGGTGTGCCAGCGGAAGCCCTGCTCCCTCATCCAGCCGAAGGTCTCGCGAGCCGGCCAGTAGCCGCGGAGCCCCACCTGCACGAAGTTCCTGCCGTCGACCCACCCTTCTTCGAACAGGCGACGCATCGGCTGGCCGTGGCCGATCAGCGAACCCCACTGCTCGAGCCCCGCGTCGGCATGGGCGTCGAAGTGAACGATCCCGATCCGTCGGGGGTGCACGTGGCGTGCCACGGCCGCGGCCGAGGGATATGTGATCGAGTGATCGCCGCCCAGCACGATGGGGATCGCCCCGGCCCGGGCCACCCGATGAACCTTCTCGTGGATCACCCGCAGACCTCGCGCTGGCCGTCCGGGCGTGACCGGGGCGTCGCCGGCGTCGACGACGCGCACGCCGGCGAACGGCTCGACGTCGAGCTGGATCGACCACGCATCGCTCGTGCCCCAGTGGTAGGGGGCCTGGCGGATGGCGCGCGGCCCGAATCGGGCACCCGGCCGGGCGGATACGTTGTCGTCGAGCGGTGCCCCCACGATCGCGACCTCAGCCCCGGACCGTCGCAGCGACTCCTCATCCACACACCAGGGAAGTTTGTGGAACGAGCCCCGCCAGTCCGAGTAGTACGGCAGATCGGTCCAATCGAACTCGCCGAACTCGTCGCCGCTCTCGGGGAACAGCTCGCTGTCTCGGATGTGGAACTCCGGCGGATCGGACACGGCCGAAGCTTGCCACACACATGGCTCCCTGACGTGGGCGTTCGCGCCGCGGTGGTGTGGGCCACTAGGCTCGTCGTCAGTGGTTCCGGCTTCCCCTTCGTCTCCCGGACGCCGCCGCCCTCGGTCGGGTTGGATCTGGGTGCTCCTCGCCGTGCTGCCGTGGGCATGGTTCGTCCTGCGCGGATCGTGGCCGCCGCTCGACCTCATCGCGGTGGCGCTTCCTCTCCTGGGCCTGGCGTCGCTGCTGGCCCTCGGGCTGGTGGCGGCTCGCACCGGTCGGCTGCTCCCGCTCTCCGCAGGGCTCTCCGCCTTCCTCGTAGCCGCGCTCGCCGTCATGATGCCGCGGCTTCCCGTCGAGCAGCCCCGCCCGACCGACAGCCTCCGCATCGCCTCAGCCAATGTCCTGGAGGGCAACGGTATCCCTCGAGAGGCCGCCGCTACCTTGGCCGAGCGACGGGTCGATCTCCTCGTCGTCATCGAGGGCGGCAGGAAGACGCTCGGCGAACTCCGGGTCCTGAGCAACCTCCCCGAGCGCCTCACGTACGGCGAGCTGAGCATCTTCTCTCGCTGGCCGCTGGCTCGGCTCACGCGTCCACCACCGCCCGGCGGCGGGGCCACTCTTCGCGCCCGCGTCGACCGACCCGGAACCCCGTTCGTGCTCCACGTGATCCACGCGCCGAACCCTCTCTACCAGACCACCTTCGAGGAGCAGGAGCGGTTCGCGGCAGACCTGGTGCGCCAGGCCGACGCCGAGGTGCTGCCGGCGCTCGTCGCCGGCGACCTGAACCTCACGGATCGAGCGGAGGGCTATCGGATGCTCGCGAGCTCCCTGCGCGACGCGATGCGCGCCGGCTCGTGGCCGGCGGACACCTATCGGCTCAGTGTCTGGCGATTGCTTCTGCTGCGGATCGACCACCTGTTCGTACCGACCGACTGGTGCGCGGCCGATCCGGTCACGTTCGACATCCCCGGTTCCGATCACCGCGGGATCGAGGCAACGATCGGCCCCTGTCCCTAGGCTCGCTTCGGCACAGCGGTTCGTGACGGACTAGGCGACGTGCTTCCGGAGATCCTTCAGGATCCGTCGCGCGGCGTTGGCACCGGGACCGCCCGTGATCCCGCCGCCCGGATGCGCTCCCGAACCGGCAAGGTAGAGGCCGTTCAGGCCGAACCGGTACCGAGCGTGCCCGTTCAGGGGCCGCCAGGCGAAGAACTGATCGAGACCCGGTTCCGCATGCTGGATGTGACCGCCCGACAGGCCGTAGTCGATCTCCAGATCCTGCGGGGTCGTCACCGTTCGCGCCTCGATCAGCTCGCCCAGACCGGGTGCGTACCGTTCCAGGGTCCTGACCGCGATGTCGCCGACGCGATCGCGCTCGGTCGTCCATGTGGCGTTTCGAAGATGAAGAGGAGCCGCCTGGAAGACGACGCTCATTACGTGCTTGCCCTCGGGAGCGAGTGACGGGTCGACGAGCGATGGGATGGTCGCCTCGAGGACCGGGGCTTCCGTCACGCGGCCGTACTTCACGGCGTCCATGGCGCGTTCGACGTCGTCGATCGACGGCGCCACCACGATCCGCCCCTGCAGGCGCTCCTGGGACCCACCCTGGAACGCGGGCAGACCCGAGAGCGCCAGGTCCACCTTGGCCGTTGCCCCCGGCTGCCGGATGTTCCCGGCCTGCCACACGAGGGTCGGACCGAGCTCAACCGGATCGCACCACAGCATCGTCCGTTTCGGGTCGGCGCTCGAGACCACCACCCGGGCATCGATCTCAACGCCGTCTGCGAGCGTCACGCCGGCGACGCGGCCACCGCGTGACCGGATCGCCACCACGTCCGTGGTGACCCGGATCTCCGCGCCGAAGGAGCGAGCTGCCGCGGCGATCGCGTCCGCGAGCGTCTCGGTCCCGCCTCGTGCGAACACCGTCGATCCCGCCGCCCCGCCGTCGTTCCCCGCCGAGTCGTTCAGGAATGCGGCGGCGGTGCCGGCCGCCCACGCTCCCATCGCGTTGAACTGGACGCCGCGGGCGGCAAGGGGGCCCCGAACGGACTCGGTCTCGAACACCTCCTGCACCAGGTCGGCCGCCGCCATCGGCAGCGCGCGTATCGCTTCGCGGCCGGTCTTCCCCCCCAGATCCCGGAAGGCCTTCCCCAGCTTGAGTCCGATGATGACATCCGCCAACGACGGGCTCTTCACGTCCGGCGGCGTGGCGACGTTCACGTACGCCAGGAACGACGAGATGGCCCTCACCTTCGCGTCGAACGTGGGGAACGCCTCGGCGTCGTGACGATTTCGAGAGCGCAGTTCATCGGCGGTGCGGTTCGGGTCGCCCCAGAACGTCACCGCCGAGCCGTTGGGCTGAGGGGCGAACATCCGCACGGCGGGAGCGACCGTTGCGAACCCATGGCGTTCGAGCCTGAGATCCTTGATCACCGAGGTCCGGAGCCGGCCCACCGTGGGAACGATGCCCGGTGCCCTGAATCCATCCGCCAAGCGCGGGCCGCGCAGGATGCCTCCGACCTCCTCGGCGCGCTCGAGGACGAGCACACGGTGGCCTGCCTTCGCGAGATATGCGGCCGCAACAAGCCCGTTGTGACCGGCGCCGATGACGATGCAATCCGGCGTCGCCACGTCAGGCGACCCTCCGGCCACGCTTCGCATCCTTCAGGTACTCGAGGGCCGCGATCCGCCCGGGCGCGCCCATGATGCCTCCGCCGGGGTGCGTCGCCGAGCCGCACAGCCACAGGTTGCGGACAGGCGTCCGATAGCGTGCCCATCCCGGCACGGGGCGGTTGAAGAACAGCTGCTCCAGCGACAGCTCCCCCTGGAAGATGTTCCCCTCGCTCAGCCCCGTCACGTCCTCGATGTCCTTCGGCGTGATGAACATCGCGTGGGCGATCTTCGAGCGGATATCGGGGAAGCGCTCCTCCAACGTGTCGATGACGGTCTCGCCGAACGCGGTTCGCGCGGCATCATCCCACTGCTTCCCGTCGGCGAGATGGTAAGGCGCGTACTGGACGAAGCAGCTCATCACGTGCTTGCCGGGTGGCGCCATCGAGGGGTCGACCAGGGTCGGGATGATGCAGTCGATGTAAGGGCGCCTCGACGGCCTGCCGTACTTCGCATCGTCGTATGCCCGTTCCATGTAGTCGAGCGACGGTGAGAACGAGATCGCGCCGCGGAGCCAGGCCCCCGCCCCCGGTTTGCACGCGAGCTCGGGGAGCCCGTCCAGGGCCAGGTTTACCTTCCCGCTCGAGCCCCGGTACTTGTACCGAAGAACCTCGTCGCGGAAGGAGGGGTCGAGCACGTCGTCCTCGAGGAGCCTGAGGAACGTCAACCGCGAGTCGAGCGAGCTCAGGACCGCCCCGACGCGGATCTCCTCCCCCGACTCCAACTCCACGCCGCTGGCACGTCCGCCGTCGGTGAGGATCCGCGCCACCGGGGCCTCGGTGCGGATCTCGGCCCCGAGCGCAAGCGCCGCGTTTGCGATCGCGTTCGATATACCTCCGGTACCTCCTCGTGGGATGCCCCAGGCACGGAAGGCACCGTCGATCTCCCCCATGTAGTGATGCAGCAGCACGTACGCGGTACCCGGCGATCGCGGCCCCTGGAAGGTGCCGATGATCCCGGAGGCGCTCATGGTCGCTTTCAGTGGTTCGGTTTCGAACCACTGATCGAGGAAGTCGGCGGCACTCATCGTCATCAGCTGGATGAACGTGGTCTGCAGCCGCTTGGGGAGGGCCCTGAAGGACCTCGCGAGGCCGGTGAGCGGCAGCCAGTCCATCGGGTTCACCTTGCCGGGGTCGGGCGGGGGGATCGACAGGATCGGCTTGATGAACCGAGCCATCTCGGCCATCAGCTGGCCGTATTCCTCGTACGCCTCGGCGTCGGAGAGCGACCAGCGCCGCAACTCCCGGACGGTGCGGGAGTGGTCGTTGACCCGCCAGAGGAAGTCGTGCTCGAGGGGGGTCATCGTGCCGTCGAGAGGGAGGATCTCCAGCCCGTGCCTCGCCAGCTCCAGCTCGCGGATGATCTCCGGCCGCAGCAACGAGACCACGTAGGAGTAGACGCTGAATCGGAACCCGGGGAAGATCTCCTCGGTGACGGCGGCGCCGCCGAGCACGTGGCGGCGTTCGAGAACGAGGACCCGTCGACCGGCCTTCGCGAGGTACGCAGCGGCCGTGAGGCCGTTGTGGCCTCCGCCGATCACGACCACGTCGTACTTGTTCGCCATCGGCGGATCTCCTTCGATGCTAGGGATGCCTTAGGGGTCGGCCGGCCTGCACGGACGGTACACGTGCCGCGGTCCGCGATGTTATCGCCGGCCGGGGAACGGCGGCATCCGGTCGGTGACTTCAGGTCAGGCCGGCACGACGTTCGCGGATGAGGCTCGACGGTACGCTCCTCGCCATGACCGTCGGCAGCGCCTTCTATCCGCGGCAGCGGGAGATGAACAGCACCCAGGCGTGGAACGACTGGTCCGGCTACTTCGCGGCGGCCGTGTACGCCGACTTCCACGACATCGAGTACAACGCGATCCGCGAGGCCGCCGGCGTGATCGACGTGAGCCCGCTCTACAAGTACGTGGTCCGTGGGCCGGACGCACGGGCGCTGCTCGACCGGGTGATGACCCGCGACATCTCGAAGCTCCGCGTCGACCAGGTCGCCTACACGGCCTGGTGCGACGAGGAGGGGAAAGTCGTCGACGACGGCACGGTCACGCGGCTCGACCCCGACAGGTATCGCGTGACCGCTGCGGACCCCTGCTTCCGCTGGTTCGCCCTGAACGCGACGGCCCTCGACGTCGAGATCGAAGACGTGAGCGAGACCCTCGCGGGCCTCGCGCTGCAGGGCAAGCTCTCCCGCGAGGTTCTCGAGGCGGCCACGGGCGAGGACTGGTCCGACGTAGGGTATTTCCGACGCCGGATGTCACGGGTCGCCGGCGTGGACGTCGACGTGACCCGGACCGGGTACACGGGTGACAGGGGGTATGAGCTCTGGATCCCTGCGGACGGAGCTCTTGGCGTGTGGGATCGCGTCTTCGAAGTCGGGCAGGCGTACGGCATCCACCCGTTCGGGATCCGCGCGCTGGACGTGGCTCGGGTCGAGGCCGGTTTGATCCTCGTCGAGGCCGAATACACGAGCTCGCGCCACGCATGGTCGCCGGAGCTCACGTACTCCCCGTTCGAGCTCGGACTCGGTCGGCTCGTTGCGTTCGACAAGGCTGCGGGATTCGTCGGCAAGCGGGCGCTCCTCGCCGAGCAGCGGCAGGGGGGGCCCGCCAGGCGCCTCGTCGGATTGGAGCTCGACTGGGCGGGCATCGAGGCGATGTTCGCAAAGCACGGCCTCGCGCCGGACGTCTCGCCTCAGGTGCATCGCGATCCGGTGCCCGTCTACCGCGAGAGTCGTCAGGTCGGTCGAGCGACCTCGATCTGCTGGGGTCCTACCATCAAGGCGATGGTGGGGTTCGGGAGCCTGGACAGGGCGCTCGAACCACCTGGGACCCGCGTCTCGGTCGAATGGACCGTGGAGGGCGAGCGCGGGAAGGTGGCAGCGACGGTGATGCCGCTCCCCTTCCTGGACCTGCGCCGGAAGCGCACCTAGGACGTGTCCCCTAATGGCGGATACCGCAGGGCCTGAACGGATCGAGGACGTAGGCGGAGCAGGCCGGGCCAGAGCGGACGCGGAGTGGGGTGGGACGCCAGCGGCGCTCACACCTCCGGCGCGACGTGGCACGATTTCGCAGGTGACCAGCAGACCAACCGCGGAGCAGCACCTGCGCGACCTCGCGCGGCTGCGCCGCGTCCGCGACCGGATCGACCGGGAGTACGCGCAGCCGCTGGACGTCGAGGCGCTCGCCCGCGGCGCGCACATGTCGGCCGGGCACCTCAGCAGCCAGTTCCGGCTCGCCTACGGCGAGTCGCCGTATGCCTATCTGATGACGCGGCGCATCGAGCGCGCGATGGCGCTGCTGCGACGTGGCGACCTCAGCGTCACCGAGGTCTGTTTCGAGGTCGGCTGCTCGTCGCTGGGCACCTTCAGCACGCGCTTCACCGAGCTGGTCGGTGTTCCGCCCACCGTCTACCGCCTTGCTCGGCGTCCCGCCGCAGACCGACGGCTCCGACTACGTCGGTTTCGAGCCCGAGGGCCAGCAGATCGGGTTAGTGCCAGGCGGTGGACCGCAGGGCATGACCTCGCCGGTAGCCTATTGGCACGTGCCGGACATCGAGGCGAAGCTGGCCGAGGTAACCGACCGCGGGTACCACCGTGAAGGAGCACACGCGCGACGTCGGTGGCGGCCGACTGGTGGCCACCGTCACCGACCCCGACGGCAACGTGCTCGGGCTACTCCAGGACCGGTGAGGAGACTCGCTCGGCTCACGGAGGTGATTCGAAATGGCTGAGAGAAAACCCGCAAAGAAGGCCACGCCGAAGTCCACCAAGAGCACCACCGCGACCCGCAAGACGTCCAAGGGCTTCACGGCCGAGGAACGAGCGGCGATGAAGGAGCGCGCCCGAGAGCTGAAGGCGGCCGCGAACGAAGCGGACGCGGAACGCGCCGTGCTCGCGAAGATCGCCGAGATGCCGGAACCGGATCGCGTCATTGGCGAGCGGTTCCACGAGATCGTCAGAGCCAGCGCGCCAGAGCTCTCGCCGAGACTCTGGTACGGGATGCCGGCGTACACCAAGGAAGGCAAGGTCGTCTGCTTCTTCCAGAGCGCGGACAAGTTCAAATCGAGATACGCGACCTTCGGCTTCAACGACGACGCGAACCTCGACAAAGGCAACATGTGGCCGACCTCCTTCGCGTTGACGAAGCTGACCGCCACCGATGAGAAGAAGATCGCCGCGCTCGTGAAGAAGGCGGTGAGCTGAGCTGCACGTTGCCGACAAGCACGATCTGATCCGCGTGCAGGGCGCGCGCGAGAACAACCTCAAGGATGTCAGCGTCGAGCTCCCGAAGCGCCGGTTGACGGTGTTCACCGGCGTCTCCGGCTCGGGCAAGAGCTCGCTGGTGTTCAGCACGATCGCCGCCGAGTCGCAGCGGATGATCAACGAGACCTACAGCGCGTTCGTGCAGGGGTTCATGCCGACGCTAGCGCGACCGGAGGTCGACGTTCTAGATGGCCTGACGACGGCGATCATCGTGGACCAGGAGCGGATGGGCTCCAACCCGCGCTCCACCGTCGGCACCGCCACCGACGCCAATGCGATGCTGCGCATCCTCTTCAGCAGGCTCGGGAAGCCGCACATCGGCTCGCCCAACGCGTACTCATTCAACCTCCCCTCGGTTCGGGCGTCCGGTGCGGTCACCGTCGAGCGTGGCGCCAAGACGAAGACCGAGAAGGCGACCTTCACCCGACTCGGCGGCATGTGTCCGCGCTGCGAGGGAATGGGCTCGGTCACCGACTTCGACCTGGCTGCCCTGTACGACGAGAGCTTGTCGCTCAACGAGGGCGCGCTCACGATCCCCGGTTACAGCATGGACGGCTGGTACGGCCGCATCTTCCGCGGCTGCGGCTTCTTCGACCCGGACAAGCCGATCCGCAAGTACACGAAGAAGGAACGTCACGACCTGCTCCACAAGGAGCCGACCAAGATCAAGGTCGACGGGATCAACCTGACGTATGAGGGGCTGATCCCGAAGATCCAGAAGTCGTTCCTGTCCAAGGACGTCGACGCGCTGCAGCCGCACATCCGCGCCTTCGTGGAGCGGGCGGTGACGTTCATGACCTGTCCCGAGTGCGAGGGCACCCGTCTCAGCAAGGAGGCCCGGTCGTCGAAGATCGAGGGGAAAAACATCGCCGACGTGTGCGCGATGCAAATCAGCGACCTGGCTGACTGGGTCCGAGGCCTCGACGAGCCGTCGGTGGCCCCGCTGCTCACCGGGCTGCATCACCTCCTCGGCTCGTTCGCGGAGATCGGGTTGGGATACCTATCGCTCGACCGGCCGTCGGGCACCCTGTCCGGGGGAGAGGCACAGCGCACCAAGATGATCCGCCACCTCGGCTCGTCGCTCACCGACGTCACCTACGTCTTCGACGAGCCCACCATCGGCCTGCACCCCCATGACATCCAGCGGATGAACGACCTGCTGCTGCAGCTGCGCGACAAGGGCAACACGGTGCTCATCGTGGAGCACAAGCCGGAGGCGATCGCGATCGCCGACCACGTCGTCGACCTCGGCCCCGGCGCCGGTACGGCGGGCGGCACCGTCTGCTACGAGGGCACCGTGGAGGGGCTGCGGGGGAGTGACACCACCACCGGCCGCCATCTCGACGACCGGGCGACCCTCAAGGAATCGGTGCGTTCGTCTTCCGGCACGCTGGAGATCCGCGGCGCGTCGACGCACAACCTCCAAGACGTGGATGTCGACATCCCGCTCGGGGTGCTCTGCGTGGTCACCGGCGTCGCCGGCTCAGGCAAGAGCTCGCTGATCCACGGCTCGGTCTCCGGCCGCGACGACGTGGTGTCGATAGACCAAGGCGCGATCCGCGGTTCGCGACGGAGCAACCCGGCGACGTACACCGGCCTGCTCGACCCGATCCGCAAGGCGTTCGCGAAGGCCAACGGCGTGAAGCCGGGGCTCTTCAGCTCCAACTCCGAGGGCGCCTGCCCCACCTGCAACGGCGCCGGCGTCATCTACACCGACCTGGGCGTCATGGCCACCGTCGAATCCATCTGCGAGGAGTGCGAGGGGAAGCGGTTCCAATCGTCGGTGCTGGAGTACACGCTGGGCGGCCGGAACATCGCCGAAGTGCTCGCGATGTCGGTGACCGAGGCCGAGGAGTTCTTCGGCACCGGCGAGGCGCGGATCCCGGCTGCCCACGCGATCCTGCGGCGGCTCGCCGACGTCGGGCTCGGCTACCTCTCGCTGGGACAGCCGCTGACGACGCTGTCCGGCGGCGAGCGGCAGCGGCTCAAGCTCGCCACCCAGATGGCGGAGAAGGGGAGCGTCTACATCCTCGACGAGCCGACCACCGGCCTCCACCTCGCCGACATCGAGCAGCTGCTCGGCCTGCTCGACCGGCTCGTCGACTCCGGCAAGTCGGTCATCGTCATCGCGCACCACCAGGCGGTCATGGCGAACGCCGACTGGATCATCGACCTCGGCCCCGGCGCCGGCCATGAGGGCGGCCGGATCGTCTTCGAGGGCACACCCGCCGACCTCGTCGCCGCCCGCTCCACCCTCACCGGCGAGCACCTGGCGGCCTACGTCGGCACCTGACGAGGCCCTCGTCGTCGGTGCCGCCTGCCGCGACCTGCACAGACGGCACGTGAGGCGCTGAGACGAGATCTCTCATCCGTTTCGACTCGTCCCTCCGGTCGGCCATCAAGCACGGTTTTCGAATCATTCGATGGCATCCTCTGAACCGCGAGGCCGCCGCACTCACGTGGGCCGCCGAAAAGGAGTTTCACGTCATGGGCGCCTAGGGCAAGTAACCCGTTACGCGCGCGATGCCGTCTCCAAGCGTCGCTCCACCCGCCTCCGTCCGATCTCGGCGGCAAGCACCACCAGGATCGACGCCACGAGGACCACCGACGAGACCGCGAGGAGCTGGGGGAGCTGGCTCGGGACCCGCAGCTGAGCGAACAGGTAGACGGGCCACGTCGGGCTGGTGCCGGCCAGGAACGACGCGATGGCGTACTCGTCGAAGGACAGCGTGAACGCGATCAGGAACGCAGACACGAGCGCGGGCAGCAGGAGCGGCAGCGTTACCCGCCGAAACGTCTGCCATGTGTCCGCGCCCAGGTCCCGAGCCGCCTCCTCGAGCGACACGGAGAAGCGCTCGAGCAGCGGCATGATCGTGAGGATCGTGTACGGGAGCGAGACCACCACGTGCCCGATCACGACGGCATGGAGGC
>Ga0299907_10000310_pt1 | contig 22597 bp, 20 predicted proteins | sample RVTome_16_FD_198680 | JGI IMG/M metagenome (GOLD analysis project Ga0299907, IMG submission 198680) | Soil microbial communities from uranium-contaminated site in the Upper Colorado River Basin, Wyoming, United States - RVT152D67 (version 2) ...
CAGACTGAAACCTGCTCACCGAGGGTGTAGCTGAATCGGTCTAGGCCTACCACTTGCCCGCCCTCGAAATAGACATCTATCTGTCGGGCAGTTGTCGGGGGAGTTGAGGAGGTCGTGGTCGGCAAGGTAGTCGTGGTCGGCACGGCACTCGTGGTCGTGGTCGTGGTCGTGGTCGTGGTCGGCAACGGGCTGGTGGTCGTAGGAGGGACGATCGAGGTCACCGCGTCGCTGGTGGCAACTCCACCTCCCTCGCCCGAGCAGGCCGAAGCCACCAGTAGAACCGCCCACGACAGCCAGGTTCGATGGCGCACGGTCGAACCGTAGATCTCTCCTCCCCAAATCATCGATTCGGGCCAATAGGCTCCTGGCTCATGAAGTGGTTGCGTCGAACCTTGGTCGCGCTTCTCCTTCTCGCCGTGGTTCTGAGTGCGATCGTCTTCTTTTTCGTCCGTCGCTCCTTTCCGCCGGTGCAGGGCGAGATCCAGGCCCATGGGCTCGACCATCCAGTGGAGATCATCAGAGACGTCGACGGGGTGCCCCACGTGTTCGCCTCCACGAGCCACGACTTGTTCTTCGCCCAGGGATACGTCCATGCCCAAGATCGCTTTTGGCAGATGGACCTCTGGAGGCATATCGGTTCCGGGCGGGTGGCCGAGATGTTCGGGGAGAGCCAGCTCGACACCGATATGTTTCTTCGCTCACTCGATTTCGTTGGTCTCGCGGAGAGTGAGCTGGAGTCGATTGCACCAGAGGTCCGGGCGATCCTCGAGGCGTACTCCGAGGGTGTCAACGCATATCTCGCCGAGCGAGCTCCCACTCAGGTCAGCCTCGAGTACGGGATCCTCGCATTGCAAGGCTCGGGATACGAGATCGAGCCGTGGACACCGGTCAACACCTTGACCTGGGCCAAGATCATGTCTTGGGATCTGAGCTGGAACCTGTATCAGGAGATCGATCGGGCCATGATCAGCGCCCGCCTCCCTGTCGAGCGGGTTGAACAGACCTACCCGCCTTATCCGGAGGAGAATCCGGTGGTGGTGCCCTCGGACCAAGCGGCGATGACCCGGGCTGAGATCACCGCCACGACACCGGGCGCCCTCACCGCATTGAAAAAGGCCGGGGCGAGAGCCAGGGTCGTCTGGGACCTGACCGGCGGGGGATTCGCCGGGATCGGCTCCAACAACTGGGTGATCGGAGGCTCTCGAACCGTATCCGGGCTTCCCATCCTGGCCAACGACCCCCATCTGGCAATCCAGATGCCTTCGATCTGGTACATCAATGGGCTCCATTGCCTGGAGACGACTGCCGACTGCCCATTTCAACTGGCCGGTTTCTCATTCCCCGGCAGCCCGGGTGTCATCATCGGCCACAACGACCACATCGCCTGGGGGCTCACCAACCAGGCCGTCGACACCCAGGACCTGTTCATCGAGAAGGTGAACCCCGACGACCCCACGCAGTACCAGTTTCAGGGCGAGTGGATCGACATGGGGGTCAGGAGCGAGACCATCGAGATCGCCGGTGGCGAGCCAGTGACCTACGACGTGATGACGACTCATCATGGTCCGGTGATCTCCGACCACTACCTCGAGGAGGGGCAGCTCGACGATGCATTGCTCGAGCTCCCCGACGACTACGTGGTCAGCCTCGCCTGGGGGACCCTGGAGCCGTCGACACTTGTCGAGGCATTCATCGGGCTCAATCTGTCCACGAACTACGACCAGTTCCGCACCGCTCTGTCCAAATGGGACATCGCTGCCCAGAACGTCGTATACGCCGACATCGAAGGCAACATCGCCTACCAGTCGACGGGAAAGGTACCGATCCGGGCCGGGGGCGACGGTAGATGGCCGGTGCCGGGCTGGACCGGGGAGTTCGAATGGACGGGGGTCATCCCTTACGAGGAGATGCCGCGCATGTTCAACCCGCCCCGCGGCTACATCGCCTCGGCCAACCAGCCGGTCATCCCCCCGGGCAACGACCCATTTCTATCAGGAGACTGGGATCTGGGATACCGGGCGGCGCGGATCGAAGATCTAATAGCGGAGGCATCGGGCGCCTACACGGTGGCCTCAGCCCAGGAAATGCAGATGGACGACAACGACGGCGGGGCACCCAAAGTCGTACCCCATCTTCTGGCGGTGAGCCGTGACTCCGAACCGATCGGTGTGATGCAGGACGTGCTCGAGCCCTGGTCCACGGGCCGTCGTGTCTTCCGAGCCTCACCTGAATCGCCGGGTGCGGCCGCCTACGAAGCGACCTGGGTGCATCTTCTTCGCCTGACCTTCCACGACGAACTGCCTGAGGAATCGTGGCCTGAAGGAGGCAGCCGCTGGTTCGAGATGGTTGGCAGTCTTTTGGAGTCACCCAACGATCCATGGTGGGACGATGTGAGCACCGAGATCGTCGAGGACCGGGATACGATCCTGGCCCGGGCGCTGACCGATGCCCACGCTGAGCTGGTCGAGCTACTCGGGCCGGATCCGACCACCTGGCAATGGGGCAGGATCCACCTGGCTCATTTCGAGCATAATTCTCTCGGCCAGTCAGGCATCGGGCCCATTGAATGGCTTTTCAACCGGACTGCGCCATCCCGTCTCGGCGGCGGCGCCGACATCGTCAACGCGGTGGGTTTCTACCCGCCCGATGGCTATCGGGTGGATTGGATCCCCTCGATGAGGATGGTGATCGACCTCGCCGACCTCTCCAGATCGACAGCAATCAACACCACCGGGCAATCGGGACACGCCTTCCACAGCCACTACAACGACATGATCGAACCGTGGACCGACGGCAAACAGCATCCGCTGCGTTGGACCCGGGACCAGGTGGTTGCCGACGCGGCAGGAACGCTCGAATTGACCCCGCAGCCCTAGGCGTCAGGGCTCAACACCGCCTCGACCATGGTGTCGTAGAAGGCCACGGCCCCGCCCCAATCGGCGGGGGCGTCGTTGGTGAGCACGTTGACGTTCGCCTCTTCGCCCCACCATCCCCAGGGGATCGCGGCCAATCCGGGGCGCAGCCTGTCGCTGATCCGCGCCGACAGCTCGAGAGCACCCCGATCGTTGAAAACCCGCACCCGGTCGCCTTCTCCAATACGACGCTCCTGCGCATCGGCCGGGTCGATCTCGAAGTAGGGGCCCCGCTCCCGATCGGCATGATGCTTCGAGTAGGAGCTGTTGAGGAACCGGGTGTGCGTCTTCGGGCTGAGGAGAACCAACGGGTAACGCCGACTCAAGTCACCACCCGGCCCCTCTCCGGTCGGGTTGAACTCGGGCAAGGCGGCTCTCCCGCTGGCTGCCAGCTCCTCGGAGTAGAGATGGGCTTTGCCGTCCGGGGTGGCATAGCCACCCTCCGCGTAGGGAAGCACTTGATCGGGGAGGTTGAGCCTGGCGAAGCCGTCCCGTTTGAGACCGTCCACATCGACCTCGGGCAGGGCTCTCCGCAGAAGCGCCTCGTCATCGAGATCGAACTCGGGGTCGTCGAAGCCCATGGCGCGTGCCAGGCGCCGCCATAGCTCGGTGTTGGGCACGGCCTCCCCAAGGGGCTCGATTGCCGGGTGGTTCCAACCGAGATAGAGATGCCCCCACGAGGGCACCATGTCGACTTGCTCGATTTGAGTTGTCGCCGGGAAGACCACATCCGCATACAGGGCGGTGTCGGTGATGAATTGCTCGCTGACCACCGTGAACAGATCCTCCCGTTCCAGGCCGCGCCGGATGGCGGCAGCATTGGGAGCGGAGATGACCGGATTGCCATTCCACACGACGAGAGCGCTGATCCCCATCTCCGGAGACGTGAGCGCCTGTCCCAGACGGTTCATGCTCACTCCGCGCGTCGGCTGATCGACCTCCACCACAGACATGTCGACGACCGCCTCCGACCAGACGCCGACGGATCGCGATAGACCCCCTCCCCGGTGTCGCCAGGATCCGGTGAGAACGGGGAGACAGGCAAGGGTGCGGAAGAACATGGCGCCGTTCTCGTGGTGCTCGGCTCCGATGAGCGTCCTGATGAACGACCGCGGGGTCGAGCCGTAGGCGAGAGCCAACGATTCGATCCCCGTCGGGTCCAGCCCGCAAACGGCTGCCGCCCGTTCGGGGGACCAGGCTGCCACGTGCTCTACCAGCTGCTCGAACCCCACACTGTGCTCCTGCACATATTCGCGATCGATCAGGTCATCGCGAACCAACACGTGCATCACCGCCAGCATCAGGGCAACGTCGGTTCCCGGGAGAGGCTGGATGAACCAGTCAGCCGAACCGGCGGTGATCGTCCTGATCGGGTCGATCACCACCACCTGCGCACCTTTCGCCCTCGCCTCTTCGACGAAAGGCCATAGGTGACGGTTGGTGAGACGCGTGTTGGTGCCCCACAGGATCACCAGGTCGGCAAAACGGACGTCCATCGGGTCCGCGCTCCGGCCGTCACCGTAGGTGGCGGCGACACCGGCGCCTGCTCCTGCCCCACAAAGCGAGTCGATCTGGCGTGAGGCGCCGAGCCGGGCGAAGAACAAACGATCGAGAAAGCTCATCTGCACCAACCCCTGGGTCCCCGCATCGCCCCAGGGAAGAATGGCCTCGCCACCTTGCTCGGCGATGATCAGCCGAAACTGATCCGCCACTAGATCGACAGCCTCCTTCCAGGACGCCTGCCGGAATGCGCCGGCGCCCTTCGCCCCGGTGCGGATGAGGGGATGGAGCACCCGCTCCGGGTGGTAGACACGCTCCAGGAACCTGTTGACCTTGGGACAGAGCTCTCCTCGCGAGTATGGATGCGCCGGGTTGCCGCGCATCTTCACCGCGCGCCCGTCCTCGACGGTGACCACCCACCCACAACTGTCGGGGCAGTCGTGATGACAGGTCCCCAGCACAACCTCAGTCGTCATCCTGCAACGGTAGCCCGGTCCCAATAGGCCTCATCTCAACTAGTGCCCTGGGTCACCACCCCCGGGATTGACTCGTGCCTTTCAGTCGGGCATCTTGCCGGTAGGGAAAAACTTGGATCAGCTCGCCCGAGCGAGTCCGCTCCTGGATTGCCCGCCACGGGCCGACCTCGAACAGATCGGCATGATTGAGGAGGAAGACTTCCCGCAACTCGGGCGCCAGCCCGAGAAACCTCCGGTGCTCCTCAGGAAATACATCCCGGTCCCCCACCGGAAACCAGGGCTCGTCAATCATTGCTTCGCTCTCGTCGCGAGGGGGTGGTATCTCCCGAAAGTTGATGTCGGTGAGAGGACTGAGCTCGTCATAGTCATAGAAGACGACCCGCCCGTGCCTGGTCACACCGAAGTTCTTTGGGAGCAGATCGCCGGGGAAGATGTTGGTCGAAGCAAGGTCCTTGATGGATTGCCCGAAGTCGATGACCGCTTCTTCGGCCGCGGCACCGGCCGCCTCCCGTACGTAGATGTCGAGGGGCACGACACGGCGCTCGACATAGACACGCTTGATGATCACCGAGTCACCTTCGAGGCGAACCATGCTCGCTGCCTCGGAGAGAAGCTCGTCGAGGACCTCGTCGGAGAATCGCGAACGGTGAAACTCGAGGTGCTGGAAATCCTGAACGTCCATCAGACGACCGGCACGATCATGCTGAAAGACCATCTCGTACTTGTCGATCACCGACCGGCGCGTGGTGCGTTTCGGGAAGGCGAAGGTGTCTCGGATCACCTTGAAGACATCGTCGTAGCCGGCCATGGTGAACACGATCATCACCAGGCCCTTGGTGCCGGGCGCAGGCTCGAACTGCTCGTCCGTAGACCTCAAGTGGCGAAGCAGGTCGCGATACAGCTCGGTCTTGCCGTGCTTGTTCTGCCCGATCGCGATATAGATCTCGGCCACCCGCTTCCGGGGCATGAGACGGCGTAGGAAGCGGACCAGGTCGTAGGGCCGGGCCACGTCGACGTGAAAGTAGGCCCTGGTGAAGCTGAACACGATCGACGCCTCGTTCTCGGTGAGCAGGACGGCGTCGACGAACACCCCCTCGGTGCCGTTGCCCAAGGCGAGGATCAGAGGAATTCGATGTGAACCGGCATAGAGCAAACCCACGATGAAGGCAGCCTGGCCCCGGTAGAAGACAGCGCGCACCACCTCGGCCTTGCCCACCACTGCGAGCGCACCCGGCTCGTTGAGTCGCTGATCGATGCGCTCGGCAACCTCGGCCGCGTCTGCCGCGAGCCGGGCATACGGCACGGAATGGGAAAACGAAGCGAGGATGTCTTCGACAAGTTGTGCCGTGGACTGGCGCCGGTCGAGGGTTAGATACACCGGCTCTCGCGACGGGATGGGCGGTGTGTCGAAGTCGGTGTCGACGAACTCGATGTGCTCGGCAACCCCGACGGTTTTGAAGACTCGGCGGGTCACCGAGTTGTAGAAGGTCTCGGCTAGCTCCCAGTCCTGACGGTCGGAGATCAAACTCGAGTACACCGCCTTGATCGCCACCCATACCAGGGGGTCACCAGTCCGATGCCCCAACAGATGATCGATCGACTCGATCACCCGGTCGACGACCACCGGGTACAGCCGCAGTCTCTCCAAGGCGTCGCTGTGCATCCCGCGCCAGTCCCGCTCTTCGAATCGCCGCGGCGCCCGCTGGTTGATCGCCCGGAACCTCGAGACATACTCCTCGAACCCTTCGAGGATCCGGTTGGCGCCGAGATTGGACAGCCGGCTGTCGGTCAGCGACGTCGTCATCTGATTCCAACCCGCTGATCATCTGACCTGGCGACCCGCATCCGAGACCATCAACCGAGGAAAGACGAGATCTCGTCCACCACAAGATCAGGATGGGTCCACGGTGCCTCGTGCCTGACACCCACCAGCTCGACCACGGTCGGATTGTCCAGGGCTCCGGCGAGAGCGTATTGCCATGCCGGAGGAACGAGCTGGTCGAGTGTCGGGATGACCACGAGGGTGTCGGCTTCGATCCGAGCGATCCATGGCCGCGAGTCGAATCGCAACACTGCGAGTGTTGCCTGGGCTCCGGCGTCCACATCACGACGATGGGTCTCCTCCCAAAGCCATCTGGCATGCTTCTCCTCTACCGCACCTATGGCGCGCAGGTAGGTCGATCGGACTTCGGGCGTCCCTAGACCCGTCAGCCGCTCGAATGCTCGGGCCACGACCGCCCCCACGGCGCGGATGGTCCGAACCGGCTCGGGGTGGTGGGTGAAAGTACCCATCAGGACCAGTCGGTCGACCCGACCGGGATGGCGGTGGGTAAGGGCCTGAGCGATAGCGCCACCCATCGAGTACCCCACCACCGAGACCTGACCAAGACCCAGCTGGTCGAGCACACCGGCCATGTCGTCGGCAAGGTCATCGATCTCAAAGCGGTCTCTTGCCAATGGCGCCAACCCATGGCTTCGGTGGTCCACCATGATCACCCGGTACTTCTCGGCCAACCTGGGCCCGATCCGATACCACTCGGCTATTGACGAGCCGGCCAGCCCATGGATCAACAGCACGACCCGGGCATTGACCGGCCCCGATTCCCTGACCGCGAACTCCTGGTCCCCGACGAACACCGTCCGACCCGATACCCGCATGGGGTGCTCCTGGGGCGGACGAAATCTGGGGCTTATCACCGGTGCGAAAGCCCTCCACAGCAGGAGGCCGGCCAACACGCGTCTGAGGGCCTTCATGGGGCAAGCCCTCCTACCGAGAACAACAGATCTTCAACGGGGCGCCCCACGATCAGGTGCTCGTCAATGATGCGATCGAGCTTCTCGATGGTCACCCCGGCGTACCAGGTGGCCTCGGGGTACACCACACAGATCGCTCCTTGCTCGCAGATGCGAAGACAGTCGACCTTGCTCCTGAGGACCGATCCGTCACCCGGCACGACGGGCGTCGGCTCGGCATCGGGATTCCCGGACCACGAGGGGGGTGGCGAGGTCAAGCCGAGTTCCTTCAACCTCGTTTTGAGATGACGCCAGAGCTCATTGGTCTGTTCGCGCGGCGCACACTTCGGGGTGGCCTGGTCGGCGCAGAGGAAGATATGCCGTCTCGCCCGGGGAATCGACTGCGCCTCAGCGATGGCAACGAGACGCTGTTGGGGGTTCACGGTGTTACGACGATCGCCTGGCCGGCCGTGACAACGCCGATCGAAGCCGATCCGGGCACGTCACGCATGTAGGCATCGGCACGCTCCGGCGCCACCGCGACGAGGAGCCCACCCGACGTCTGGGCGTCGGCGAGCAGCTTCAACCCGAGCTCGTCAATCGACGACTCGACATACGAGCGCGCAGAATCGAGATTCCGCTGCGATCCACCAGCCCACATCCCCTGGGCCAGGAGATCGATGGCGCCCTCGATAACCGGGACCCGGCCCAGCTCGATACTGGCTCCGACGCTCGAGGCAACGCACATCTCCCTGAGATGGCCGAATAGACCGAAGCCAGTGACGTCTGTCGCGGCTGAGACGTCGTGGACGACAAGTGCCTGGCCCGCCACGTCGTTCAATGAAACCATCAGGTCGACGACCTCCCGCTCGAGATGGGTTGGGCATTTCCCCCGCTTGATTGCGGTGGTGATGACCCCGATCCCGAGTGGCTTGGTCAGCACCAGCTCATCACCTGGGCGAGCACCCGAGTTGGTGAAGTAGGCGTCTGTAGGGACGGTCCCGGTGACTGCGAAGCCGTAAGTCGGTTCCGGGCTGTCGATGGAATGCCCGCCCACCACGGTGCAGCCGGCCCTCTCCATGATCTCCAAACCGCCGGCTACCACCTCACCGGCGAGGTCGAAGTCGAGCACACCCCGGGGCCAGGCCAGATATTGGAGGGAGGTGAGAGGGGTACCCCCCATTGCGTAGACGTCGCTGAGAGCGTTGGCAGCCGCGATCCGGCCCCAATCGCGCGGCCCGTCGACCACAGGCGTGAAAATGTCCACCGTTTGCACCAATGCGGTTCCGTTGCCCAGTGAAAAAACACCCGCATCATCTGACGTTTCCACCCCCACCAGCAGGTCGGGGTGGGAGCTCGCATTGTGCCCATTGACCGTCGTCATGATGCGCGACAGCTCATCGGCGCTCAACTTGCAGGCACAACCCGCCCCATGGGAGAACTCGGTCATGCGCACGACGGTCATCGACAAAAGATAGCGCCGACCCCAAAGCTGGACTCCGCCGCCAACCGCTATTAGCCATAGCCCACAATTAGCCTTGGACGCTCAATGCTCGAACCACCCACCTTTCTCACACCTGCCGCCCACGACAAGATGCGAGAAGAGCTGGAACAGCTCAAGACCGAGGGCCGCAAGGAGATCGAGGAGCGGATAGCCGAAGCCCGCTCCCATGGTGATCTGCGCGAGAACGCCGACTATGACGCTGCCAAGAACGATCAGGGTCTGATGGAGTCGAGAATCAGGAAGCTGGAGTTCCTGCTCAACAACGCAGAAGTGAGGGATGTCGCCGACACGGGTCGGGTCGAGATCGGGAGCGTTGTAACGGTGGTCGACTCCGACGGCGATGAGCTCGACTACTTCGTGGCGCCGCAAGAAAACAAGGCGCCGGGGTTGCTCCTCGCCTCGCCCACCAGCCCTTTGGGGGGCGCCCTGATCGGCGCGTCGGTCGGGGACGAGGTTTCATACAAGGCTCCGGCCGGCACTTTTTCGGTCTCGATCAAGGCCGTGCGCCCGTACGAGCCCTGATCCCGGTTAGCCTCACGCCGGTTCGCCGTCCGAGGGCTATCCGGTGAGACTCCGACTCAGACGTCCCCGTCAACTTGCCAGGGATCTCCTTGCTGTTGCGCGCCGTGACCGCGACCGCGTTGCCGACTATCTGGAAGCGCACGGCCCGCAGTGGGAAGCGCTCGCCGGTGCCGCCCCTGGCGACGCGGCCGATGTCCTCGAGCAACTGACCGAGGAAGACGCAGCGGGCCTTCTCGCCGGCCTCTCGCCCGAGGACGCAGCCGAGATCCTGGAGCAGATCGCCCCCGAGCTGGCCGCCGAGCTGGTGGAGGAGGTGCCGATCCAGGATCTGACGGCGGCCGTCGCCGAGATGACGGGTGAGTCGGCAGCAGACCTCCTGTTCGAGCTGGACGACGAGCTGACCGAAAGCGTCCTGTCGCTCATGGACGATCGGGCGGAGGGCGAGATACGCCGTCTGCTCGCCTTCCCTCCTGACACCGCCGGTGGTCTGATGACGACCGAGATCGCTGCCTTGCCCATAGGGCTGACCGCCGGGGAAGCCATCGAGCGGATCCGACAGCTCCACGACGAGTTCGAGGATCTCTCCTATGTGTACGTGGTCAACGACCAAGCCCAGCTCAGAGGGGTGGTCTCGTTCCGCGATCTCGTCTTCGCCCGGCCCGGGGCGAGCCTCGACGAGGTGATGGTGCACGATCCCATCGCAGTCGGCGCCTTCGCCGACCGGGAAGAGGTGGCGGAGCTATGCCAGAGATACCACCTCTTCGGTATTCCCGTCGTCGACGACGAGGTGCACCTGCTCGGCATGGTGACGACCGATGCGGTCATCGAGATGGTGCAGGACGAGGCGACCGAGGACTTCGCAGCAGCATTCGGGGCCGGCCTCGAGGAGACCGTCTACACGAATGTATCCAAGTCCTTCAGGTCGAGAACACCTTGGCTGCTGCTCAACCTCTTTCTCGCCGTGTTGGTGGCGTGGGTGATCGAGAGCCAAACGCGTGTCATTGCACGCGAGCCGGTGCTCGCGGCGCTGATGCCCATCGTGGCCATGCTCGGCGGTAGCAGTGGCAACCAGGGCCTCGCCGTCATGATCCGCTCCCTGGCGACCGACGACGTGCCAAGAGCACAGGTCCCCGCGATCATCCTTCGCCAGGCAGGTGTCGGCTTTCTCAACGGAATCGCACTCGCCGTTGCATCCGGGACGCTCACCTTTGGTCTCATCGCAACAGGAGTCTTCAGTAGCAACGGCCGGCCTTCCGAGATCGCAGCGGTCATCGCATTCGCCAGCCTTGCCAACCTGTTCCTGGCGACGGTGTTTGGTTCGGCGATCCCATTGATCCTTCGCCGGCTTGGTCTCGACCCGGCCCTGGCAGCCTCGATCCTGCTCACGGTCTTCACCGACGTCGTCGGCTTCGGCGGGTTCCTTCTGGTAGCGGCGGCGTTGCTCTGAGACGTGTCGCCGAAGTGGGTCGAACCAGCCGGGGTCAGCTACCGATACTCTGCGATCCCGAGCTGGCGAATCGCCCCCGGAAATGGATGGTCGTCCCATCCTCCAAGCTGGCGAAGTGATGCTGATCCACCAGAGCGGTCTCAGCGTCGGTTCTCTCGGATTCGGCTTTGCGATAGGCATCAACCGCCGAGGCCTCGTCGAAGATCTCGGCTCCAAAAGTCACGGTCCCCTCCTCGAGGAGGTCCAATACGAAGTTCTCGATGTCAACGTCGGTGTAGGCACCGGGAGGAACGACGATATAGAGCGTCTCCCCCGCCGGCTCCGACTCCCGGGCGACGATCTCCGAGCTGCCCACGGTCTGGCCGATGAGCGACGTAGTCGTGCTGTCGCCACTGAGGGTGACGGACGTGGTTGGTGACTCGGCGGCAGGTGTCGTGGCGGACACCAGAGATGATGTGGTGGTCAGCTCGGCCGCGTCATCATCACACGCACTCACCACCACGGCGAGCAGAGCGAGTAGGACGCCGTAACGAATCAATTTCGGCCCGGTCATGCTCTACCAACGTAGCCCATGTCGGCCGGGTTCCCAACCGCCGCGGTGATCGGTAGCCTGCCCCATCATGTCAGGCAAATACTGGCCTGCTCTTGTCGGGGCACTCATCTTCTCAGCCGCCCTGGTCGTGGCGGGACTAGCGAACACCGCGGCGCAGGCCGCGCCGATGTGCCCCCCGGTGACCCTGGACGACCTCTTCCCGGAGCCGGCCAAGTCGCCGCCACCTTCGACGTCGGTCCCAGCCCCCGACCCGGACACCACCACAACCACCACGCCAGACACCACCACCCCCACGACCACCACGCCAGACACCACTGCTACCACCACCGACACAACCCAACCACCGACCGAGACCACCGTCACCACCGCGCCACCGGGAACCGGGACCAGTGCTCCTGTCCCGGCCCCGTCGCCATCCCCCAGATGTGAGCCGTTTCGCTATGACATGCTGTGGCCGCTGACCGGAGAGGGCCAGGTCATCTCAGGGTTCGGCGCTGATCGGGAACATGGAGCACGACGCCACCAGGGCGTGGACATCTCTGCGCCGAAGCTCACACCAGTGGTTGCCGTCGCAGACGGAGTCGTGATGAAGGTCGTGCAGGAGGTAGGCACCGAGGAGTGCTGTTGGATGTCACTCCGGCACAACGACGGTTGGCAGTCCTACTACGTGCATCTCAACAACGACATCCACGGAAGCGACGACGGAATGGGCTTTGGGGTCCGGCCAGATCTCGAAGAAGGTGTGGAAGTGGCGGCTGGCGAGGTGGTCGGCTGGGTCGGCGACTCGGGTAACGCCGAGGAGACCATCGACCACCTTCATTTCGAGCTGAGAAACCGGGCCGGGATCGCGGTCGATGCCGGTCCCAGTGTTCGCGCCGCCCAGCAGAAAGCCGACATTCCCGCCCCCGAAACCACCTGGCCCTACGCCGATGCCGACGGTATCGAAGGTGAGTGGCTGGCGGCCACTCTGGTCAGCCAGGGGCTCTTCCTCCCCTGCGACGAGACCATGATCATGTTCTGTCCGGGCGAAATCGCATCTCCAGAGTTCGCCGGTGAGATCGCGGCACACTTCGCTGCTAATTCGCCGCCCTCTATCGAGGGGCGATATCAGTCGGTGCCGACTTCACTCAACCCGACACTCCTCCGGCCCCGAACCCTCCAGCAGGCCCTCGGGTGCGAGTCAATCGGCGCATGCCTCGACTACGGACTGCCGGAGACCATGCTTGCCCGGTTGGCCGCCTGGGTGCGGATCGAGACGATGGTTTCCGATCTGCTGCCCGACAACCCGGGGCCTGACGATGAGCGTCCCACCATCAACCTGCCGTCGGCGGCCGACGCCGAGACCAGACTTCGCGCCGATGGAGTGATCGAAGCGTGCAACCCACCTCTCGACGGTAACCGGCTGCTGACACGCCAGGAGACGATGATCCGACTCGTTTTCTGGATCAGGGGGTTGAACCCCGAGCCTTGCTCGGAAGGCCCTCAGCGAATCCGCTGAGCGTACTGCCGCGCAAGATTCGAAGTGGCCGGGCCTTCGACGAACATCCGGCGGCCGACCGCGGCCACAGGTTGAACGTCCCTTATGGTCGACAGCGCCATCACCTCGTCGGCGAGCTCCAGCCGGTCGAGAGTCCACTCACCCTCTCTCACTTCCAGCTCCAATTCGCCAGCGATCTCGAGCACGACCCGTCTGGTGATCGAGTCGAGGATCCCCAGGTCGAGACTCGGTGTTTCGACGACACCGGCGATCACCCATGCCACTGAGAAAGTCGGGCCTTCCAGCATCACATCGTCGACCGTGAGCAACAGGGCGTCACCAAAGCCCTCGGCAACGGCCCGCCTGGTCGCCGACATGTGGGGGGCATAAGAGAGGATCTTTGCCCCGGCCAGGTCCCAGGGTTGACCGGCGGCGTGCCAGGGGGCGGGGAGGGGGAACAGGGTGGTAGGGCCTGGTTCCCCGTTGGCGGGATGGCCGAAAACGATCGTCAGCGGATCGCCCGGCTCGCCGGGCACGGACGAGCCTCTCGTAACGACCACCCTCACTGCGACATCACCACCGGACTCGGCCACGGTTCGAATCCATTGTTCGAGCTCGTGACGTGGAGGAAGAGGGATCTCGAGGATTCTGGCGCTTCCCATCAAACGATCGACATGTTCCTCGAGCGCGAAGACCTTGCCGGCACGAGCCTTGAGAACCTCGAAGCAACCGTCGCCGCGCAGCACCGATGAATCGGTGACGCTGATGGTCCCGTCCGACTCGCTGCCGTTGATGAGAACCTTGGTCATCATGAGCCCGGAGACCGATACAGGTTGGTGATCGGGAGCCTCCGGTCCTTGCCGAAGCCCTTGACCGTGATCTTCACCCCAGGGGCAGCCTGACGCCTCTTGTACTCGTTGCGATCCACCATCCCTGTCACCCGGGCCACGACTTCAGGATCGAAGTCTCTGGCGATGATCTCGGTCGCCCCCAGGTCGGCTTCGACATAGAGCTGGAGGATTGCATCGAGCAGCTCATATGGCGGCAATGAGTCCGAGTCCTTCTGGTCGGGGCGTAGCTCCGCCGAAGGTGGCTTGTCGATCGTGCTCTGAGGAACGACCTCGCCCTTTTTGTTCCGCCACCGCGCCAGGTCGAAGACCAAGGTCTTGAAGACATCCTTGAGCACGGCAAAGCCACCGACCATGTCCCCATAGAGGGTGGAGTAGCCGGCGGCCATCTCCGACTTGTTCCCTGTCGCAACCACCATCGGGCCATGCTTGTTGGAGATCGCCATCAGGATCGCTCCCCGGGTCCGAGCCTGGAGGTTCTCTTCAGCCGTTCCGAACCCGGTGCCGGCAAAGATGGGCTCGACGGTCTCGAGGAAGGCCTGGTAGACGTCGTCCATGGGCAGCACGTCGAACCGAATTCCAAGGTTCGAGGCCAGTTCCCGGGCGTCATCGATCGAATGCCGCGACGAGAAGCGTGAAGGCATCGACACACCCCAGACCGAGTCGGCTCCCAACGCGTCGACGGCGATGACCGCAGTCAGAGCGGAGTCGATTCCACCGGAGAGCCCGATGACGACCTGATCGAAACGGTTCTTGCGGACGTAGTCACGCAGACCGACCTCGAGCGCCCGGTAGACCTCCTCGACCGGGTCGAGATGCGGGGTCAAAGAAACGGCAGTTGCCGGCTCCCCGGGCAGCGGGACATCGACCACGAACAGGTCTTCCTCGAATTGTGGCGATCGGTGCACGATCGTCCCGTCGGCTGCGACCACCAGGGAGCACCCATCGAAGACCAGCTCGTCCTGCCCACCGATCAGATTGAGGTAAACAACGGCTGCGCCGGAGTCGCGTGCCCGATCGGCGATCATCTGCTCGCGCTCGGCAGCTTTTCCCTTGTGGAAAGGAGATGCGTTGATGTTGAGGAGGATCCGGGCTCCTGCTGCGGCCTGTGCGCTCGGTGGCCCGTCCGGGAGCCAAATGTCCTCGCATATGGAGACCCCGGAGAGGACCTCTCCGATCTCCCAGGTCGTTGCCCCGTCATCACCCGGAGTGAAGTAGCGGTCTTCATCGAACACTCCGTAGTTGGGGAGCAGAACCTTGTGATAGACCCCCACGACAGCTCCTCGTCTGAGCACCGCGGCCGCATTGGCCACGGTCCGCTCGGTGGCATCCACAGCCCCACGCGCCCGGTTCGCCGACCGATCGACAAAGCCGACCACCACAGTCGTCGCCCCGGACCGAGTCGCCAGCCGGTTGAGCGCCTCGATGCCCGCCGCGACGAAGTCGGAGCGAAGAACGAGGTCCTCGGGCGGATAGCCGTTGATCGCCAGCTCAGGGAGGAGCAGCACATCTGCCTGCTCGCTCTCCGCCCAGGCCATGGCGTCGGCGATTCTCGCTTCGTTGCCGGCGATGTCACCGACTCGCAGATTCAGTTGTGCTCCGGCAACTCGAAGTGGCACCCCGTCACGATACGCCCCGACATACCCTGTCGCTGGTGACCGACCGACGCGCCGCATCGACGATCCCGGCCGAAGTCCTCGACCGGCTCTCCGCGATCGTGGCCGACGTGGAGGGCAGGGCTCTGATCGCCGATGAGATCAGCCGTGGCCCGGACCCGGTCGATGCGTGGGGTCGGCTGCTTCTCATTCTCGAGTCCGAGCCGAATCTGGTCCAGAACCGGCTTCTCCTGACTCGTGCCTGCGCGATCGCGGGTACCTCCCGGGCCCTGAGTCAGACAGTGGCCCGTTACCCGTCGCTGCTCCAAGGTATGCCACCCAAGCCGACGGTCACCCTCAGGGTCGGTGCGGCGCTGGCGTCGATCGCCGCCGACGACATGTCCCACACGATCGACGTGGTCGAGGCTACGGCCAGGTTCTCCGACGAGATCGACCGGATCGTCGCCGATGCCCTCGAGAACTCCAGGGAAGACGTCGCCGAGAGGCATCCCGTGGTACTGGAGCTTCCCTTCGCGGTCGTGGCGATGGGCAAGTGGGGAGCGCGCGAGCTCAACTACGCGTCGGACATCGATCTCATCTACGTCCACGACAACGTCGCGGGCCAGGAGACCCAGAGCCGCGCCGCCGCGATAGCCCTCGCCAATCGACTCACATCGGTGTTGTCCTCGCCGACGATCGACGGGCCCGGGTTGGCCGTCGACACCGATCTTCGGCCCGAGGGGGCGATGGGACCGGTGTCGCGAAGTCTCGACGGCTACACCCGGTACTACTCGCATTGGGGCGAAGCCTGGGAGCTCCAGGCGCTCTTGAAAGCCCGTCCGGCCGCCGGTGACAAGCCACTCGGCGACAGATTCGACCAACTGGCCGCCTCGGTGATTTGGGAGGGAGGGCTGGATGTCGAGTCGCTGCGCAGCATCCGAAAGCTAAAGGAGACAGTCGAGGAGGGGGCCGACCCCAACGACATCAAGCGATCGCGCGGGGGGATCAGGGATATCGAGTTCTCGGTGCAGTTGCTCCAACTCGTTCATGGCAGATTCGACGTCGACCTGCGGGTCCGAGCCACTCTCGATGCGCTCGATGCCTTGACCGAGCACGGATTTGTGGAACGGGATGACCACCGCCGCCTCTCCGATGCCTACCGATTCCTCAGAGATCTCGAGCACCGAATTCAACTCTGGGACCTGCGCCAAACCCATATCGTCCCCCAGAGCCTGGAGAGAAGGGAACAGCTGGGTCGTGCCCTCGGCATGTCCGTAGACCCTGGTGCCGAGCTCGACCGGCGACTCGCAGAAGTGAGATCGGTGGTCAGGGACGTGCATGAGCGCCTCTACTTCAGGCCCATCCTGGACGCACTCGTCGGTTCTCCCAGTGCCCGGCTCGGTGTGGAACAGGCAGCCCTGCGTCTCGAAGCCCTCGGCTTCAAGGATGTCAACGCGGCGAGGAGCGCGCTGGAGGAGCTGACTTCGGGTGTCAGCCGGCGCTCGCGCGCGATGGACCAGGTCCTCCCGCTGATGCTCGACTGGTTGTCGCTCACACCGGATCCCGATCTCGGCGTGGCTCAGCTTCGCATCGTGCTCGCCAACACCCCCGACCATGCCGCACTGGTGACTCTGCTCCAAACCAACCCGCTAGCCGGCGAGCGGCTGTGCCGGTTGTTGGGGACCAGCCGGTTGATCGGCGATCTCATCGACCGGATACCGGAGTTCATCCCCCGTCTCGCCGACGACCAACTACTCGGCGCGATCCGGGATCGTGATCAGGAGATCGAGCGTCTGCTCGGGTTGTTGGCTAGCAGACCCGACCACGATGCCCGGATCGGCACGGTGAGGCGGTTCGCGCGACGACGCAAACTCCGAATCGCGGCCAGGGACATCCTGGGCGGGGCGGACATCGCGGTGACGATGGGTTCTCTCACCGACACTGCGGACGCGACTGCAGCAGGCGGGATTCACATCGTCGCCGGAGCCGAAGCGGTTGGCTTCACCGTCATCGCAATGGGCAAGTGGGGCGGTGGCGAGCTGTCGTACGGGTCGGACCTGGATCTGCTCTATGTGTTCGATAATGAAGCCAACCGGGAAGAGGGGAACCGCATCGCCACCGATCTGGCCAAGGTGCTCTCCGAACCGAGCCGGCATGGAGAGGCATACATCCTCGATGCGGGTCTCCGGCCCGAGGGCCGCCAAGGCCCGCTGGCCCGCTCTATCGAGAGTTACCGGCGCTACTACGAGGAATGGGCCGAGCCCTGGGAGATGTTGGCATTGGTCAAGGCACGCCCGGCGGCCGGCGATGCGACGTTGGGCTCGGAGTTCCTCGACATGACAGGTCACTACGTGTGGCGCGAGAAGCTGCCGGGTGCCTTCCTTCGTTCGATTCGAGAGATAAAAGCACGCGTCGAGAACGAGCGGATACCAACGGGCGAAGACCCCGACTATCACCTCAAGCTGGGGAGGGGCAGCATCAGCGACATCGAATTCCTCACCCAACTCCAGCAGCTCAGACACGGTCGGACTATCCCCGAGCTGCGGGTCCCCGGCACTCTGGATGCCCTTGCCTCGCTGGCCGAGCACGAGGTGCTACTCCCCGAGGATGTGCAGGCCCTCATCGAGGCGTACCTCTTCTGCACTCGGGTCCGTCTTCGACTTCACCTGCAAATGGGGCGGGCCGTCGACTCCTTGCCGACCGACCCCGATGACTTGAGCAGTCTGGCCGCCTCACTGGGGTTCGATCGCTCCTCCGAGCTCCGGGACGAGTATCGCCGCACGACCCGACGCGCTCGTCACGTCTTCGAGACCCGCTTCTACGAATGAGCGGGCATAGTTCTAGTACCCTCGCCGCGCCATGATCGACCCGGAACGGCTCGACGGGTTGGTGGAGGGGATCGTCCCCAAGTCAGTGGAGCTTCGCCGTCTTCTCCATCGACACCCCGAACCTTCGAATCAGGAATATCAGACCACAGCCCTGATCGCGGCATCGTTGGACGAAAACGGTGTGGTCTTCCACAATCGCCAGCCTCGGACCGGGCTTTGGGTGGACATCGGGCCCGACCCTCGAATCGGCTTCCGTGCCGACCTCGATGCCTTGCCGATCTTCGAGCCCGAGGACAGCGCCCCCCGCTCCCAGAATCCGGGCTGGATGCATGCCTGCGGCCATGATGCGCATGCTGCTATCGCGTTCGGGATGACCCTCGCCCTGCGTCAACTCGACCTGCCGGTCGGGATCCGGATTCTGTTCCAGCCAGCCGAGGAGTCCTTTCCCGGTGGAGCCGCCGACCTCGTCGACGAGGGCCTGGTCGATGGTCTCAAGGGCATCCTCGCCTTCCATGTCGATCCTTCCCTCGAAACGGGCAAGGTCGGCAGCAAGGTCGGCCCGATCACCGCCAGCGCCGACCTGATGACCATCGTGCTCGAAGGCCCTGGGGGTCACACGGCTCGCCCCCACCAGACGGTGGACCTGATAGCCGACGCGGCTCGGTTGGTGCACGAGTTGCCTGGCGTGCTCAGGCGAACCATCGACGCCAGGAGCCCTCTCACCGTGGCGTTCGGATCGATGCACGGGGGCCGCTCCGGCAATGTGATCCCGACCCGAGTCGAACTTCAGGGGACCGCCAGAACACTCGATCGCGGCCTTTGGGAAGTCCTGCCCGGGCTGATGGACAAAGCCATCGGCAGTCTGCTGGCCCTGTCCGGCGTCGACTACACGCTGGACTACGACCAGGCCATCCCACCGGTGGTGAACGACGAGGTTGTGATCCACGCGGCCACCGAAGGAATCGCGGCGACGATGGGGGCTGACACTGTGGTCCCTACCGAGCCGTCGATGGGCGGCGAGGACTTCGCCAATTATCTCGCCGTGGTCCCAGGAGCCCTTCTTCGACTTGGAACATCGGGCAAGGGCACCGACCTTCATTCTCCGGGATTCGTCCTCGACGAGGCGTCGATCGGTTTCGGGGTCAAGGCCGGCGTTGCCGCCATGGTCGGTCTGGCCGAAACGCTCTGACCTGGCTGTCCGCGCTCGGTACGATCTACCCCCATGGCGTTCGACAAGGAGATGGTCTCGGAGCCGGCGCCTTACGAGCCTCATATCGGTGAGACCCGTCAGTATTGGCGGGACATCATTCTCGGGGTGAACGACGGCCTGGTGTCGATCTTCCTTTTGGTGGTTGGCGTGGTCGGTGGTGGCCTCGATACCAATCAGGTTCTGCTCACTGCTCTGGCCGGAGCGGTGGCTGGAGCGATCTCGATGGCAGCAGGTGAGTATCTCGCCACCAAATCCCAGGACGAGGTACTCGAGGCGGAGTTGAGGCTGGAGCGGATCCACATCCGTGATCACCGCCAGCAGGAGCTCGACCAACTGCGGGACATGTTCGTCGACATGGGGATCCACTCCGACGACATCGAGTCGATGGTGGCGGCATTCGATCGGTCGGACGAAGCGATCCTGAACGCGATGAAGGCACTCGAGTTCGGTTTCATCGAGTCGGAGCGAAGATCGCCATATCGGGCCATGGCGGCCTCGGGGGTCCTCTTCCTGGTCGGTTCGTTCCCGTCGGTGATCCCGTTCCTGGTGTTCGACAGTACGAGAGTTGCCCTCGTCTGGGCAACGTTCCTGGCCCTCGGCGGGCTGTTCCTGGTCGGTGTCGTCAAGGCAAGGGTGGCCCGGCACAGTTGGCTCCGGTCAGGGCTGGAGAACATGGTCATTGCCGGGATCGGCGGTGTGCTGGCGTGGCTGATCGGCGATGCTGCCGGTGGCGTCCTCACTTAGTCCAACGACCTCGCAAGTCTCACTCGTGTCCCGCCGGGCGCTACACGCACGGTACTTACGAGCCGGAGTACTGGATCGCTGCGCTAGCGGCACGCTTGCAATTGCTAGCAGCTTGCGCTATGCTTCCAGGTAGTGAACGAGAGCAAGCACACCGACCTCGGAGCTTTCATCCGACAGCAAAGAGAGAGGGCCAACCTCTCATTGCGCCGCTTGGCTGACACAGCGGGGATCTCCAATCCCTATCTGTCTCAGATCGAACGGGGCATCCGAAAACCATCCGCAGAGATACTGAGCCGGCTGTCGCGAGCGCTCGAGATTTCGGCCAACTCCCTCTACTCGAAAGCAGGGCTTCTCGACGACGAGCTGCAGGCACCAACGATTTCCGAGGCTATCGACGCCGACACTCGTTTGAGCCTCAGCCAGAAGAAGGTGCTGCTCGACATGCACAGAGCGTTGATCCAGTCCAATGGATCAGTGATAGACCACAACGAAACGGAGTGACAATGCAAACCAAGAGCGTTCTCTATGCCGCGGTAGGTGCCCCCGTGGTAGCCGCCCGCAAGGTTGGCGAGAAGGTCAACGACCTTCGCGTCAAGATGAGCGACGAGGCCACCGGCTACACCAAGACGGCCGAGAAGGCCATCGATAGCTGGGCGGTCGAAGGCGAGAAGATCGTCGGTCGAGTCACCGACGGCAAGGTCGTGGACGAGCTCGCCGCCAAGGTCGACCTCGACCAGGCCAAGGAGCAGGTCGGCAAATTGCGCGATCAGCTCGAGGACATGTTGGCAACCTGGCGGACTTCGTTCCGACCCGAGAAGGCCACCGAGAAGACAGAGGTGACCGAGGCCAAGGCTCCTGCGAAGAAGCCTGCCGCTAGCAAGCCTGCGGCCAAGACCGGCGCGAAGACAACCAAGGCTTCTGCTGCCAAGACCACCAAGTCGACCGCAGCGAAGACGAGCTCGGCGAAGACCGACTCGGCAAAGACCGAGAAGGCTTCCTGAGCTCACTCCTCCTCTAATGCAACGAGGGCCCTCTTCGAGGGCCCTCGTTGCGTTCGTTAGTTCTGTCGGGGAAACCCTGGCAGATGGCGTGCTGGCCCCCGAACCCGGTCTCAGACGCTCGGGTCGAGACCTCTGGCCGCTTCGATCCAACCCTCGACCATGGACTCGGTGGGAAGCCGCTGAACCACTTTGGCGTCTCCGTTGAGACCGATGATCTTGGCCAGGAGGGCGGTCGGGTTGCGTCGTCGCAAGTCACGCAGGGTGTCGACACCGGCAGCGACCAGAAGCTCGGCATACTCGGCACCTACACCCTTCACCCGCATCAGATCCGAGTGATTGATCCATTGCTGAAGGTCACGCGGGTCGATTCCGGTGACGTCGGACAGGTCGGCTCGGTCTTTGCGATTGGCGGCGGCTTCGATCAGGCCCTTGCTCGTTCGCACCCCCTGTTTTCGCAGCTTTGTGGCGTCCTTTTGAGTGATGCCTGCCACCTGATCGATACGAGACATATGCCCCTTCTACTCCGTCTGGGAAACAGAAGTTCGACTCTATACCCAACTTATCAGCTCGAGCCAGGGTGCCTGGGCCGAAGATCTACGACATCGGTCTCGGTGTCGACATCGCGCGGCCCCAGATCGGAGAACCACACTTCGTTGACCCACTCCGGATGTGCCTGCCAGAGACGCTGTGCCCCCTGGTCACCCTCGAGCGACATGAGGCGAGGCCACAACGAACGGTCGACCAGCACCGGGTTCCCCCAGCTGTAGCGGTACTTGGGGACGCTCACTGGATAACCGGCGCGGGCATGCGATGCCATCAGCTCTTCCACCACTTCGTTGTCGACCGAGGGCTGATCACCGAGCACTATCAGCGCCCGTTCGCATCGGGAGAGCCGGTTGAGCGCATCGAGACCAACCCGAATCGACGATGCAATTCCCTCCGCCCACTCCGGGTTCTCGATGACACCAACATCATCGAGTTGGGTCTCCCCCAGAATCCGCTCGAAGTCATGACCAAGAACTACCCAGACCTCGTCAACGGGAAACTCCCGGGTGCGCGCCACCACGTGCGAGAGGAGGTTGGTGTCTCCCCACGGCTCCAGCTGCTTGGATCGCCCGAGGCGGCGAGACCCCCCGGCGGCAAGGATCACGGCGGCGGTGGTCATCGCGGCAACCTACCCGTCACACTCGAAGCAGCCGGCCCATCAGCTCTTCCTCCTGATCGTGTCGGTATCGAACTGCAATCAT
>Ga0299907_10000311_pt1 | contig 22596 bp, 21 predicted proteins | sample RVTome_16_FD_198680 | JGI IMG/M metagenome (GOLD analysis project Ga0299907, IMG submission 198680) | Soil microbial communities from uranium-contaminated site in the Upper Colorado River Basin, Wyoming, United States - RVT152D67 (version 2) ...
TCGCGGTCGGGCTCTACAAGATCGTCAACGACCTTCGCTGGATGGGCTCCGGGCCGCGGGCGGGCCTGGCCGAGATCAGGCTTCCCGACCTGCAGCCCGGATCGTCGATCATGCCCGGCAAGGTCAATCCGGTCGTTCCCGAGGCGGTGGCGATGGTCTGCGCCCAGGTCGTGGGCAACGACGCGGCGGTCGCATGGGGCGGCGCTGCAGGCACGTTCGAGCTCAACGTCATGTTGCCGCTGCTGGCCCGAAACGTGCTGGAGTCGATCCGTCTGCTGGCCAATTCCTCGCGGTTGCTCGCGGACCGGTGTGTCGACGGGATCGAGGCAGACGTCGAGCGCTGCCGCGAGTATGCCGAGTCGTCTCCCGCGATCGTGACACCGCTGAATCGCTTCATCGGGTACGAGAATGCCGCTGCGGTCGCGAAGAAGGCGCTCGCGGAGCGCAGGACGATCCGCGAGATCGTCCTCGACGAGGGCTATGTCGACCGCGGCGACCTCACGCTGGAGCAGCTCGACGAGGCCCTCGACGTGCTCCGCATGACCCGTCCCCAGTCCTGACCGTTGATCACGTTCACCATGTATACAGACGGTTCACCAGGCTCCGGAGCCTGGTGAACCGTCCACCAGGGTGGTGAACGTGATCAACGGCCCGCGGGCTCAGTACCAGCCGGTGGACTGCGAGTGGCCCCATGCGCCGCAGGGGCTGCCGTAGACGTCACGGATGTAACCGAGACCCCACGCGATCTGGGTGAGCGGGTTGGTCCGCCAGTCCGTGCCGGCGCTGGCCATCTTGTCCCCGGGAAGCGACTGCGGGATCCCGAACGCGCCCGACGACGGGTTCTCGGCACGGTGGTCCCAGTTGGACTCGCGGGTCCACAGGCTGTCCAGGCAGCCGAACTGGTCGTCGCTCCAGCCGAACTCGCCGAGCATCTCCCGCGCCGCCGACCTCGGATCGGCTGCCGCGCGTTCGGCGGCGCGGGCGGCCCGCTCGGCGGCGGCCTTGCGCTCGGCATCCCTCGCTGCTGCCTCCGCCGCTTCCTTCGCTGCGGCAGCCTCGCGGCGGGCCTTCTCCTCGGCTGCCTTCCGGGCTGCCTCCTCGGCCGCCTCGCGCGCCATCTCGGCCTGGGCGGCCAGGGACTTCTCCACCGAGACCGCCGGCTGACCGGCCACCAGGGCTCGTGATTCGACCATCTCCCCCACGTAGTTCGCGGCCGTCGAGCCGGCTAGCGCCGACGTCGTCATCGCGACACCCGCAACGAGGAGCGCGACGACGGTGAGGACGGTCAGGGTGAGGAGAACGGGACGGACGAGCGTGCGTACCACAAAGCGCCTTCCGACGGCCGTGCCCTGCGTGTCGACTGGCGCAGCACGAGCGACTCCACCCCGGGCACGGACCCGCAGACCCGAGGGCGGGCCGGACACGCAGGGGATCCGGCGCGGACCGCCGAGTTCGCGACGGCTCCACGCGGCACACCGCCGGGTCGCCCGGCAGCACGCAGAGGTGCTTTACGCGTCAACGATGCCGCCGACGCGCCAGCAGGGCAAATCAGGACGATATGGCCTTCATCACGTTCGAACGCCCTGCCGGCGTGGTTCAGCCTGGCAACTGCTCGAGCATCTCGGTCACCAATGCGGCGATCGGCGACCGCTCCGAACGTGTGAGCGTGATGTGGGCGAACAGGGGATGGCCCTTGAGTTTCTCGACGACCGCAACGATGCCGTCGTGCCGGCCGACCCGCAGGTTGTCGCGTTGGCCGACGTCATGGGTGAGCACCACCCGGGAGCCGCTGCCCACCCGGGAGAGAACGGTCAGCAGGACGTTCCGCTCCAACGACTGAGCCTCGTCGACCACGACGAACGAGTCGTGGAGGGACCGCCCACGGATGTGCGTGAGGGGCAGCACCTCGAGCATGCCCCGGGCGATCACCTCGTCCACGACGTCCTGAGTCGTCAAGGCGCCGAGGGTGTCGTAGACGGCTTGCGCCCAGGGGTTCATCTTCTCCGACTCGCTGCCCGGCAGGTAGCCGAGGTCCTGACCCCCGACGGCGTAGAGCGGGCGGAAGACGAGAACCTTCTTGAAATGGCGACGCTCGAGCACCGCCTCGAGACCGGCGCAGAGCGCCAACGCGGACTTGCCGGTGCCGGCCCGTCCGCCGAGGGAGACGATGCCGACCTCCTCGTCGAGTAGGAGGTCGAGAGCGACCCGCTGTTCGGCCGAGCGCCCGTGCAGGCCGAACGCCTCACGGTCGCCACGCACCAACCGGACGGTCTTGTCCGGGGTGACCCTCCCCAGTCCGCTCCCCCGGCCCCCGTGCAGCACCAGCCCGGTGTGGCAAGGCAACTCGCGGGCTGCGTCGAGGTCGACGATTCCCGTCTCGTACAGGAGGTCGAGATCGGCCGCGGTCAGGTCGAGCTCGACCATGCCCGTCCAGCCGGACTCGATGACCGCCTCGGCGCGGTATTCCTCCGCGTGCAGTCCGACCGCGGAGGCCTTGACCCGCATCGGGAGGTCCTTGGATACCAGTGTCACGGGGCGCCCGCCGGCAGCAAGGTTCCGGGCGACGGCGAGGATGCGCGAGTCGTTGTCGCCGAGCCGGAAACCCGCCGGAAGCACGTCTGGGTCGGTGTGGTTGAGCTCGACCCGCACCGTGCCGCCCTGGTCGCCCACGGGGAGCGGTGCGTCGAGGCGGCCGTGTTCGAGCCGCAACTCGTCGAGCAACCGCAGTGCCGAACGTGCGAAGAATCCCAACTCAGGGTGATGACGCTTGCCCTCGAGCTCGGTGATCACGACGACCGGGAGGACGACCTCGTGTTCTGCGAAGCGCAGGATCGCGTACGGGTCGGCCAGCAGGACGCTGGTGTCGAGGACGTAGGTGTGGTGTACGGGGCTTGAGCCCTCAGCAGCGGAACGGCGGGGTGAGCGGGTCGAAGCGGTCACGTCCGTCTCCCTGACCGGGCGCGCACCCTGGCCCGGATTCTCTCGCGCGAGTGACCGGGACCAGACCCGTGGGCCGGGTGCCGGCCCTCCCTGCGCGCCGTGGTGGCAGCACGTGGACGGGCCTCCCGGGCTGCCGGCTTCCCCACCGGCCGCCGAGCACAACGGTACGCCCGCAGACCGACTGGTTTGAAGGGACACGCCCGAATGACGGGTGAACTCCGGCCAACGCGACTATCCGGGCGAACCCGACAGGGCGGGTTCGCCGACTCAGCGACCGTAGCGGCGTTCGCGCTCGCCGTACGCACGCAGCGCGCGTAGGAAGTCGACCCGGCGGAAATCGGGCCAGAGGGCCTCGCAGAAGTAGAACTCCGAGTGCGCGCTCTGCCAGAGCAAGAAGCCGGACAGCCGTCGTTCACCGCTGGCCCGGATCACCAGGTCGGGGTCGGGCTGGCCCTTCGTGTACAGGTGTTCGGCGATGTGCTCCACGGTCAGCACTTCGGCGAGCTCCTCGATGGAGGTTCCTCGCGACGCGTGCTCGTGCAGCAGCGACCGGACGGCGTCGGCGATCTCGCGGCGCCCTCCGTATCCCACGGCCACGTTGACATGCATGCCGTCCAGCTCGCGGGTGCGGTCGGCAGCCTCCTTGAGCACCCCCGCCGTGTGGTCGGGCAGGAGGTCGAGCGCACCAACCGGAAGCACGCGCCATCGGCCGGCGTCGGCGATCTCCCGAACGAGGTTCTCGATGATGCCGAGAAGGGGAACGAGCTCGTCGTCCGGCCGGTTCAGGTTGTCGGTCGAGAGGAGAAAGAGCGTGACGACCCTGACGCCGACCTCGTTGCACCACGCCAGGAACTCGTGCGCCTTCTCGGCTCCAGCCTGGTGACCGCTGGCGGTGGGAGCCCCGAACGCACGGGCCCAGCGCCGGTTGCCGTCTAACATCACCGCGACGTGGCCGGGGATGCGAGCCGGATCCAGGTCGCGCTGAATCCGGCGTCCGTAGATGCCGTACACGAGGTCGGCCAGACCCATCGTCGGCAGACCTCCCACTCCGTGGATTCGGACAACACTCGACCGCTTCGCGGAAGGCTACTCCCCGGCGGTGCGGCCGGCGGGACCGCGGACGAGTGCCGCGACGGCTGAGAACCTCCGATGACGTCAGTTATTCTGCGGCCGTGGTGCTGGATGAGCAGGTCCGCGACGCGGTCGCGGCGGCCAGGCCGAAGCTACGGGGGTGGCTGCACGCGGGCACCTTTCCGGTCGCCTTGGCAGCCGGAGTCGGGCTCGTCGTCCTCGCACCGTCGGCGCAGGCCCGGGTCACGAGCGGGATCTTCGCGCTCACCGCGGCGCTGCTGTTCGGTGTCAGCGCCCTCTACCACCGCGGACAGTGGTCGCCGCGTGCCAGTGCCGTGCTCCGGCGTCTCGACCACGCGAACATCTTCCTGATCATCGCCGGCACGTACACACCGTTCACGATCCTGGTGCTCGACCATTCCGACGCTCGCATCCTGCTGTCGCTGGTCTGGGCCGGCGCACTTGTCGGCGTCGCGTTCCGGGTGATCTGGCTCGGCGCGCCGCGCTGGCTGTACGTGCCCGTGTACATCGCACTCGGCTGGGCGGCGGTGTTCTGGCTGCCGCAGTTCGCATCCCGTGCCGGCGTCGTCGTGGTGGCACTGATCATCGCCGGCGGGTTGCTCTACTCAGCTGGAGCGGTGGTCTACGCGCTGAAGCGACCCAACCCATCGCCGCGCTGGTTCGGCTTCCACGAGATCTTCCACACCTGCACGGTGGCCGGCTTCGCCGCCCACTACGTCGGCATCTGGCTGGTGGCGTTCGGCGGCGATGCGGTGGCCGCAGGCTGAAGGTCTGCTCAGGTGGCGGACGTGTCCGGACCCGTCGCGCGGACCTCCTCGACCCGGGACATCGCCTCACGCAGCTGTCCCAGCCACGCCTCGGTGTTCTGGCCGGTGAGCTTGACGCACCAAGCCAGTGCCTCGGACCGCGACCTCGCCACGCCGGCGTCGACCAGCGTGTCGAGGACCTGGCGCTCCGGCTGTCGTAGCCGCGTCATCACCGGCATGGCGAGCGTCGTGAACAGTTGGCGCCGGTCGCCGCAGAGGACCCCCCAGGCGACCTTCCGCCGGCTGCGATGCTCGAGCTCGCGGGCGATCTCAATGCGGCGGTCACGGGTCTCCTCACGGAACTGGTGGATCCGCCCGGATACTGCGGCGGCGCGCTCCGCATCGGATGCGGCATCAGGCACCGTGGGCGCTGCGATGCGTCCGACGACCGTGATCTCGTCACGGTCGACCGTGACTTCCAGCGAGCCCTCGAACCAGTCCTGGGGGAGACGGCCGGCCAGCCACCCACGGATCTTCCCGACCCGCTCCTCGTTGGTCGTCATGCAGCGATGATTACATGGTTACACGTTGGCGACCATCCGTCTGCTCAGAGCAGACACGCGTTCCCTCCCACGCAGCGGCCACCCCGCCGGCTGTGAAGATCGTCGTGCAGCTCGCAGCAGGGACTCACGCGGCGCAGGTCTGCACGACGATCTTCACGACGAGCTCGGGCGGCCGGATGCCGTCGACGCGAGCGCGTCGCCCAGGCCGACCGGGTCGGTGACGGGACGCTCACAGACGAACCCTCGGCATACGTAGGCCGCTGGGCGGCCGTCGACCAGCGGCCGGCCGGCCAGCAGAGGAACCGACGACGAGGCCGGGTCCGCCGGGTCACCGGCCACCACGGCGGCGCCCGGCGACGCGTCGCGCACGGCGGCCAGGTAGAGCGCTCGCGTGCGCGGGTCGTCGGCCGGCCCGACGACGGCGACCTCCGCCGGCCCTGATGCAGCGGCCTCGCCCACGGCGAGCGCCCAGCCGGTGAATCGCGGCGCCCGAGCGACCAGTGCGTCATAGCCCGCGAGCGCCCGCTCGGCGGCTTCGCGGTGCGCGCTCGAGCCGGTGAGGGCGGCGAAGGTCAGCAGAGCCCCGGCAGCGGCGGACCGGCCCGATGGCGTCGCGTTGTCGGTCGGATCCTGCGGGCGCCTGATCCCGGCCAGGCGCTGGTCGGTCTGGTCGTCGGCGGTGTCGTAGAAGCCGCCGTCCGGGGCGGCGAAGCGCACCAGGACGACGTCGAGCACCTGCTCGGCCAACGACAGCCAGACCGGGTCACCGGTTGCCGAGACCAGGGCGAGGAACCCCTCGGCGGCGTCAGCATGGTCCTCGAGAACACCGGGATGCCGGCCGGGCCGACCGTCGCGCGAGGTGCGCACAAGCCGGCCGTGGTCGTCGAGGTGGACCCGCACGAGCAGGTCGGCGCACGTGACGGCGGCCTCGATCCAGGACGGCTCCTCGAGCAGGGCTCCCCCGTCCGCCAGCGCAGCGATGGCCAGGCCGTTCCACGCGGTGACGACCTTGTCGTCCCGGGACGGCTGGGGCCGCACCGCCCGCGCGGAGAGCAGCCGCCGACGCAGCCCGGCCCACCGCTGCGGGTCATCGGGATCGCTCCGGAGCTGCAACGTCGACGCGCCGTCCTCGAAGGTGCCGGCCTCGCTGACACCCAGCAACGCGGCCGCCCACGCGCCGTCGTCGTCGCCGACGATCTCTCGCAACTGCGCAGGGGTCCAGACATAGGTCGCACCCTCGGCCGACCGACCGTCGAGCGCAGTGTCCGCGTCGAGCGCGCTGGCGAACCCACCATCGGCAGTTCGCAGGTCGCGCAGCACGAATTCGGCTGTCTCGCGCACGACCCGTTCGGCCAGTGCTGATCCGCTCGCCCGCCACCAGTGGGCGTAGACGCGCAACAGCAGCGCGTTGTCGTAGAGCATCTTCTCGAAGTGCGGCACGACCCACGCCCGGTCGACGCTGTAGCGGGCGAACCCGCCACCGAGCTGGTCGTACATTCCGCCTCGGGCCATGCGGTCGCACGTGGCCTCGACCATGGCCAGGGAGCGGGGATCGCCGGTACGGGCGTGGTGTCGGAGCAGGAACTCGAGCACCATCGACGGTGGGAACTTCGGCGCGCCGCCGAAGCCGCCGAGCTCGGAGTCGAAATCGGCCGCAAGGCGGCGGGCCGCGGCGTCCAGGCGCTCCGGCGACGGCGGTTCCGCGCCGAGGAGCGCGCGCGCACCGCCGAGCCGGCCGGCAATGCCGGCTGCGGCGTCGTCGACCTCTCCGCGGCGGTCGAGCCACGCCTGCGAGACCGCGTCCAAGACCTCACGGAACGACGGCATGCCGTGCGCCGACCGGGGTGGGAAGTAGGTGCCGGCGTAGAACGGCCGGCCGTCGGGCGTGAGGAACGCCGTCATCGGCCAGCCGCCTCGACCGGTCATGGCCTGGACGGCCTCCATGTACACGGCGTCGACGTCCGGCCGCTCCTCGCGGTCGACCTTGACCGCGACGAACCTCCCGTTGAGCGCAGCGGCGGTCGCCTCGTCCTCGAACGACTCGTGTGCCATCACGTGACACCAGTGGCAGGCGGCGTACCCGACGCTGAGCAGGACGGGGACGTCGCGCCGTCGGGCCTCGGCGAAGGCCTCGTCACCCCACTCCCACCAGTCCACCGGGTTGTCGGCGTGCTGGAGCAGGTACGGGCTGGTCGAGTCCCGAAGCCGGTTGGGCATGGCTACGGGGTGGGGCCGTCGCCGGTCGTGTCGTGGGTCGTGCCGTCACGCCGCATGCGTTCGGCGTCCGATTCGCCCTCGGCATCGAAGTCGATCCGGCGCAGCTGGCGGCGCAGGCTTCGGTAGAGCACGATCAACGCCGCACACAGGCCGGCGAAGACCAGGAAGCCGAGCAGGCCGGGGCCGACGCGAGAGCCATCGGCGTCGGTGGACGCCGAGCCGTTCGCCGCCATGACGACAGCCTGCGCAACACTCATCGGCCGGACCTCCGGACCCATGGTCGCACCATCGCGCCGACGCTCCGGCCCAGGGTCAACGCAGTCCCGCGAACAGGTCGTCCTCGGGCAGTTCGGCCTCGACGAGCGATCGGGCCAGCTCGTAGTCCTCGGTTGGCCAGGCCTTCTGGTGGACCTCGAGGGGCACGTCGAACCAGGACCCTTCCGGATCGATCTGGGTGGCATGTGCGAGCAGTGCGCGGTCGCGGACCGGAAAGTAGTCGGCGCACGGGACCCGCGTGGTGATGCGATCGTCGTGGGCCCGGTCGGGCGCCCACCTGGCCAGCCGGTCGGCGTACGGCGACTCGAGGCCGCGACGGAGCATCTCGTCGTGCAGCGCCTGCGTACGTTCGCGGTTGAATGCGTGGTGGTAGTAGAGCTTGAGCGGCTGCCATGGATCGCCCTGGTCCGGGTAGGCGTCCGCGTCGCCCGCTGCGTCGAACGCCGCCACCGTCACGCTGTGGCACATCACGTGGTCCGGGTGCGGATAGCCGCCGTTCTCGTCGTAGGTCGTCACGACATGGGGGCGAAAGGTCCGCATCGCCCCCACCAGCGGTGCCGCGGCCCGTTCGACCGGCTGGAGACCGAAGCAGCCGTCGGGCAGCGGGGGCGGCGGTTCGCCGTCCGGAAAGCCCGAGTCGACGAAACCCAGCCACTCCTGCCGGATGCCGAGGATCCGACGCGCGGAGGCCATCTCCTGCCGGCGGATCGCGGCAATGTTGGCCAGCACGTCGGGCCGGTCCATGTTCGGGTTCAGGATCGACCCCCGCTCGCCACCGGTGCAGGTGACGACGAGAACCTCCACGCCCTCGGCGACGTACCGCGCGGTCGTCGCGGCGCCCTTGCTCGACTCGTCGTCGGGATGGGCGTGCACGTGCATGAGCCGCAGTTCTCCGGGCACCGGTCACCTCTTCCGGGTGTTCGCTCGGGAGACAATGGTGCCTGACCATGCCCGCCCCCTTTCGCGGGAGCCGTTCCGTGAGCACACCAACCGTCCGCCCGGCCGACCGCTACGGCGACCGCTCGCCCGGGTCCCGGCGATGGCTCTGGCCGGCCCTCGCCGGAGTGCTGGCGGCTGGGGTGGCCGGCTGGGTGATCCTCTGGGCGGCAAGTGACCCGGTCCGCGGGAGCCTGGTCGGATGGGAGGGTCCCGCCGGTGGCGTGATGCCGGTGACCCTCGAGGTGAGCCGCCCCGCCGGCGTGGCCGTCACCTGCGAACTGGTGGCCGTCGACCTGCGGCGCGTCGTGGTCGGCCAGACCGACGTCGACATACCCCCGGAGGGTGGCCGGCGGCTTCGGATCCTGGCCGAGATCCCGCTCGAGGCCGACGCCGTCGCCCCTCAGCTGCGGGGTTGCGCCGCCGTCGACGACTGACCTGGTCGAATCGCCCGGCGCCTCCTCCTGTTGGTAGCCTTGTGGATTCCACACCGACCCCCCATCCGGGCCAAGGTCCGGTGGCTGATCGCACCCGGCTCCAGCCACCAATGAATCACGTACCAAGGAGCAGATGCCGTGACCTCGACGAGCGACAACGTCGCCTGGCTGACCCAAGAGGGCTACGACCGACTCCGGACCGAGCTCGAGTACCTCATGGGTCCCGCCCGAATCGAGACCGCCAAGCGGATCGAGGCTGCGCGGTCGGAGGGCGACCTGTCCGAGAACGGCGGCTACCACGCCGCCAAGGAGGAGCAGGGCAAGCAGGAGGCCCGCATCCGCCAACTCCAGCACCTTCTCCAGCGGGCCAAGGTCGGCGAGATCCCGCCCGACGACGGCGTCGTCGAGCCCGGCATGATCGTCGAGGTCCGCTTCACCGGCGAGGAGGCGACCGAGAAGTTCCTGCTCGGCTCACGTGAGCTGCTGGCCTTGGACGACTCGGTGGACATCGAGGTCTACTCTCCCCAGTCGCCCCTGGGTGCGGCCATCAACGGCAAGAAGGCCGGCGACACCGCCTCGTACGTGACCCCGAACGGTCGAGCCGTCAAGGTCGAGATCATCGGCGCCCACCCGTACACGGCCTGACCACGCCCCGGCCCGACGTGCCCGGGTCGGGTGACTCCGACGGACCTGGCCTCCTACGGGCTACGGAGTCACTTCGTCGTCGTGGCCTTGTACTTGCGGATCGCCAGCGGGGCGAAGACACCGGTGATGATCACGACCCAGATCAGCGACAGCAGGACCGGATGCTGGGCGGGGAAGTTGTCCGACGCGAACGGGTTCGGATTGCCGAACAGCTCGCGGCAGGCGGCCACGAAGGCGCTGATCGGGTTCCACTCCGCGATCGGCTGCAGCCACTCGGGCATGGACGGCGTCGGCACGAACGCGTTCGACAGGAAGACGACCGGGAACAGCCAGATCAGCCCGGCCGAGGCCGCCACCTGCGGGCTGCCCACGGACAGTCCGATCAACGCCCCCACCCAGAGCATCGAGAACGCGAAGAGCAGGAGCAGGCCGACCGCGGCGAGGAAGCTCAGAAACCCGTTGTGGAAGCGCCAGCCGACGAAGAGCCCGCACAAGATCATGATCACCAGAACGATCGCCTGGTTGGCCATGTCGGCGACGACCCGGCCGGCGATGACGCCTGATCGCGCCATCGGCAGGGACCGGAACCGGTCGATCAGTCCCTTGTGCATGTCATCGGCGAGCCCGACACTCGCCGGTGCCACCGCGAAGGCCATGGTCTGGACGAAGATGCCGGCCATCAGGTACTCGCGGTAGGCCAGCGGTTCGTCCTCGAAACCCGGCACCGGAATCGCGCCACCGAAGACATAGGCGAACAGCAGCACGAACATGATCGGCTGGATGAACATGTAGATCTGGGTGTCGGGTACCCGCCACCCGCCGCGGATGTTCCGCCACGCGACGACCATGGTGTCGCGGAACGCCGATCCCCACCCACCGCCGGTCGGGACGACCGTTGTGCTCTCGAGCGTGGTCCTGGTCACGTGGTCCTCCCGGATGCTAGCTCCTGCGCAGCGGCGGCATCCTCCTCGGCATGATGGCCGGTCAACTCGAGGAAGACGTCGTCGAGGGTCGGCCGGCGCAACGCGATGTCGTCGATGCCGATCTCGGCCTCGTCCAGGTCGCGGATCACCAGCACCAGGCCCTTGGAGCCCTCGCTGGTCGGGACCGTGAGCCGTCGCAGCTTGGTGTCGACCACACACTGGCCGTCGCTGCCCCGGTTGAGGATCTCCTCGGCGCGCGCGAGCCCGGCCGGGTCGTGGATGATGACCTCGATCCGCTCGCCGCCCACCTGAGCCTTGAGCGCGTCGGCGGTGCCTTGGGCGATGATCGCTCCCCGGTCGATGACGACGATCCGGTCGGCCAGCGCGTCGGCCTCCTCGAGGTACTGCGTGGTGAGCAGGATCGTCGAGCCTTCCCGGGCCCGTTCGCGGATGACGTCCCACAGGTCGAGGCGGCTGCCCGGGTCGAGCCCGGTGGTCGGCTCGTCGAGGAAGAGCACCTCCGGGTGGGTGATGAGGCTGCCGGCCAGGTCCAGCCGACGACGCATGCCACCGGAGTAGGTCTTCGCGACCCGGTCGGCGGCGTCGGCGAGCCCGAACTGGTCGAGCAGCTCGCCGGCCCGCCGGGTGGCCTCAGCGCTGGTGAGCTGGTAGAGACGACCGAACAACCACAGGTTCTCGCGGCCGGTGAGGTTCTCGTCGATGGCCGCGAACTGTCCGGACAGCCCGATCCTGGCGCGAACCGCCTGCGGCTCTGCGACCACGTCGTGACCGGCGACCACCGCCGTACCCGCGTCGGGGCGCAGCAGCGTGGTCAGCATCCGGACCATCGTGGTCTTGCCGGCACCGTTGGGCCCCAACAGACCGACCACACTGCCCTTCGGAACCACGAGGTCGACGCCGGCCACGGCCTTGACCGCCTTGTCGCCGGACCCGAAGGTCTTGACCAGGCCTTCGGCGATGATCGCGTTCACGCTGTGTCTCCTCCGTCGATGTCGTCGGCGAGCATGGCAGCCGACTCTGACAACTCCGGCCCGGTGACGTTCAGCAGGGCGCTCGCCTCGTCGAGGTCGAGGTCTCCCGCCGCGAGCCGGCGCAGGACGTCCTCGCGCCCGGCCGTGGCCGGATGCGCGTCATGGTGTGCGGACACCTCCAGCCCCAGTCGGCCGAGCATCTCCCCGAAGCGCTGGCGCGCCGTCGGATAGCTGACCCCCAGGTCCCGGGCCAACTCCCTCATGTTCCCGCGGGAGACCAGGAACGTGCGAAGTATTTGCCGGTCCTGTTCGCCCAGAGCGCAGTACGGGCAGGACGCGAACCGCCCGGCGAGCTCGCTGCCGCAGGACGGGCAACCGAGGCGGGTGACCTGGAGCTCGTCGCCGCACACCGGGCAGCTGCGGGGCGGAGGGTACGACGTCGGCGGGTCACCGTTCACGCTGCGGCCTTGACCGTCGCACTTCCCATGACGACCTCGATGTCGATCTCGGCGGCGCCGGTGCCGACGACGAAGTCGCGATTACGGTCGCGTCCGTGCCGCTCGGGCTCGGTGACGAACCGGCCGAGCTGGACGTCCGAACGTACCCGCGCGTCGGATCCGGGCAGCAGCGACAACTGCAGGGAGCCGGACTCGCACCGCAGCCGGGACCGGCCACGGTCCAACCTCGCCTCGACCTGCGCCGAGCCGGCCTGCACGAGCAGGTCGAACGGGCTCTCGACGCCCCTGACCCGCATGGACCCGGCCGTCACGCGAACGTGATCGAGCGCCTTGGCACCCTCGACGTGGAGGGACCCCGCGATGACCTCCACCCCGACGGCCAGGTCCGGCCGTACCCGCACGCGCATCTCCAGAGCCTGGCCGAGGCCGTGTTGGACACGGTCGGCCACCTCGCGCCACCGGCCGCCCGAGAGCAGCGTGAAGGCGTCATCGGTGGGGATCGGGTCGACCTCGCCGGCGATGATCAGCGTGCTGCCCTCGCGCCGAACGTGATGAGGGCCGTCGACGGCGTACGTGGCGACCGAGGGGTCGCCGACGACCCGGACGCGTCGCGACGTCGCCCGAACCAGGACCCGCTCGATGTCGGGCACCGCAGGCGGCGGCGCGGGCCGGCTCGCCTCCGCACCCGCGGAAGCCGGCCCGGAGTCCGCCGGCGACGGCTGGTCGGAGGCGTCACCGGCAGCCGCGTCGAGCAGTCTCGACGCCTCGGCGGGGTCGAGGCGGCCCGCGGCGACGTCCTCGAGGATCTGACGAGTGCTTCGTTCGGTCATGGGTGCAATACTGCGACCGACTTGCCGATCCGTCAACTCAGTTTTCTATTTTGGTAGATTTCGTTTACTCGATCGACAAGGGATATCCGGCTTTCCGTAGGCACGACAACACCCGGGCACGGTGCTCGGGACCGCGGGTCTCCAGCTGCAGGGCCACCTCGACCTCGTCGACGTGCAGTTGAGCACCGGTGCGTTCGTGGACCACGTCGAGCACATTGGCGTCGGCGGCGGCCAGCTCGGCCAACAGCCTGGCCAGGGCCCCCGGGCGGTCGGGAATTCGCACTCGGAAGGAGAGGTAGCGCCCGTCGGCCGCCATGCCGTGCCGGATCACCCGAAGCAGCAGCAGCGGATCGACGTTGCCGCCGGACAGGACGGCGACCACCGGCGGTTCGAACGCCGTGGGGTCGGCCAGCACGGCGGCCACCGCGGCGGCGCCGGCAGGCTCGACGACCAGCTTGGCCCGTTCCAGCAGCAGGACCAACGCGCGCGAGATCCAGTCGTCGCTGACCGTGCATACGTCGTCGACGAGCTCACGGACCAGCGCGAACGGGACCTCGCCCGGGCAGGCGACGGCGATCCCGTCGGCCATCGTCGACATGGCCTCGATGGCCACCGGCCGGCCGGCCGCCAGCGATCCCGGGTAGGCCGCGGCACCGCTGGCCTGGACACCGACGACGCGGGCGTCCGGCTCGGTGTCCTTGACCGCGAGCGCGATCCCGGCGAGCAGGCCACCGCCACCGGTGCCCACCACCACGGTCCGGACATCGGGACACTCGTGCAGGATCTCCAGTCCGACGGTGCCCTGTCCCGCGACGATGTCGGGATGGTCGAACGGGTGGATCAAAACTGCTCCGGTCTCGGCCGCGAACTCCCCGGCCGCCACCAACGACTCGTCGACCGACGCCCCGGCGAAGCGGACGTCGGCGCCGTAGGCGCGGGTGGCCTTCTCCTTGACGATCGGTGCCCCCTCCGGCATGAACACCGTCGCCTTCGCGCCGAGCATGTTCGCCGCGAGGGCGACACCCTGCGCGTGGTTGCCCGCGCTGGCGGCGACGACACCCCTGGCTCGCTCCTCGTCGCTGAGTCGGGCGATCCGGACGTACGCACCGCGGATCTTGAACGAGCCGGCACGCTGGAGGTTCTCGCACTTGAGGTGGACCGGGCCACCGACGAGTCCGGCCAGCCATCGCGACGTCTCCAGCGGCGTGGGGTGCACGACGTCCCGGAGCAGATCACGGGCGGCCTCGACATCGGCCGGGGTCACCGCCGGCGTGCTGATGGGCACAGCGCGAGTCTCCCACGGGGACGGCCGGCCGCCGGCGACCGTACGCGGGTCGAGCCCGGCGAGACACCTGCAGACCATCTGCACCTTGCTATAGTTGCGGGGTGCAAGCAAGTATGTCTCCGACCAGGCCCGACACCGCCGGCATGACAGTCGCGCCCGAGGACGAACTCCATCGCGCGTTCGTCCGCCTCTTCCGGCGGCTGAAGCGAATGTCCACCATGGGCGGGCTCGACCCCGCCCTGGCGGCCGTCCTGCACGAACTCGGATGCACGGGCCCGATCCGTGTCTCGGTGCTCGCGGAGGCCATGCGCCTGGACCAGTCGACGGTGAGTCGACACGTCAGCGCACTCGAGCAGGCCCGCCTGGTGGAAAGGTTGGACGATCCGGACGACCGCAGGGCCGCTCTTCTCTCGATGACACCCGCCGGACGGCGACGTCTCGCCACCATCCTCGAGGAGCGCCGCGCGATCTTCCGAGCCGCGACGGCCGACTGGTCCGACGCCGACCGGGCGCGACTCGCCGGGTTGCTCGACCGCATGGTTCGGGCCCTCGACTCGGTGGACCGTCCCACGACCACCCACGACGAGATCGTGGAGCACTCGTGACCGTCTCCGACGCCACGAACGCGCCGACAGCCGAGGAGTACAGCTACCTGTCCCACCGCCAGATCCTGGTGGTGCTCGGCGGGGTGATGGCGGGCATGTTCCTCGCCGCGCTCGACCAGAGCATCGTGGGCACGGCGCTGCCGCGCATCGTCAGCGACCTCGGCGGGCTCGAGCACCTGTCCTGGGTGGTCACCGCCTACCTGTTGACCTCCACCGCCTCGACTCCACTGTGGGGGAAGATCTCCGACCTGTACGGACGGCGTCCGATCTTCCAGACGGCGATCGTCGTCTTCCTGGTCGGCTCGCTCGTCGCCGGCGCCGCGGACAGCATGGGCGTGCTCATCGGCGGCCGCGCGATCCAGGGACTGGGCGCCGGCGGGCTCTTTGCGCTTGCCCTGTCGATCATCGGCGACGTCATACCACCGCGTGAGCGCGGCCGCTACCAGGGGTACTTCGGGGCCGTGTTCGGTGTGTCAAGTGTCGGCGGCCCCCTGCTCGGCGGATGGTTCACGGACGGGCCGGGCTGGCAGTGGATCTTCTGGATCAACATCCCGATCGGCATCGCCGCGCTGGTGGTGACCTCACTTGCGCTGAAGATGCCGAAGGTCCGCCGCGACCACACGATCGACTACCTCGGCGCGGCCACCATCGTCGCCGCGGTGACGTCGATCCTCCTGTTCACCGCATGGGCAGGTCCCGCATACGGCTGGACCGACCCGTTCTCACTCCTGCTGCTGAGCGGTGGAATCCTGCTCTCCGGCCTGTTCCTCTTCGTCGAGTTCCGCGCCGAGGAGCCGATCATCCCGCTGCGCCTGTTCCACAACCGTGTGTTCACCCCCACAGTGATCTTCACCGCGATCATGGGCATGGCCATGTTCGGGGGCATCATCTTCCTGCCCGTCTATCTGCAGGTCGTCCAGGGGATGTCGCCGACGGAGTCGGGACTGGCGCTGCTTCCGATGGTGGCCGGACTGTTCACCACGTCCATCTCGTCCGGCCAGCTGGTCACCCGCACCGGCCGGTACCGGATCTACCCGATCCTCGGTGCGGCCGTGACCGGCGTCGGCATCGCGCTGCTCTCGACGCTGGGCGCCGACACGCCGTACTGGCAGACCGCGATCTACTTCTTCGTCTTCGGAGCCGGGCTCGGGTTCACCATGCAGATCGTCGTGACGGCCGTACAGAACGCCGTCGAACGCCGTGACATGGGCTCGGCGACGTCGAGTGTGACCTTCTTCAGGTCGATGGGCGCCGCTTTCGGCACCGCCATCTTCGGAGCCGTGCTCGCCACCCGGCTCGGACACTACCTCGCCGAGTCAGGTGCGGGCGGGCTCCCGCCGACGGCTGACGAGTCACAGATCGCCAACAACGTCCAGGCCATCCAGGCGCTGCCGGCCGACATGAAGGCCGTCGTCGTCGACGCCTGGGTCCGATCGCTGCACGACGTCTTCATCACGGCGTTTCCGATCGTCACGGTCGCGTTCGTCGTGGCCTTCTTCATCCCGGAGCTCACGCTGCGCGGCGCGGCACCGGTCGCCGACACCGACGCCGAAGCGGTCATGGCAGTGGAGTGACCGCGCCCGGACCGGCGGGCGGCCCGGTCCGCCGCTCCGCGGTCGCCCGGCGACTGCTCGGGGACCTGCCGTCGGCGGTCGGGGTGCTCGCGGCAGTGGCGTTCGCCGTTGCACTGGGCTTCGGGATCGTCGCTCCCGTCATCCCGCTGTTCGCCCGCGAGTTCGGCGTCGGCAATGCCGCGGCCGGCGCCGTCGTGTCGGCGTTCGCGCTGATGCGACTGACATCGGCACTCGCCGGAGGGCGCCTGGTCGAGCGGTTCGGCGAGCGGGCGGTACTCGCGGCCGGACTTGCGATCGTCGCCGTGTCCAGCGTGCTGGCAGGCCTCGCCCAGTCGTACCCGCAGCTGCTGGTGCTGCGCGGTGTCGGTGGCGTGGGTTCGGCGATGTTCACGGTCTCCGCGGTCAGTCTGCTGCTGCGCATCGTTCGTTCCGACCAGCGCGGAAGGGCGTCGGCGTGGTTCCAGGGCGGCTTCCTCGCCGGTGGGGTCGCGGGGCCGGCGTTCGGCGGAGCCCTCGCGACCATCTCCCTGCGTGCGCCCTTCTTCGTCTACGCGGGCACGCTCGCAGCCGCGCTGGCCATCACGGTGACGGCCTTGCGAGGTGCGGCGGGGCAGCCCGTCACCGCCGACGGAACCTCGCCGCCACGCAGCAGTCTCCGGGCGGCGTTCGCCGACCCGGCATACCGGGCCGCCCTGGTGACCAACCTCGGCAACGGCTGGGTGCTCTTCGGCATCCGTTCCTCGCTCATCCCGCTGTTCGTGGCCGATGTCCTGGGGCGGACGGCCTTCTGGGTCGGCATCGGGTTCCTCGTCGGATCCCTGACACAGGCCGCAGCGCTGTGGCCCGCCGGGCGGATCGTCGACCAGGTGGGTCGCAAGCCGGCCATGGTGGGCGGCAGTGTCCTCGGCGTCGCGTCGATGGCACTACTGATCGGGATCCAGACGCTGCCGGGATTCCTGGCCGCGATGGCGCTGTACGGGATCGCCGCCGCCTTCCTCGGGGTTGCGCCGGCCGCCGTCGTCGGCGACGTGGTCGAAGGCCAGGGGGGTCGGGTTGTCGCGACCTTCCAGATGGCGGCCGACGTCGGCGCGGTCGCGGGGCCGCTGTTGGCCGGATGGCTCGCCGACGAGGTCAACTTCACCGCGGCGCTGGGCGCCGGGGCGATCGTGATCGGGGTCGCTGCCGTGCTCGCAGCCCGGATGCCCGAGACCCGGCAGACCAAGGACTAGGTTGGAAGTACGCCTCTCCCGAGCGCGAAGGATATCCGTGCCGTGAAGTTCGCCTGGCTGTGCAGCCACGAGTCCCACCAGCCCGAGGACCTGGTCCGGCAGGCCGTCCTGGCCGAGGAGGCCGGCTTCGACGTCGTCACCGGCGCGGACCACTTCCATCCCTGGGTCGACGACCGGTCGGCGGCCAGCTTCGTCTGGACCTGGTTCGGCGCCGTCGCGCAGGCCACGTCGCGGGTCGAGCTCGCCACCAGCGTCACCTCGCCGTTGTTCCGCTATCACCCGGCACTGATCGCCCAGGCCGCGGCGACGGTCGGACGCCTGTCCGGTGGCCGTTTCCGCCTCGGGGTGGGCACCGGGGAGGCGATCAACGAGTCGCCACTCGGGTACGACTTCCCCGGGTACGGCGAGCGCATCGCTCGGATGGAGGAGGCCATCCGCATCATCCAGAGCTTGCTGGCGGGAGAGAAACTCGACTTCGAGGGCACCTACTACACGACCAGCGGTGCCAAGCTCTACAGCCCGCCTCTCGGCGCGATTCCGGTGTGGATGGCGGCAGGCGGCCCCAATTCGGCAACCTTCGCCGGGCTGCACGCCGACGGCCTCATCACCAGCGTCAAGGAGACGGCGGAGACCGTGGAGAAGGTCATCGGCCCGTACCGGGAGGCGGCGGCCTCGCGCGGTGCCTCGACGACGGTCATGGCGACCCGGTGGGTGGTGCTGGCCGCCGACGACGACGAGGCGTGGGAGGCGCTGACACCGATGCGAGGACTGCGTGCGCCCGGGCGCCTCGAGGAGTCCGACCCGATGATCCTCCGCCAGCGCGCGGACGAGATGCACCGCGACGAGATTCTCCGCCAGTACACGATCGTGCGCGACCTGGACGAGCTCGCCGACGCCTACCGTCCGCTCGTCGACGACGTCGGTGCTGACTACGTCGCCATCCAGGTCGCCAGCGTCGAGCCCGAGGTAGCGATCGGGCAGATCGGCTCCCAGGTGCTGCCGGAACTCCGCCGGCGATCCGAACCGTGACGCGTGGACGGCGGCCGGCGACCCGGCCAACAGGACGGTTTGCCTGACGGCCGGCGTTTGCGCTGGTCGCTCGAGAAAGGAGACCAATCCATCCTGTTCGTCGGGCCGCTGCTGAGCTCCGCGGCCGCTTGACGCGAGGTCGGCCGCCAACCGCCGAAGGCCGGCGTCGACCGTGTTCACCCGAATCGACGTGACGCCCGCCCTAGGGCGTCACGGTGCGGCGCGCCAGGAGCCGCTTCTGCCATGAGTTCACGTGTACGGATGCGCCGGTCGTCGCACCTCTACGCCGCGAGCGCCTGAGCCAGGTCGGAGCAGAGATCCTCGATGCTCTCGATGCCGACGGAGAGTCGGACGAGGTCGGCGGGCACCTCCAGCGGGCTGCCGGCGACGCTGGCGTGGGTCATCCGGCCCGGGTGTTCGATCAGTGACTCGACGCCGCCGAGGGACTCGCCGAGAGTGAACAGCCGTGCCCGGCGGCACACCTCGAGCGCCTCTGCCTCGCCGCCGGCGAGCCGGAACGAGACCATCCCGCCGAACCGACGCATCTGCTTGGCCGCCACCTCGTGACCATGGTGCGCCGCGAGCCCGGGGTAGTACACCTCCGCCACCCGTGGGTGTGCCACTAGCAGGTCGACGATCCGCTCCGCGTTGTCGCAGTGCCGGTCCATTCGGACGCCCAACGTCCGCAGGCCTCGCAGCACCAGCCACGCGTCGAAGGGCCCGGCGACGGCGCCGATCGCGTTCTGATGGAAGGCCAGGTCGTCGCCGAGCCCGTCGTCGGCGACAACGAGCGCACCGCCCACGACGTCGGAATGTCCGCCGCAGTACTTCGTGGTCGAGTGCACGACGGCGTCCGCGCCCAGTGCGAGCGGTTGCTGCAGGTACGGCGTGGCGAAGGTGTTGTCGACGACGAGCAGCGCGCCGGCCGCGTGAGTCAGATCTGCCAGCGCGGTGATGTCGGCGATGCCCAGCAGCGGGTTGGTCGGGGTCTCGACCCAGATTGCCTTCGTCTCCGGCCGCACAGCGGCCCGCACAGTCTCCGGGTCGGTCATCCGCGCGACACTCCACGAGACACCCCACGGCTCCGCCACCCTGCTGACCAGCCGGAAGGTCCCGCCGTAAGCGTCGTCGGGGATCACGATGTGGTCGCCGGGCCGCAGGATCGCGCGGAGCAGCGTGTCCTCGGCGGCCATCCCGCTGGCGAAGGCGAGCGCCCGGCGGCCACCCTCGAGGGCCGCGAGGCACTCCTCGAGCGCCGTGCGGGTCGGGTTGGCGGTCCGGCTGTATTCGTAGCCTCCGCGCAGGCCACCGACGCCGTCCTGGGCGTACGTACTGGTGGCGTAGATGGGCGGGACAACGGCACCGGTCAGCGGGTCCGGCTCCTGGCCGGCGTGGATGGCGAGCGTCTCGAATCCGTGCACGGCGCGACACTACGCCGATGCAGGACGCCGCGACGCCGCGCCCGGCGGGTCCGCGGGCCGGCGCACCTTGCCCGATCCGGTGCGGCTGAGCTCGGCGACGAACTCGAGGTCGCGAGGGACCTTGTGCCGTCCCAGGGTCCCCGCCACGTACGCGACCAGGTCCTCCCGCGTCACGGTTGTGCCCGGCGCCGGCACCACGCGGGCGGCCAGGCGTTGCCCGAACTCGTCATCGGGCACGCCGTACACGACCACGTCGGCGATGGCGGGATGGTCGGCAAGAAGGTCCTCGACTTCGCGCGGGTACACGTTCTCGCCGCCCGAGACGACCATGTCGTCGGCCCGCCCGACGACGAACAACCGTCCGCTGCTGTCGACGTACCCGAGGTCGCCCGTGCTCATCAGGCCACGGACGGTCGCCTTGGTGCCGCCACCGGAGTACCCCCCGAAGGTGAGCCCGCTGCCCACGTACACCTCACCGACCGCACCCTTGGACACCGGTGAGCCGTCGCCGTCGAGCACCGCCACGGACACGCCATGGGCCGGCCGGCCCACCGTGCCCGGAGCCGCCCGCAGGTCCGCCGGAGTCGCGAGCGTTGCCCAACCCGTCTCCGTGGTCCCGTACAGGTCGAACAGGATGTCGCCGAACTCGTCCATGACGTCTCCGGCGAGATCCGGCCGCAGCGACGACGCACCCGAGACGATCACCCGCAGGGAACCGGTCGCTGACTCCGCCCGGGTCTGGCGGGGAAGCCGCATGATCCGGTGCAGCAGCACGGGCACGCAGACCAGGACGCGCACGCGATGGGTGGCGACCAGGCGGAGCGCCTCCTCGGGCCCGCATCTCCGATGCAGGACCGCCGTGCACCCGAGGGCGAGCGCAGCGGCCAGGAAACCCAGTCCGAAGCCGTGGAAGATCGGCGGCTGGATCAGCATCGCCTCCCCGGAGCGCAGCCGCAGAGCCGCCAACAGGCTCGTCACGGGCAGGCCCATCCGCAGCCGGGCGGCGTCGCGCGGAGCACCCTTCGGCGTCCCCGTGGTGCCCGATGTCATGATCACCAAACGACCACGACCACGCGGAGACGGCGCCGGCGGTGCGGCCGACCCGCCCAGCAGATCGAGGGTTGGAGCCGGAGCATCCGGTCCGGCCCACGACACAGCCCTGAACCCGGCGAAGGGCACGCGGTCGAGCAACGGCGCGAACTCCTCGTCGTGCACGAGGGCGGTCACCTGTTCGCGCTCGAGCACACCGGCCAGTGCCGGCGCCCCCAGGTCGGTGCTGAGGAGCACGAGGTCCGCACCCAGCCGTGACCCGGCGACCGCGGCGATGACGAAGTCGCAGTGGTTGCGACACAACAGGCCCAGCCGACCGCCCTCCCGCAGGAGCCCTTCGTGGTGCAGGGCGTCGGCCAGCGCAGCGCTCCGCCGTCCCAGGTCGCCGAACGTGAGTCTCCCTCGCTCGTCGACGATGGCGACGCGGTCGGGGTAGCGGATCGCCGACATCTCCGCCGCGGTCGCCAGCGTCAAGCCGTACCGCGACACCGCCCGCGCGACCCGGACCAGCTGGAGTGGGCGCATCGGACCCACCAGGCCGGTACCGAGTGCCGCCGCCACACCGTCACGGGCCACGGCGACCGCATCACCGAGGATGCGGCTACCTCTCACGACCGGTCGCCCCGCCCGGTGATCCGCCGTGCCGCGCGGCCCGCGTTGCGCCCGGCGGCACGAAGGCGCTCCGATCGCTGGCTGCGGTAGTACAGCGTCAGCAGCGCATCCGTCGGAGGTTGCGCCACGACCGCGAACACCCCGCCCGCACGCGACCACCACGGGCTCATCAGCCGCGGCCGGTACGCGACGGCCCGGCACACGGCGTCGGCCGCCTCGTCCGCGGTCATCCCCGGCAGGCGGCTGTAGAGCGGCACCGGCGCGCTCATGTCGGTGTGGACCAGCGGGCAGTGGATCGACGTGGTCATGACTCCGTCGGCCCGGATCTCGGGGGCGACGCACCGTAGCCACGCCTCGAAGGCGGATTTGGACCCCGTGTATGCGGCCCAGTACGGCGCGGGCAGGTCGGTGCTGACCGTCCCGACGCTGACCACGTGTCCGATGCCACGTGCGCGCATGTCCGGAAGCAGGCCGAGCAGCAGTTGCACGGGACCGACGTAGTTGACGTTCGTCGTACGCGTGACGTCGTGAAGGCGGTCGTACGACGCGGCAACCGACCGCCGGATCGACTTGCCGGCGTTGCTGACCACGACGTCGACCGGTCCATGGTCCGAGCGCACCTGGTCCAGCAACCGCGCGACCGCAGGCGGGTCCGCAAGGTCCGCCGGGTAGACGTTCGCGGAGCCACCGTCGGCGGCGATCGCCCTGCGAACCTCGTCGAGGCCCTCGGCGGACC
>Ga0299907_10000312_pt1 | contig 22590 bp, 20 predicted proteins | sample RVTome_16_FD_198680 | JGI IMG/M metagenome (GOLD analysis project Ga0299907, IMG submission 198680) | Soil microbial communities from uranium-contaminated site in the Upper Colorado River Basin, Wyoming, United States - RVT152D67 (version 2) ...
GTTCCCTTGCATCGCAGCCGTGACCACTTCCTCCCAGGTGACCGCAACGTCGGTTCCTGTCACCGTCGCCGTCCCTTCGGCGAGGACGATGTCTTCGCTGGAAGCTTCGAGGAGGTGACCGGCGATTCGCACCGCTTTGGCGGCCACTTTCTCTGCGGCGGCGTGGCTCGCCGAACCACCCTGGGCAATCGAGCGGGAACCGGATGTACCCCAACCGTAAGGGGACGTGGCACTGTCGCCTTGCTCGATCCGGACCCGGGAGACGTCGAGGCCGAGCACGCCGGCAACGAGTTGGGCGAAGGATGTTCGGTGGCCTTGACCCTGGTCGAGAGTCTCGACGAAACAACTCACCGATCCGTCGGCCTGGACCTGGATGCGGGCGGCACCCCAGCTCTCGAAACCGCAGACCTCGACGTAGGCGCCAAACCCGATACCGATGAGACGGCCTTGCTTCCGGGCGGCTGTCTGTCGATGACGGAGGGTCTCGTAGTCGGCCACCTCGAGCAGCTTGTCCAAGGCCTTCTCGTACTCGCCGGTGTCGAACACATATCCACCCATCTCCTTGCCACCCGATGATGGGTACGGAAATTGGCCGGGTTGGATGAAATTGCGACGTCGTACCTCGGCGGGATCGACCCCGGTGGCGTTGGCGACGGCGTCGATGACCCTTTCGATGGTGAGCGTTGCCTCGGGTCTCCCCGCTCCCCGGTAGATCCCTCTGGGAGCCCGGTTGGTCCACACTCCCCGCATCCGCCATCCATACACCGGTATGTCATATGTCCCGGTGCCCATACGCGGAGTGAGCTCCATGAACGACAGATAGCGATGCCTACATCCGAGATCGATGAGACTGTCGATCCAAAGCGCCTTGATCTTGGCGTCGTCATCGGCGACCACTTCGTAGCGATGTCGTTGTGCCCGACCATGCCCGATCGTGAGCAGGTGCTCTCGACGTGACTCCACCCATTTCACGGGGCGTCCCGTCTTCTGAGCAGCGATGATGGTCAGGTAGTCCTCCTCGGCGAGGTCGAACTTGCAGCCGAAACCGCCTCCAACGAATGGGGTGACCACTCTCACCGCCGACTGAGGAAGCTCGAAGTCGGCGGCAATCTGCTCTTGCATCAGCTGGGGAGCCTGACTGGAGAGGTGTACGGTGAGCCCGTCCTCTTTCCACTCGGCGAGGATCACCCGATTCTCCATTGGAGCGGGAACCACCCGGGGGTGGTCGACGATGCCGCTGACCTTCACCGCACCATCGACAGCGTCGAAAGCAGCGCGGTCCCCTTTCGATCGGTCGTAGGCGACATTCGAATCCGAGCTCAACCCCTGTTGGATGGCCGGAGCCGCCACCGCCTCCTCGACGTCCCCAACTACATCGAGCGGCTCGTAGTCAACGAAGACGAGGTCGGCTGCATCGCGCGCCGCGGCGGGAGACTCGGCCACGACAGCCACAACCGGATCGCCCGGCATAAGCGCTCTCCCCTGAACCAGGGGGAACCGTCGGGGCACGTTGCGGTCTGGCCGTGGACTTGGGGGCATGGCGACGTTTGCAACCTCGTCAGGTGTGATGACCGCCCACACCCCCGGGGCGCTTTCGGCGCCTGACGTGTCGATCTCGGTTATGTCGGCGTGGGCGAAAGGCGAGCGAACCAGGGCCAGATGGAGAGTTCCCACCGGGGAGATGTCCTCCACGTAGCGGGCAGTGCCGGTGACGAGAGCGGGATCCTCGCGCCGCTGTACGGGCGCGCCGATGAACGAGGGAATGACAGTTTCGGTAGTCACCGGCGGGAGACTACCGGGTGCGACTGTTTGCGCTATTCCAGCAGGGAGAGAACGGTGGAGCGGAAGTCGTTCGGCTGGAATGGTTTCGTGACGAAGGCGTCGGCTCCGCCTTCGTTGGCCCGGCGACGCGACTCCTCCTCGGCGTGTGCGGTAAGCACGACGACGGGGATCGCTTTTGTCGTTGGATCCTTCCTGATGCGATCGAGGACTTCCCAGCCATCCATCCCGGGAAGCCCGATATCCAGAACAACCAGGTCCGGGGATTCAGAGCTGACCGCGGTGAGGCCGGTCCGACCGTCGTCGCGGGTGATGATCTCGAGATCCGCAGCTCGCAGGCAGACTTCGATAAGACGCCGGATAACTGCGCTGTCCTCAACAATCAGAATGCGTGAGCCCATCTAATTTCACCTCGTTTAGCAGCCCCATTGAGGCCAAAAGGCGTATCGGCAGCTTCAGGCCACGGGTTTAGACATTCTGGAGGGTCCGTCCGGATGGCAACGTCAGCGTTTCCACGAACTCTTCTAGCTGGCGAAGAGTCCTCACTTCATGAACGGATGTGCAGTGTTTGGCGTAGTGGGACATTGCCGAATCTCCTGTATCCCAGTACGCCGTCGGCTCCGGATTCAGCCACACCAAGGCGCGTGCCGCCCCCGCCACGTCAGACAGGATGGTGTCCCGCGGTGGTCGATAGTTGTTCCTGGCGTCACCCGTGATGATCACCGTCGTCCGGGGAGTCAACTGGCTCCCGTATCGGTTGTAGAAGGTCTCCAAAGCGTTGCCGTAGTCGGAGTGCCCGTCGAGCCAGACCACCTCGGCTTCGGTGGTGATCCGGGTTACTCCTGAGCCGAAGTCCACCCCAGGTCCGAAGAAATCGGTGACCTCGTCGATGGTGTCGACGAACGCAAATGACCGCAGTCTCGAGAAATGGGTGGACATGGCGTGGGTGAACTGAAGGGTGAAACGAGAAAAGGTTGCCATAGAGCCGGAAATGTCACACAGCAGCCAGACTTCAGGTCGATGAGGACGGGGATGCTTGAACTGGGGATCGGCGGGAACACCACCGGTCGCCAACGACTTCCTCACCGTGCGGCGGAAGTCGAGTCGCCCGGTTCTCCTCTTCCTCCGTCGTGCCAGTTTTGTTGCCAGCTTGCGGGTAAGCGGACCGATCGCGGCCTCCATCTCGGCGAGGTCGTTGCTGGTCGCGTGCATCAAGTCGACGTCTTCGATGAGTGGTTTGCGCAGCGTCTTGGCAACTGCCTGGCGCCCCCTGTCCGCAACCAGTCTTCGGCGAATCTCTTCTTGTACCTCCTCACGGAGTCGCTCGATCAGCGCCTCCACCTCCTCACGAAGGAGACGTTCCTCGAATTCCGATAGCTCGTCGTCGCCGGTCAGGGCTTCCATGAGTTCGACTTCGAGCTCACTCAGGTCGAGACGACGCAAGGTCCGATACAGGTAATAGGTCCCGCCCACGGGTCGGCCCGGCTCCATGCCGGCGAGGTTCTCAACCGCCTCACGGACCGCCCGGCGCAACGCTTCATCGTCCATTCCCGCCAGGGCCTCCAACAACGAGTTGAAGAGTGCTCCCTCGTCGAAGCCGCCTTCGCCGGCACCACCATCGGCGCCGTTTGCGTCTCCGGATTGTGGGGCCTCTGCTCCCGCTGTCTCATCGCTAGCGGAGGGGACGGGAACCGTTGAGAAGTAGATGTCAAATGCCGTATCGAATGCCCGCTCGTGACGCATATTCTTCACAAGAGTCGACCGCAGCGTCTCCCGGAGCGCAGTCCGCCGGCCCAGGTCGATCGCCTCCACCGCCTTCATCGCGTCGATGGCCTCCACCATCGACACCGGGACTCCGGCCTCACGGAGCTCGTCGATGAAACCTGTGATGACCGGTAGCACTAGCCCGCAGGCGAGGAGGTGAGCTCTTTCGCCGCTTTCTCGATGTCGGTCTGGTACTTCAAGAGGACATGGAGCGTGTCGCCGAGCACATCCTCGTCGACCTCCTCGACCGACAACGCGAGAAGCGTTCGTGCCCAATCGATCGTCTCCGACACCGACGGAGCCTTCTTCAGATCGAGACTGCGGATGGAACGGGCGACCTTGGCCACCTGAACGGCCAGATGCTCCGACAGATCCGGGACCCTGGCGTTGAGAATGAGCTGCTCGCGCTCAGCGTCGGGATAGTCGATGTGGAGAAACAGACAACGTCGCTTCAAGGCCTCGCTCAGCTCACGAGTGTTGTTCGAAGTGAGGAAGACGAGGGGCTGAGTATTGGCACTCATCGTCCCCAGCTCGGGGATGGACACCTGGAAGTCTGAAAGGATCTCCAGCAGAAGCGCCTCTGTCTCGATTTCTACCCGATCAACCTCGTCGATGAGAAGCACCACCGGTTTGGTGGAGCGAATGGCTTCGAGCAACGGTCGGGTGAGCAGGAACTCCTCGGAGAAGATGTCATGGCTGATCGTGTCCCAGTCATGGTCGACGTCGGACTGAATGCGCAGCAATTGCTTCTTGTAGTTCCATTCGTAGAGCGCCTTGGCCTCGTCAAGCCCTTCGTAGCACTGCAAACGGATGAGGTCGCGCCCGGTGACTGTGGCCACCGCCTTCGCCAGTTCCGTCTTGCCGACACCGGCCGGGCCTTCGACCAGGACCGGCTTGCTCAGCCTTTCAGCGAGAAAGACCACTTGAGAGATGCGGTCATCTGCGAGATAGTCGGCCGAGCGCAGCGCCTCGGCGACTTGCATTGGTCCTTCGAATTCCATCCGTCTCCTGGGGTTCAGCCAAACCATTCTATGGGTGCTCATCCGCGTTCCTAATGCTGTAGGGACCACATGCGGTCCCTACAGCGTCTCGTTCGGCGTCTATTCCTCTTCAGAGAGGTCAGGCGTGTACTCGAAGGCGAGCTCGCCGATCCGCACTTCATCACCGGCAACGGCGCCGGCGTCGGACAACGCCTCGTCGACACCCAGCCGCGCCAACCTGCGGGCCGCCATGTCCGCAGCGTCGGGCAGTGTCAGATCGGCGAAGGCAACCGCCCGCTTGACGGCACGTCCCTCGATACGCCACGCATCGTCCTCTCTCTTGATTGTGAAAGTGGGCCCTAGAGGACGATGCAGGACGAACCCACGTCTCTCCGGGGCCTGCCGTTCCGCCTGCTCGATGAGATCGGCGATGGCATGGAGAACCGGCCGCAAACCCTCGCCCGTTAGTGCCGAAACTGGCATGGCCCCCAGTTCAGCAACCTCGTCCTGCCCCTCAGTGAGATCAGATTTGTTCATCACGACAAGCGAGGGGCGGATGGCCAGTTCAGGTGAATAGTCGGCGATCTCGCGTCTCAGGATTTCGAGCTGTTCCTTCGGCGAATTCGTCTGGGAGGTAGCCGGATCGAGGAGCAACACGAGCACCCGAGCCCGCTCGGTGTGGCGTAAGAATTCGTGTCCCAAACCCTTTCCTTCGGCGGCACCCTCGATCAGTCCAGGGATGTCGGCAAGGACGAATTCCCGACCGTCGAAGCTCACCACTCCAAGATGGGGTTCGAGGGTCGTGAACGGGTAGTCGGCGATCTTGGGCTTGGCAGCCGAGACCTTCGAGATGAACGTCGACTTGCCCGCGTTCGGAAACCCGATGAGAGCGGCATCGGCCAGGAGCTTCATCTCCAGCGTGAACCATGCCTGCTCCCCGTATTCGCCCTGTTCGGCGAGAGCAGGAGCGCGGTGAGCCGGCCCCACGAAAGCGGCGTTTCCGAGACCCCCCCGGCCGCCACGGACGGCCACGACTTCCTGGCCTTCGTCGACGAGGTCGGCAATGAGAAGACCTGTCTCGTCTCTGACCACGGTGCCCAGGGGTACGCCGAGGACAAGATCCTCCCCGGTCTTGCCGTGACGGGTGTCACCCTCGCCGTGGGTGCCATCGCCGGCGCGATGATGCGGATTGCGCTGATATCGGAGCAGTGAAGCCAGGGACGAGTCCGCCCGAAGCGTCACCGAGCCACCCGCTCCCCCGTTGCCGCCCGTGGGTCGTCCCTTCGGTCGGCCTTTCACCCTCTCGAAAGCGGCAACTCCCGCGCCACCGTTGCCACCACGGAGGTTGACCCGAACCCGGTCAACGAACATGACCGGGGGGATTGCTCAGGCGGCTACTCGCCGAGTACCGAAACGTGACGGCGATTGTTGCGGACCGCGTACTTGACGGTGCCGGGAGCGGTTGCAAAAAGTGTGTCGTCGCTGCCACGCCCAACGTTCTCACCGGGATGGATCCGGGTTCCCCGCTGACGGACGATGATGGCCCCAGCGTTGACAAACTCGCCATCGAACACCTTGGAACCCAGACGCTGGGCCTTTGAATCGCGGCCGTTCTTCGATGAACCGCCTGCTTTGGTCTTGGACATCTCTACTCCTCTTCTGAGGCTGCCGGCTTTTCCTTCTTTTTAGCCGGTGCCTTCTTTTTGGCAGACGTCGGGAGCTTGATCCCGGTGATCTCGATGCGTGTGTACTTCTGACGGTGGCCCTGCCGACGTCGATAGCCGCTCTTGTTCTTGTACTTGAAGATGTCGATCTTCGGCCCGTCCGACTCGCCCAGGACCTTGGCGGTCACCGACGCCTTGGCCAGTGCCGTCCGATCCGAGACGGCCTGTCCCTCATCGTCCACCACCAGCAGAGGCTCGAAGGTGAGCTTGTCGTCGTCGGCTTTGACGCGCTCGATGTCGATCACGTCACCCGATTGGACCTTGGTCTGTTTGCCACCCGTGCGGATGATGGCGTACATGGGAAAACCTCTCTGAGGAAGGGGGAGAACCACCGGAAATGGTAATGCCTTCCTGGTATTGGGCAAAGCCGGGTCGAATGAGACGCTGTAGGGACCATATCCGGTCCCTACAGCATTAGGAACGATTCGTCAGGCTTCTAGTTCGGCGGCCGCCGCCTCCACCGGGGACGGGGCCGGGCGGAAGGATTCTTCGATGATCACGCCGCGACCAGAGCAGTGCTCGCACTTGTGTGAGAATTGCTCGAGGAGCCCGGCGGACACGTTCTTGCGTGTCATTTCGACCAGCCCCAGGTGGGAGACCTCAAAAACCTGAGTCCGGGTTTTGTCCCGGGCCAGCGTCTCTTTGAGACGTCTCAACACCTTCTGCTGGTTCTCGGTCGTCTCCATGTCGATGAAGTCGATCACGATGATGCCCCCGATGTCGCGAAGACGCAGCTGACGGCCGATCTCTTCGGCTGCCTCCAGATTGTTCTGCAGGACGGTCTCCTCGAGGTTGCTCGAGCCGACGAACTTCCCGGTGTTGACGTCGATCACGGTCAATGCCTCGGTACGGTCGATGACGAGGTGACCTCCCGAAGGAAGAAAGACCTTGCGGTCGAGCGCCTTCTTGAGTTGGTCGTCTACGTGATAGCGATCAAACAGGGCGATTTCGTCTCCATAGAGATGAACCTTGCTGACCAGGTCGGGAGCCGTAGATCGCAGATAGTCGACAACGGTTTCGTAGGCGATCTTGTCGTCGATCATGAGCTTGCGGAAGTCGGCGGTGAAGTGCTCTCTGATCACTTTTATCAATAGCTCGGGCTCACGATGGATCAGCTTGGGTGCTTCGCCCTTCTCCGCCTCCTCGTTGATCGCGTTCCACTGCTTGGTGAGACGGGAAATGTCTGCAGCCAGTTCCTCTGCTGAAGCATGGAGCGCTGCGGTACGGACGATGACGCCAAAGCCGTCGGGCCTTACCTTGTTGATGACCTCCCTCAGCCGGTTGCGGTCTGCGTCGGGGAGCCTCCGGCTGATGCCGATGCTGTCCGAGTCGGGAACGAGCACGAGGTAACGCCCGGGGAGCGAAGGTATCCCGGTGAGGCGAGCCCCCTTCGCCCCCATCGCGTCCTTGGTCACTTGAACCAGGACCTTGTCCCCTTCCTTCAGGACGTCCTCGATTCTCTTGGTGTTCCGCGCACCGTTGCGTTTTCCGGGAGTGGCGACATCCGACGCATAGAGGACCCCGTTCTTGGAGGCCCCGAAGTCGAGGAAGGCGGCCTCCATGCCGGGGAGCACGTTGCGTGCGATGGCCAGGTAGATGTTGCCGGCGACCGAGCTCGAGTCGTCTTTGGCCACGTAATGCTCGACCAGGACGGGTCCTTCGAGGATCACGATCTGGGTCTGGTGACTGTTGGCACTGACCAGCATCTGCTTTCGCGCTGATTCGGTGGGAACGATGATCTCTTCGTCGAGGGGGCGACGGGATCGGGTCCGGGAGGTTGAGATTTCGTTGCGGGACGCGGCAGCGGACTGTTGTTGTCGCTTCTTACCCTGTTTTCCGCGTTGCTTGTCTCGTTGGGGTCTTGGAGGCGCGGGGGCTTCGAGACGTCTGACCTTGACCTTCTGGCCCTTGACGGTGACCGTCTTCATTTCCTCGACGGTGCCGCCCGCTGATGACTTGCGGACGATCTCTGGGCCCTTCCGACGGAATAGAGCCATTTGTTTTCACTCCTCTGAGATGTGTAAGGCCGGGACCCAGGTTCCTGGCGAGGGTCACGACCGAAAAGTCGAAAGCGGATGGCGCCGAGATGGAAGCTCGAAACGCCTCCCGACTCGGTAGAGGGTAACAGAATCCGGCGCGATAACGAGCGGTTGCTACACAGCGTCCAAGCCGAGCTTGGGCTGCTCCGGCTCTGCGGGGTCATAACACATCCGGCATCGCGCTTCGTAGGCGTCCTGGGCGCCGAGAACGACCAGGTCGTCGGAGTGAACGATCCTCTGGGTGTAGAGGGCCGGCCCACCACAGCGATGACAAACCGCGAGCATTTTGGTGACGTACTCGGCTCGGTCACACATCGAGGGGATCGGCTCGAAAGGTCTGCGCAGATAATCGGTGTCGAGACCGGCCACGATCACCTGCTTCCCGGTGGCGGCGAGATCGTCGACCACGTCGACCAGCCCGGGGTCGAAGAATTGGCCCTCGTCGATCCCGATAACCCTGGTCTGGTCGGACACGGCTCTGATCATCTCCATCGAGTCGGTCACCGGGACCGCGTCCACCTTCCACTCTGAATGCGACACCACCTCGGTGTCGGCGTAGCGGTTGTCGAGCCGTGGTTTGAACACCTGGACCGGGATGCGAGCAATCTTCGACCGCGTGACCCGACGGATCAGCTCCTCACTCTTGCCGCTGAACATCGGCCCACAGATGACCTCCACCCACCCATCGTTGCTCCGCCGGTACATGAATGGGACACACTAAAGGCCGACGAGCGCAGACGCGCATCGCCATGACCGGGCCTGGTTCCGAACGCCGAAGTTGGGCCAAACCCGCACCCATAGCCGGCGGGGGGTGCGAACGCAGCGAGCAGAGGGGGGTCGTCCCCCCTCATAGATCAAGTGAGCTGGTTCTCCCCGGGGACCGGAGTCCTCATCAGCCAGATGGAATTGGCGATGCCCAGGGCCAGGGCCATGGCCATGTAAAACGAGCCACCCTGGCTGAGAAATGGCAGCGGCAGTCCGGTGACCGGCATGATCCCGATCGTCATCCCGATGTTGACGAAGACGTGGAAGACGATCATGGCTGCGATTCCAGCAACGATCAGAGCGCCAAATCGGTCACGTGCATTGCTGGCGATGACGAGCAATCGCCACACGATGATGACGAAGGCGAGAATGACCAGAAGACCACCCACCAGTCCGAGTTGTTCAGCGACCGCAGTGAAGATGAAGTCAGTTTCCTGCTCAGGGACATATTGAAATGCTGTGAGCGAGTCATCCGCGAGGAACCCCTTGCCGAAAATCTGACCCGACCCGATCGCATTCCTCGATTGAGTTATCTGATAGGCGATGCCTTGCGGGTCGGCAAGGTCGGGGTGGATGAGGACGTTGATCCTCTCCAACTGATACTCACTCAGCAACTCGTTTCGCTTTTGCCAAACAAAGACCAGACCAGCACCAACCACGGTGCTGAGGACAGCCATTTGCCGCCAGCTCGCCCCGGCCAGGAACAGCATCACAAACAGGATGAACCCGAACACCATGGTGGTCCCCAGGTCGGGCTCTCTGAGGATGAGATAGCCGGGAACGGCCACCAGGAATACCGCCTGTCCGATCTTCGCCCATGTCAGCGTTCTACGTCCAGTGAGCTCATCGCGGGACACGGGTGGGGCCAGCAGCGATGACAGCCCAACGATGACCACGACCTTGGCGAACTCGGCGGGCTGGAGGTTGAAAAAGCCGAGGGGTATCCAACGGCTCACGTTGTTGATCGGGTCGAAGAAGAACACCGCCACCAAGAGGATGAGGATCACGATCGAGGCTGCCGGGATGATCCCTCTGTACTCCCGGTAGTCGATATTGGAGGCCACCAGATAGATGATCAGGCCGGCGGCGACGAAGATCATCTGACGTTCCATCGAGAAGGTGCCGCTGACCCGCGTCGCCGAGTAGATCATCAACAACCCGAAACCCGACAGTGCCAGCATCGTCCCGAAGAGCATCCAGTCGCTGCGATTGTTGCGCCGGACCACACCGACTTCACGAATCCGGTTGAGTACTGCCGTCATCAGTCGGCCTCTCTTCCGGCTGTGATCGGAGTGAGCTCGTTGCCCATGAGGTGCTGAAGGATCTGACGTGCCACCGGCGCAGCCACGGCTCCGCCGGAGCCACCCTCCTCGATGACCACCGCCACAACATACTGAGGGTTGTCGATCGGGGCTACACCAATGAACCAGGCGTGGTTGTCGTTGGTCTGAGCCGACTGTCCTGTCCCGGTCTTGCCACCCACCATCTCGAGCCCGTCGCCAAATTCGGTGAAAGCCGATGCGGCAGTCCCACTGGTCACCACCCGGTTGAGGTCGGTCAGCAGGGAGGAACGGGTCGACTCGCTGATGTCCACGATCCTGACCAACGGCGATTCGACGTCCTCCACCGTTACGCCGTCTGAGTCGACGACCCGATCGACCACCCTGGGCTCTCTGACCGTTCCTCCATTGACCAAGACGGCGTAAGACACAGCAGCCTGAAGGGGTGTCGACGTGAAGGCGCCCTGGCCGATGGCAAAGTCCATGAGGTCACCACCGAAGAACGGGCTGGCCAGCTCGGGGTTGAGCCGCTCCGGGTCGAGCCGAGGTGTGGCGTCGGGGTTCTCCTTCTGGAACTCGGCCCACTCCTCGAACAACTCCCTGGTGGGCACCGTTCCCGGTGCCTCGTTGGCCAGGTCGATGCCGGTCTCAGATCCGTAGCCGACACTCTTTGCCCAATCCTGGATCACGTTCTCTTCCACGTTCCCTCCCGCGGCCTGACGCTTCTGCCAGGTTCCCAACCCCACCGACCAGAAGAACTTGTTACAAGAGTTCTCCAATGCCCCATGCAGATCGAGCCAACCGAGCTTTTGGGGGTAGTACCAGTCTTTCTTCTGTTGAGCCGAGCCATCGTTGAGTTGAATGATCAGCTCCCCATCACAGTCGACCTGCCGGGCATCCGGATCGATGCCGTCTACGTCTTCGGGTAAGGGAAGATTCTCCTCCAGGAAAGCGGTGTAGGTGATTGCCTTGAATGCCGAGGCTGGCGGATAGAGACCGCTGACTGCTCGATTATTGAACGCCAGAGACTCGTTCAGTTGAGCGAATGTGTCGGTGTCGATCCCGGTGACGAACAACTGGGGGTCGAAGTCGGGAACCGACGCCAATGCCAGAATCTCAAAAGTCTGCGGGTCGAGCACCACAGCCGCGGCCCTGGTGGTCTCGTGGAAGACCTCCTCACCAGCGTCTCTTTCTCGGTCCTTGACGCGGTTAGAGAGGGCGATACCCTCCTCCAGCGCAAGCTCGACGATTTGTTGGGTCTCGGAGTCGATCGTGAGGATGAGCGAGTCCCCTTTGACGGGATCCTCGGCAAGTCGCTGATCGATGATCCTTCCCTGACGCACCCGGTACTCCTGAACACCCGATGTTCCCTGCAGCGCGCCGTCGTAGAAGGCCTCCACACCCAGCTTGCCAATCCGGACGGAAGTGTCGAGTTCTGGTCTGTCGAGGAGATCGGCATCATCGGGCAGACCCAAATGACCGATGACATGGGCCATGGTGTCGCCGGTCAAGTAGACCCTCTCGGGCACCGTCACGATCTCCACGCCGGGCAACGAGTCGAGCTGTTCGGTGATCTGATGCGCCACGTCATTGTCAACCGTTGCTACCTCGAACCGCCCGTTGGTGCCTGCTTCGTCATAGGCATGCTGCAGATCGCTCGAGCCGATTCCCAATATGGCGGAAAGACGTTGGATCAGATTCGGAACTTGGCCCTCTTCAACAAAGGTCCGATCGATAAACACGGCGGGGACGAGCCGACTTGTCACCAATGGGACTCCGTTGCGATCGTAGATGTCACCGCGAGCGGCATGGGTGGTCTTGCTCAGCCACGCCTGCTCTTCAGCGGCGTCGGCGATGGCCGGACCTTGGGCTACCTGGACGAACCAGAGCCTCAACCCGACCACCGAGAACATGATCACGAAGACCAGGCCGACAACGGAGAGCCGGAGCGCGAATTTCATACGTAGCGGAAAGCGGTTGGGTCGCGGTCGATGAGGCGGACGAAGATCGGAGCGAAGACGAGAGCGAAGAACACATTGGTCAACGGCACCAGGAAGAGTCGGTCCACCACACCGTCGCCGAGCAGCACGATCTGTCCGAAGAGGGTGCCGACGATTATCAGCAACACGACTCCGGAGAGTGTCATCAGTCCGGCCCAAAGCCCGGTGACGATTCGGCCGATGTCGGCCCGGTCTTTGGTGCGGATGGCCAGGTAGGCAACGACGGTGAACACGATTGCCCTTAGACCTAGGACGGAAGAGCCCAGCAAATCGACGGCCAACCCGGCGAGGAACGCAACACCCAACAGACCCTCCGGCCGGGTCTTGGTCAGACACAGCAGAATCACCACGAGCATCACCAGATCCGGGGTAAATGGCTCCGTCTGGCTGAAGAGGGTCGTCTGCAGGACGATCGCAACGAGCAGAAACACACTCACAAAGATGACCGGGCGGAGCCGCATCAGCCGTCGCCCCCGGCTGTGGTCGAGGTGCTGGAACCGTCGCCTGGCACCGTGGTCGTGGTTGATGAGGTGGTGGTTGTGGTATCGGGAGTGACCGCGCTGATGGGATCGGGTGGCCAGGCCAGGACTATCACCAACCTCAACGTGTCCGCCTGAGCGTACGGCACCACGTCGGCGGTCAATGAGTCACCGGAAGGTGCCGCGTCGGCGGAGATCACACCGACCGGATATCCCGCGGGAAAACGAACCGAGCCCGATGAAGTGACGACTCGGTCTTCTGCGAACACGGGTTCCTTCGCATTGTCGAGGGTGAGGCGCATCAACTGTGTGTTGACCTGTGCAACCACGGTGCCGGTCTGATTGCCGACCGCCACCGCCACTCCACTCGGCCCGACTGTGATGGGAACGACCGTAGCGGAAACCGGAGTCACCCTCTGCACCGAACCAACCACATATCCACTGGGGTCGATGACGGGCTGACCTACGACGATGCCACTCGACGATCCTTTGTCGATGATCAGCGCAGCATCGAAGGCGTCAGGCTGGCCGATCACTTGAGCCGGGGTGCGCCCGAGGTCGCTACCCGTCGCCTCCAGCTCGTAGAACCGTTCGTAGAACTCGAGGAGAGCTAGATCGTCCCGCGAGGCCACCAACTCCGCCCTTATCGCGGCATTCTCTGCCTGCAAGGCACGATTCAGCTCGCGCAATGAGGCGAGGTTGGCAAGCGTCTCGACCACGTCGACCACAGGGTTGGAGACGAAGGCCGCGCCCTTTTGCAGCGGGGCAACGATGGTCTGGACGCCGGAACGGAGGACGCCGGTCACTCCCCCACCCTCGGAGCGGATGTCGAATGTCATCAACAACACCCCGATGACGAGGAGGCTGATGAGAGTGGGAAGGGTTCGGTCGCCTGGCTGCCGGGTCACCATGACGTTCGACGGGTGTAGGGAATCATGGCCGTGCGGAGGACACGAGCACGTTGTGCAAGGCGTCGAACTCCTCCAGGCATTTCCCTGATCCGAGCACCACCGATTGCAGCGGCTGTGCCGCCGTCACGATGGGCATCCCCGTCTCGTGGGCCAGACGGTGGTCCAGCCCCATCAGCAGTGCCCCTCCTCCCGTGAGCACGATCCCTCGCTCCACGATGTCCGCCGCCAGCTCGGGCGGTGTCTTGTCGAGGGTGTACTTGACCGCATCGACGATTGCCTGAGTCGGCTCTTCGATGGCCTCCCTCACCTCCTGGCTGGTGAGAAGGATCGTCTTGGGAAGACCGGTCACGAGGTCGCGCCCTCTCACTTCCGCTGAGGGCTCCTCCGAGTATGGCCAGGCGGAGCCGACCGCGATCTTGAGTTGCTCCGCCGTTCTCTCACCGACGAGCACGTTGTGCTCCTTCTTGACCCAGTCGATGATGGCTGAGTCGAGCTCGTCTCCACCCACACGAATCGAACGGGAGACGACGATGCCGCCCAGAGAGATAACCGCGACCTCGGTCGTTCCCCCGCCGATGTCGACCACCATGGACCCCGAGGGCTCACCGATGGGCAGCCCCGACCCGATTGCGGCGGCCATCGGCTCTTCAATCGTGTAGGCCCGGCGGGCTCCGGCGTGATAGGCCGCCTCTTCGACCGCTCTCCGCTCAACGGGAGTGATCCCGGAAGGCACACAAACGACGATGCGGGGACGGGCCCATTTCCTCCTGTGCACCTTCTGGATGAAATAGCGGAGCATCTTCTCGGTGATGTCGAAATCAGCGATGACCCCGTCGCGAAGCGGACGGATTGCCGTGATATGGGCCGGGGTGCGGCCAATCATACGTTTGGCCTCCATACCCACGGCAAGCGCTTTGTTGTTCTGTGAGTTGATGGCAACGACCGACGGCTCATTGAGCACTACACCACCACCACGTACGTACACGAGTGTGTTCGCGGTGCCGAGGTCGATGGCCATGTCCTGGCCAGCGAATGAGAGAAGGGTTTCAGCCATTTGGGGCAAACTCCCGGGCGGACCGGTGGGATTGTAGATACCTCACCGTGGTTGTGCGATGGCACCGACACGGGAACGAAGCCCATGCCCCGAAATGGGTCAGTCCGAGGTGTGGTGGCTTACCCAAAAAACAGCTCGAGCTCGCGTTTTGCACTGTCAGGACCGTCCGAGCCGTGGACGATGTTCTCCGTCACCACGAGCCCAAAGTCACCACGGATCGTGCCTGGGGTGGCCTGCTTGGGGTCGGTTGCCCCCATAAGGCCACGGCACACCGCTATGGCACCCTCCCCCGACCATTCCATTGCGACCACCGGCCCTGACGTGATGAAATCGACCAGCTCGGCGAAGAACGGCTTGTCGACGTGTTCCTGGTAGTGGGTCTGGGCGAGGTCCCTGCTGATGGTCAAGCCTCGGATCCGCTCCAGCTCGAGACCCTTTCTCTCGAGCCGGGATATCACCTCTCCGACCAGCCCGCGGGCCACCCCGTCAGGCTTCACCATGATGAATGTGTGTTCAGCTGCCATGGGGCGCAACGCTATCCCGTCGGCCACCTTCGGCGAAGTCGAGGCTCAGATCAGGAAGTCGGTACCACGTAGATAGGCCTTGTCCTCATAACACCACCCCCATTGCTCCCCCGGCTCGACGGAGCGAATCAGTGGATGCCCTGATTCCTCGAAGTGCTTCCGAGCGTGCTGTGAGGGCGAACTGTCACAACAGCCCGGGACGCCACAGATCAGACACATGCGGACATGCACCCACTTGTCTTTCGGATCGTCGCATTTCGGACAGATCGGTTTTTCGAGAAGCTCGATCACCGCAACCTGATCGAGATGCCCGCAGTATTTCTGTCGCGGTATGCCTTGAAATACGAAGCGTCGCAATGCGTCTGTCATCGCAGGTCCAACTCGAGGCTAGCGGTCTGCGTTTACGTGAGCAGGTCCCGGACCTCGCCCACGACGTAGATCGACCCGGTGACCAGGATTGCGCCCTCGGCGCCGGCCTCCGCACGCGCCATGTCCAGCCCGTACTCGACGCTATCAGACGTCAGCACCTGGACGTCGGGTATGACCTTGGAAACCCGCTCTGCGAGTTCGACGGCCGGTATAGCGCGCGTGTTGTCCACCGCGGTCGTGGTGACACCTTTCACTATCGGTGCCAGGTGCTCGACCATTAGTTCCACGTTCTTGTCACCCATGACACCCAACACGAGATGCCAACGCGTCATCGGGTACTCCTCACGTAGTGACTCCACGAGAGACTCCACACCATCGGCGTTGTGAGCCCCGTCGACCATCACGAAGGGTGAAGACGCTAGGGCCTCCATGCGGCCTGGGGCAGTGGCCACTGCCGCCGCATCTCGCAAGGCCTCAACGTCGAGCTTTCGGCCCACCAGAGCTTCCGCGGAGGCAACTGCCATCGCCAGATTGGTCAGCTGATACCTGCCATGTAGTGGAAGAAAGATGTCTTCGTACGTCGTCTCCGCCCCACTGATTGTGGTCAGCCAGCCGCCCACGCCACGCTCGTAGGAGTCGATCCCATAGTCATGGTCGTAGCGGCGGTGTTGAATTCCCAGCTCGCGCGCCCGGCCATTGGCCACGTCCATCGCCGCGTCCGGGAGCTCCCCCGTGATCAGGATCGACCCGTTTCCGGCAATGGCCAGCTTTTCGGCGGCGATGTCTTTGATGTCTTCGCCCAGGAACTCAGTGTGGTCCTCTCCTATTGATGTCACGACGCAGACCTCCGCTGCGACAACGTTTGTCGAGTCGAGCCGACCTCCGAGACCGACTTCGAGGACACCGGCATTGACCGCCTGGTCTGCGAAGAATGCGAATGCAGCGGCCGTGGTGATTTCGAAGTAGGTGTTCGGTGTGTCTCCTGCACCCTCGCGTAGGTCTGCGAAAGCGGCAACGTCGCTCACCGCCTGGGCGAACTCCTCGCTGGTCGAGAATCGACCATTGATGGCCAGACGCTCCTCGATGCGCTGCAAGTGCGGAGAGGTGTATGTGCCGGTGGCGAGGCCGTGGGCAACGAGCACCAACGTGGCCAGTCGCGCTGTGGATGTCTTTCCGTTGGTGCCGGCGACGTGGATGACCGGATATCCCTCCTGGGGCCGGCCCATGAGGTCGAGCAGGTCGTTTATTCGATCGAGTCCGGGCTCGCCACCTCGCCCGATGTGACGTTCGACGTAGGCAATTGCTTGTTCGTAGTTCATAAGTGAGCCCCGGGGAGGTTAGGCCCCGGGGCTCGACTTCCTGCTCTGTGGGGTTAGCCGACTATTCCTCGACTCTCCTGGTGGCCAGGATGACCAGGAGACCGATTGCGCTGAGAACAGCGGCGATAACAGCCAGCGCCTCAGTCTCGGCTCCAGTGAAGGGGAGGACCTCGAGATCCTTCACTTCATCCGGTGTGCAGGTCTCGATTTCGACCTCGTCACTCGACACGAAGTCCGTGGCGAACTCGAATCCCTCGTTGGGAGTGGCTTCCCAGGTGTAGGTGTCATCCTCGGGAACGGTGACGACAGTGTCGGCGGTCACAGTTGCGACCACATCACCATCGCCGTCCCTCAGGACGATCGTTGCGGCGTCGTCGACCGACACTGTGACGGTGATCTCGCCTTCGCCCTTGCCATCGTCGACCACACACTCGCCCTCGACTGTGACGAAGACCAAAGCCCGCACCTCGTCAGGAACCGTCGTAGTCGTCTCCTCAGGAACCGTTGTTGTCGTTGTCGGCGCAGTCGTTGTCGTTGTCGGCGCAGTCGTTGTCGTTGTCGGCGCAGTCGTTGTCGTTGTCGGCGCAGTCGTTGTCGTTGTCGGCGCAGTCGTTGTCGTTGTCGGCGCAGTCGTTGTCGTTGTCGCCGGGTCCGGAACGCAGAACGTGATGTGGCTCAACTCAGCCAACTGGCCCTGGTTGTTGGTCAATGCATGAAGACCGGTATCACTTGTTTCAGCAGGGTCGTAGATGTAGAGATTCCCTCCACCGCCTGCACCACCCTTGACAAACACTGCCTCGATGTCCACGGTCGATGACCAATCAAAGACGGTGCCATCGTCATAGACATCGATGGTCACCCCATCTTGAGTAGTCTCCCCATCCGGAACGGGGTCGAACCGAGTCAGTTCCACCAAGCCAGTGAGAGTCGAGCAATTCGCATTTCCTCCCACTGGCTCAGGGTCCACGTGCGTCGCGTTCGCCGGATTGGCGAGCAGAAACACCATCGACATCACTAATACGGCGGCCGTGAGAGCCGCCAAGATCGTTCGCCCAATTTGGGCGTTCCCAGCCTGCATATTGCCCTATCCCTTTCGCTTTCGCGGGACAGGTCGGTCTCACCATTAGCTCAGCTGGACCGAGGTGACCGTATTACAGGTCCAGCTTCGATGCCTCCCATTCCCCCTACGGGTTCAACCACTCTTGGTGGTTACTGACCACACAGTGTTGCCGCGGTGAGGCCAAATGTCAATCATCTTTTGACAGACGGTAGCAATTCTAAACCACCTGGCCAGAATGTCATTTCGTGGGTCATCTGGTCGAGAAACGGCCATTGATGGCGACGTGACATCCGACGTATTCAGGTTGCTTGTTCAATAGTTGATGAGTGAGCCCCGGGAGATCAGGTCCCGGGGCTCTTCTTCCTGCTCTATGGGGTCAGCCGCCTAGTTCTCGACTCTCCTGGTGGCCAGAATGACCAGGAGACCAATCATGCTGAGCACTGCCGCGATGACCGCCAGCGCCTCAGTCTCGGCTCCGGTGAAGGGCAGCACCTCGAGATCCTTCACTTCCGTCGGCGTGCACTCCTCGATGTCGATGTCACCGGTGGGCACGAAGTCCTGGGCGAACTCGAAACCCTCGCTCGGGGAGGCTTCCCAGGTGTAGGCATCGCCCTCCGGCACGGTAACCACGGAGTCTTGGGTCACAGTGGCGACCACATCATCATCGCCGTCCCTGATGACAACGGTGGCGGCGGCATCGACGGACAAGGTGACTGCTATCTCGCCGTGACCCTTGCCATCCTCGACCACACACTCACCTTCGACCGTCACGAACACCAGCGCCATCACCTCGTCCGGAATCGTGGTGCTGGTGGTGGCCGGCGCAATCGTGGTCGTCGTCGTCGCCTCAGTCGTAGTCGTCGTCACTTCCGTGGTGGTTGTTGTTGTCTCATCGGGCAGACAGTCGATAACGACGTCGAATCCGGCCGAGAACACCTCATCTGGCCCCATGCGCAGAGACACCACGATCGTGGTCCCCAGCACGAGGGTCCCCTCTCCTTCCACACTCCCTCCGGACTGCGCTTCGACATCCGGGATTACGACCTGGGAGGAGCCGGAAGTCACGAGAAGGTCATTGTCGGGATGGACCGATGTCTGGTTCTGAGCGTGGGCCACAACGGAGCACTCCTGACCCTGGTTCTCCTCGGGCACCTGGATCACGGGCTCGAAATCCGTGATCGAGCCTTCAGGTGCCCTGACGACGGTGTCCACCGGGATGGTGACTTCGAACCCGGGTGCCGCGCTTGCCGCCGTGGCCAAAATCGAAACGTACACTACGACGGCCGCGAGACCGACGACCGGGCGTAACCTCCACCCCGGGTTTCCCCCCTGATTCCTAGTCACTTTCCCATCCCTTTCGTATTACACGGGACAGGTCGGTCTCACCATTAGCTCCACTGGACCGAGGTGACCGGTTTTACAGGTCCAGTTTCGTTGCCTCCCATTCCCCTACGTGTCCAACCACCCTTTCGTGGTCGATGGCCACAGCGCGTTATTGCTTGATGGCCGTCTGTATATCATCTCCTAGCGACGCTAATCCTAAACCCAAAGGGCTGGTGCGAGCGGGATCTAATCGTGGGTCGGAGGACCCAATTCGATGCTCATGCCGAACGCTCGGTGGGCTCGGCCACGTCCTTGTTGGGGACCAGGGTCGGATTGACTTTCTTCTCAACGACATCGCGGTCGATCATGACCCGCTCGATGTCGTCCCGTCCCGGCAAGTCGTACATCGTGTTGAGCAGAACCTCTTCCAGGATCGCCCTTAGACCACGTGCTCCCGTCGAGCGCTTGAGAGCCTGTTCCGAGATCGCCTCCAGCGAGTCGGGCGTAAACACCAAATCGACGTCGTCCATCTCGAACATACGGGCGTATTGCTTGGTCAAGGCGTTCTTGGGCTCGGTGAGGATGCGGACCAGGGCTTCTTGATCCAGATCCTCGACCGTGGCAGTAACGGGTAAACGACCGATGAATTCGGGGATAAGACCATATTTCATCAGATCCTCGGGCAGGACCTCGGCGATCAACTCTGTGGGCCGACCGTCCTTCTTCGATTTCAACTCGGCGCCAAAACCCACACCTCTCTTGCCGATGCGGTTGCCGATGATGTCCTCGAGACCACCGAAGGCACCCCCACAGATGAAGAGCACGTTGGTGGTGTCGAGTTGGATGAACTCCTGGTGGGGGTGTTTACGCCCGCCCTGGGGAGGGACCGAGGCCACGGTTCCTTCGAGGATCTTCAGGAGAGCCTGTTGAACCCCTTCGCCGGAGACGTCTCTCGTGATTGACGGATTCTCCGCCTTGCGGGAGACCTTGTCGATCTCGTCGATGTAGATGATGCCCTGTTGGGCGCGGTTGACGTCGTAGTCGGCGGCCTGGAGGAGCTTGAGGAGGATGTTCTCGACATCCTCGCCCACATATCCGGCTTCGGTGAGACTTGTAGCGTCGGCGATGGCGAAGGGGACATTTAGCTGACGGGCCAGGGTCTGAGCCAGGAGCGTCTTGCCGCTGCCGGTGGGACCGATGAGCATGATATTGGACTTCTGCAACTCCACATCGCGCTGGATGTCACCGGTGCGAATCCGTTTGTAATGGTTGTAAACCGCAACAGAGAGCTTCTTCTTGGCCTCGTCCTGACCTACCACGTAGTCGTCTAGATAGGACTTGATCTCGGACGGCTTGGGGAGCTCGGTGAAGCTGATTTCATCGGTGGTGGAGAACTCCTCTTCGATGATCTCATTGCACAGTTCGATGCACTCGTCGCAGATGTAGACGCCAGGACCGGCGATGAGCTTCTTGACCTGCTTCTGTGACTTACCGCAGAAGCTGCACTTCAACAGCTCTCCACCGTCGCCGAGTCTTGCCATCTGAAAACGAACCTCCGTTCAGTCGGATGATGAGGCTACCGCGGCGAGCTCCCGTCGCGTGAGAACTCCGTCGATTACTCCGTACTCCTTGGCCTCATCAGCCATCATCCAATAGTCCCGCTCGGTGTCCAGGGTGATCTTCTCCAGAGACTGGCCGCTGTGATCGGCGAGGATCTGGTTGAGTTGCTCACGCATCTGCACGATGAGCCGAGCCTGAATCTCGATGTCACTCGCCTGACCCTGAGCGCCACCGTGGGGTTGATGCAACATCATCCTGGCGTGGGGAAGAGCGAATCGCTTGTCTTCGGCCCCACCGGCGAGAATCACGGCCGCCGCCGACGCCGCCATGCCCATGCAAACCGTGTTCACGTCGGGCTTGATGTACTGCATTGTGTCATAGATCGCGAAAAGTGAGGTAATCGATCCCCCGGGGGAGTTGATATACAAGAAGATGTCTTTGTCCGGATCCTCCGACTCCAGGTGGAGCATCTGGGCCATGATCAGGTTGGCGATGTTGTCGTCGATGGGAGTGCCCAGGAAGATGATGCGGTCCTTGAGGAGCCTGCTGTAGATATCGAAGTAGCGCTCACCTCGGCTCGTCTGCTCGAAGACTGTGGGGATTACATAACTCATTCTTCTTCCTCCTCGGCCCCGACAACCTCTTCGTCGTCGATGATTTCGGCCTCGACTTCGTTGACTTTCAAACTCAAATCAACCGGATTGCCCTCTTCGTCGACCGGCTTGGCGTTCGACAGGATGGCGTCCAGCGCTCTGTTTCTGAGAATATCACTGGCCAGTGCCAATCCCCGGCCGCTTTGCTGGAACGCCTTGAGGTAGCCCGACGGGTCGTCTGACCTCGCCGCGAGTGTCTGTAACGCGTTCGACACGTCCTCCTCGCTGACCTGGATGTCCTCGGCCTCGATGACCGCGTCAAGAACCAAACGGGTGCGCAATGCAACTTCGGCCTGGCTGCGCAGATCTGCGAGAAAGTCGTCCTGGCTCTGGCCCGAAGCCTCGAAATAATCCTCGAGATTCAGCTCGGCCTCTTCCAGACGATGCAGAAAATCGTGGAGGTGACCATCCATCTCGGCCCTGATCAAACCATCGGGAATGTCGAAATCGACCTGATCACGCAGCGTGCTCAGCGCCTTGTCGGAATACTCTCGAGACACCGACCGCAACTTGGCTTCTGCCAGTCGCTCCTCCAAGGTCTGCATCAGTTCGTCGACCGTGTCGAACTCTGTGTTCTCGTCGACCCACTCGTCGGTCAACTCGGGCAGGACTCGCTCTTTCACCTCGTGCACTGTGATGCTGAAGTCGACTTCCTCGCCGGCTCGATCACCGAAGCCGTCCGGCAGGGGGGCTGTCAACGTGACGTGGTCGCCGGCTGACGCCCCGACCATCTCATCATCGATTCCTTCGATGAGCATGCCCGAGCCGACTTCGTAGAGGATGTCCTGGATCCTTGCGTCCTCGATCTCCTCGCCGTCTTTGGTCGCCGCGAGGTCGAGGGAGACGAAGTCCCCTTCATCCGCAGGGCGTTCCACCTCTTCGACGGTGGCAAACTGCTCGAGCATCCGCTTGGTCTGCTCGGCGAGCTCTTGTTCGGTCACCGTCGGATTGGTCACTGCGATGTGGCGATCCCGATAGTTGGGGAGATCGACTTTCGGCCAGAGAGT
>Ga0299907_10000313_pt1 | contig 22561 bp, 19 predicted proteins | sample RVTome_16_FD_198680 | JGI IMG/M metagenome (GOLD analysis project Ga0299907, IMG submission 198680) | Soil microbial communities from uranium-contaminated site in the Upper Colorado River Basin, Wyoming, United States - RVT152D67 (version 2) ...
CCACCTTCGTGCGCACGTCCTGGTTGCCGAACTTCCAATCCCGAACCAGGCTGCCTCGCCGGGTGCTCTCGAACTGCTCGGCCGTGCCGTACCACAGGGCCTCAGACGGACAGACCGAAGCGCACATTGGCCGGAGTCCCTCCGATGTTCGGTCGTAACACATATCGCATTTCATCATCTGGTCGAATGATGAAACATATTTGGGGATGCCGAAGGGGCAGGCGTAGACGCAGTTGGAACAGCCGATGCACCGCGGTTTGAGCGACGACTGGACGACGCCATCCTCGTTTTGCTTGATGGCGTCGGCCGGGCACACCTCGGCGCAAGTCGGATCCTCGCAGTGCATGCACACCGTGGGCACCGTTTGAGTGTCGGTCGCCCGATCGATGGTGTCGAGTTGGATCAGCGACACCCCGCGATGGGTGTCACATTCGGCGCAGGCCTGAACGCAGGCGCGGCATCCGATGCAGCGACTCTGGTCGATGGCGAAGACGGCGGTGGCGGGATCGATCAGAATCATGGACGGTCGCCGCCGTGGAGCGTGAGGTCGCGGTCGTCGCGGACATCGCCGTGTCCGGGCTCTCGCTCGACCCGGACCGCGGACACCTTGAACTCGGGTATGCCCGAGATGGGGTCGATGGCCCGCTTTGTGAGGAGGTTGGCCGACTTGTCCCCCGGCCAGTGATAGGGGATGAACACGGTGTCGGGCCGGATAGATTCCACGACCTTGGCCGGGGCGGTCATCGAGCCCCTTCGTGAGACGACACGTACGAGGTCGCCACTGCTGACACCCAGGCGATCGGCCAGGTGCGGATGCATTTCGCACAGAGGCTCGGGATACTGGTCGACGAGGGCTCCGATCCGCCGGGTCTGCGTCCCCGACAGATACTGGCTGATGACGCGCCCCGTCGTCAGGTAGATCGGGTACTCGTCATCGGGAACCTCGGATGACTCCCGCCACGGGGTGGGAATGAACTTGGCCCTCCCGTCTGGGTGGAAGAAGCGGCCACCTTCGAAGAGCCGGACCGTCCCGGGATGGCCCTCCTCCGGGCAGGGCCAGAACACTCCCTGCTCGTCGACGACGCGCTGCCAGGTGATGCCGGCATAGTCGGCGGTGCCCCCCTTGGAGGCGATCGCGAGTTCGTCGAACATCTCCTCAGTTGAGGAGTAGTTGAAGTACCGGCCGCGACCGAGGCGACGCGCCAGGTCGCACACGATGTCCCAATCTCGCCGGGCATTGCCGGGAGGGTTCACGGCGGCGTTGATCTTGACGACCCGACCCTCGAGGGTCGTCACGGTGCCCTCGTCCTCCTCGTGGAGCGACCCGGGGAGAACGATGTCGGCATAGGCGCCGGTCTCGGAGAGGAAGAAGTCGATGGTGGCGTAGAACTCGAGTTTGGCCAGCGCCTGGCGGGTGAAGGTCGAATCGGGAAGCGATACCAAAGGGTTGAAGCAGATCGACAACAGTCCCTTGATCTCGCCGGCGTGGATGGCGTTCATGATTTCCTGAGCGGTTAGGCCCTTTCCCGGGATCTCTGACTCGTCGCATCCCCATACCGAGGCGATGTATTCACGGTGCTCGGGATTGGTGATGTCGCGGTTGCCGGGGAGTTGATCGCACTTATGGCCATGCTCACGGCCCCCCTGTCCGTTGCCCTGACCCGTGATCGTGTTGACCCCGCACCCGGGCTTCCCGTACTTACCGGTCGCCAAGCCGAGGTTTATGCAGGCGAGGACGTTGTCCACACCTTTGGTGTGGTGCTCGATACCGCGGGCGTGGAGCAGCATGCCGGTCGCCGACGTTCCCCACAGCTCCGCCGCCTCCTCGATGCGGGCGGCGGGCACTCCCGACACACCCTCGGCCCAGGCCGAGGTGGCGTTTGCCACCGAAGCGGCCGCCTCTTCGAAACCCGTGGTGTGAGCGTCGATGAAGGCGTGGTCGAGCCAATCGCGGCGGATGAGGGTGTTGAGGATGGCCGAGAGGACCGCCAGGTCGGTGCCCGGGCGGACGCCCAGGAAGAGATGGGCGGTGCGCGCCACCGGTGTGACCCGGGGATCCATCACGATCAACTTGGCGCCGTTGTCGCGCGCCCTCCAGATGTAACTGGTGGTGATGGGTGCGCACTCGGCGATGTTGGCGCCGGCCACGAACACCACCTCGGCGAGCGGAATGTCGGACCAAGGATTGGCGGCGCGGTCTACACCTAGGGCTTTCTTACCGGCTGCCCCCGCCGACACCATGCACAGTCGTCCGTTGTAGTCGAGGTTGGCAGTGCCGACCCCGAGGCGAGCGAACTTGCCCATCAGGTAGGACTTCTCGTTTGTGAGGGACACACCCGACAGCACGGCGAAGGCGTCGGCTCCGTGTTCGGCCTGGATGCGACGGAGCTCGGTGGCCGTCCTAGCCAGAGCGTGGTCCCACGACACGGGGCGGAATCCGTCAAGGGAGGAGGCGTCGCGCTCGAGGGGTTCGAGGAGTCGGTCGGAGTGGTTGCCCTGGAGGTAACGCTTGACCCCCTTGGGGCACAGCTTGCCCTCGTTGAAGGGGAAGTCGTAGCGAGGCTCGAATCCCACCACCTTGTCCCCGCTCACTTTGAGCCGAATCCCGCATTGCTGGCCGCAGAAGCAGCAATGTGTGTCGACCACCTTGTCGATCTCCAGCCCGGCGTCCCAGCCACCCGGTGGCGTCCGGTTGAGATGAGGGCCGTAGAGCTCTATCAGTCTTTCCTCGGTGATGGGAAGTTGGGCCATCAGCCGAACCCCCCGACCCGGTCCACCTGAGCAAGACCCACCAGACGTCGTCGGCACCGAGGGCAGACGTCCTGGTAGTTGAGACCCTCGCCGGTCGAGTAATCGAAGCCCAGTTGTGGCAGAACCTCCTTCAGGTCGGTCATCTGCAGTCGAGAGGCGAAGCCCTCGCCGCATTCGACGCAAATCTGCTCGCCACTCTCCTCCCCGGCCCGCTTGTAGAACGTCACTCCGAGGTTGGCGGGGCGCTGGAGGATGTGAAACAGCTTCCCGAACGGGATATAGAGCAAGCCGAGGATCACTGTCAGGGCGTGGAGGTTGTTGAGGAACGAGTAGAAGCGTCCCTCCATCCACATGCTGGAAGCAGTGAGCATCAGACCGGTCACCGACACGGCGAACAGGCCCGCCAATGCAGCGAAGTCCGAGCCGCGTTCCAGGGCGAGGGCGCCTCGGTCACGGAAACGACGCCCCAGGAAGATGACAACCCCGGCGATCACCAGGACGGCGGCGATGTTGAGGACATGGAACATCAGCCAGCCGACGAGGCTCCGGGAGTCGAAGCCGAAAGTCGCGAACGGCCCGAGAAATGCCACATAGAGCCGGCCTGTCGGGTCGGCCGACTCGAAGTGAATCCATCCGAACGTCAGGGGGAAGGTGACGAGGGCGGCCAGGATGCAACCCCAGAACAAGAGTTGGTGGGCGAACCAGCGGGTCCGAGACCGCTGGGCGATGAACCGCTGCAGGGCAAGGTTGGTCACGACCATCCCCATCAGGGCAACGAGATTGGAACCGAGACGACCCTTGGCTCTCATCGCCTCCCACCCCCGGCGATTCAGGCGGGCGGTGGGGGGCCGCCGGAGCCAGACGACGTATCTGTAGACGGTGGCGAAAACCGCAAGCAGTGAGCCAAACAAGTAGGGGGCGAGGGCCGCATCGAACCACCGCAGTCCCTCCGAGCCGATATACACCGCCAAGAGGAGCATGATGACGGCCAAGGTGCCCAACCCCACTCCCCTCCGATCGAGGCGGGCGCCGATGCGGTCACTCATCTCACGCACCATAGCCAGGCGGAGTGCTGCGCAATCGGGGACCTCGTGGTCACGGCACCAGAGACACGGCCAGGACGACGACGGCCATCGACACTGCGGCCCCGGCGACGCCGACTACCCGAGCCGCCCGGCTCGACGAGCGGACGGCAGCCATGCCGTGGGCGGCGGCAAGACCGAAGCTGGTGAACGCAAGAAAGACCTTGACGCCCAGCGTGGCGCCGTATCCGGACACGGTGAGGGCGCCGAAGGTGACCCCGCGGTGATAGGCGAGTCCCAGACCTGACGCGATCAGGATCGGAATCAGCCCGAGGTTGGCGAGTCGTCCAAAGCGGGAGCCGAGCGAACGGAACAACTTCAGACGATCGACGTCATCTAGCGTGAGGGTGGCAACCGGCCGCACGATGAGACTGAGGACGAGCTGGCCACCCACCCAAAGGATGGCCGAGCCCACGTGGAGAAATCTGATGAGGGTCCAGGCGTCGAATCTCATCGGGCGCGCGTAGGAGCAGAAATCGCTGGAATGGGCGGGGATGGGGCCGTCGGCTTCAGCACCTCGCTTGTTTAGATTTACGGTCAGATTAGTAAAAAACGGGCTGGCGAGGGCGGACTGCATAGCCTGAGTGGGCCGGTCCGAAACAAGAGAAGGTCGAGAGGATGTGTGACTATGGCGACTGCCGAAGGATCCCCCAGATCGCCCGGCTGGCCAGAACGCATCGTCGATGAACCCCTGGTGACGTCGCCGTGAGCCATGCCGCCTATCTCCTGCCCTCGGCCCCGATCGAGTCGGTCGTCGACTACCGGGCGCGGGGTGGAGGAGATGGCCTAGCCCGCGCCCTCGAGATCGGCCCGGCGGCGACGGTGTCCGAGGTCAGTGCGGCCCGGTTGCGGGGCAGGGGAGGCGGGGGCTTTCCGACCGGGATCAAGTGGGCCGGTATCGCCGACGTCCCCGATCAGCGTAGGTTCGTTGTCTGCAACGCCGCCGAGGGCGAGCCGGGGACATTCAAGGACCGGGCGCTCTTGCGCACCAACCCCTATCAGGTGCTGGAGGGGATCGCCATCGCCGCCTTTGCCACCGGCGCCGAGGAGGCGTACGTCGGCATCAAGGAGGGATATCGCCGGGAGATCGCCCGCTTGGAGACGGCCGCCACCGAGATGGCCGGGGCCGGGATCCTCGGGGAGGTGCCGATCCGGGTCGTGACGGGCCCCGATGACTATCTGCTGGGCGAGGAAAAGGGAATGCTGGAGGCTATCGAAGGTCGCCAGCCGCTGCCGCGTTGGTACCCGCCTTACCTGATCGGCCTCCACACCGACATGCCTTCCGGGGTGGGTGCCGGGACCAGCGGGTGGGACACCCGGTCGAACCCGACGGCGGTGAACAACGTCGAGACACTGGCCAATGTGGCCCCCATCCTGGCCCGGGGGGCGGACTGGTTCCGTTCTGTCGGCACCGCTGACAGCCCGGGTGCGATGGTATTCACAGTGTCCGGCGATGTCGTCACCGAGACCGTGGTGGAACTTCCGATGGGGACGCCGCTGGCGGTACTCGTCCACGGGTACGGCGGAGGCCTCGGCGCCGGGCGGCAGGTCAGAGCGGTGTTCCCGGGAGCCTCCAATGCTCCGGTCCCCGACTCCCTGCTCGACACGCCGATGGACTTCGCCTCGATGAGTTCCATCGGATCGGGCTTGGGATCGGGCGGGATGATCGTGTACGACGACACGGCCTGCGTCGTGAGAGCGGCTCTCCTCTTATCCAGGTTTCTTGCGATCGAGTCGTGTGGGCAGTGCCCGCCGTGCAAGCTCGGGACCGATGCCCTCGCCGACCGCTTCCTGGAGCTGGAGTCCGGCTCGGCCGACGTCTCCACCCTGGATCAGATGGATGCCTGGATCGGGCGGGTTACCGATGCCAATCGCTGCGGCTTGGGGGCCGGGGAGCGGGCCCTGTCGGCCGGCATGCTCCGCTTCTTCACCGACGACGTTGTCGCCCATCTCGGCAGAGCCTGCCCTTGGCCCCGCGATCTGACCCTACCCAAGATGACCGACTGGGACCCCGAGACGGGGACATTCACTCACGACGTGGCCTACTTCGCCTGGCGTAACCCCTAGTGGTCCGTCGCCCAAATAGCTGGGTGGTCTCGCCGGCCCTCGACGCCGCTTGCTGCGTCCTCGTCCTCGAAGCATCGCACCGGGTGCGTCTTCGTCCTGCGTCCTTGCCATCGACGCCGATGACTCGGCGACACCGCGGCATCAATTGAGAGACACACCACTAGACAGCGGTTGAAGACCCCGGGCGGATAGGGACTTTTGGCCCGAACCCGTGGCGATCCGGTCCATCCCCGGCCCGGGGCGGCCGACATCGGCCATCATCTCGGGACCACGAGGTGAGAGCGGAGTGCTCATCGAGGGCGGATCACTGTTCGACACAATGAGGGCTCGACGAACGCGTCCAAGGACTCGACCTCATGAGTGTCGCCGAGGGCTTCGGTGGCCCCGCGCATCATCCCCAAATGGAAAGTGCAGACGATGTCACCGTGGCGACGTGCCTGATCTCGAAATGGACAGTCGCTGAGCTCGATCACCGAGCGCCCGTTCTCTTCTGAGGCCTGGCTGGGTCCGAACCCAAAGTCGTCGAGGATCTTGATGAGTGCGGCTAGCGGATCTCGGGGATCCTTGCGGCCGGATTTCTCAGCCAGTTGTCGACCCCATTGGCGTCCGGCCTCATGGCAGCGGCCGCCGCGTCGTCCGCGGCGACGCGAAGGGTCGTCGTGAGTATTTCGGCCAGGAGGCGATATCCCCCGGGAGCGGCCCCGCCGGCATCCGGCGTCCGTTCATAGAGCAAACGCGGCCGGCCTGGAGTCTGTCGGCTCTCCAAACTCCGGATCACCAATCCGGCTTTCTCGAGGACCTCGAGGTGCCCGCGCACGGTGTTGGGGTGGAGGCCCACGACACCGGCCAAGCCCTCGATGTCTCGGCGATCTGCCGAGTCCTCCAGCACGCGCAGGAGACGTCGCCTGACAGGGTCGGCCATCGCCCGGTAACGGGCCTCGCTCGCTTGGGCAAGGGTCACTTCCATTGCCGAACCCATTTTGTCCGTAGATGACCGGAAATATCCGGCACGAGGGCCCGACGACGCTCACGGGGGTGACGTCCGAGGTTTGGAGCTGTCTAACGCGTTTCCAGAAAGAAGCGGGACTGGACGGGGCTGAGGTTGTGGGCGGTATCTGCCACGTCGACGACCACCTTTGGTCGTGTTCGAAGACGGCGGAGAAGGATGAGCGAGACATCGTCACGGAAGGCGGGCTCGCCGCTGCCCCGGAGGAGCCACTCCACTGTCTCCGCCAGCGAAGATGCGTCCCGCAACTGTTTGGTCAAGTCGCCCAGAGGTCGCTGGGTCAGACCGTCGGTGTAGAGCATCAGGGTGTCTCCCTCGCCCAAGGTCAACTCGTGGTGAGTCCACGCCCCGGGTATCGAGCTGTGCAGGAGGGGCCCGGTGGCCGCGAGTTCGTCGACCGTGTTGTTGCCGATCAGGAGGGGCGGTGGATGTCCGGCGACCACGAGGCGCAAATGGCCGCCTGCCGTTTGCATGTCGGCCACTACTGCGGTTGCCATCTCGGCGGTCTCTCCCAGGAGCGGCGACACCTCGACCAGCGCCTGGACCGGCGAGGCGCCGTGCCGGAGCGATTGGGCGAGTGAGTCCTTGATGCGGAGGGCGGCGACTGTCGGTTCGGCCCCGTGGCCGGCCACGTCGACCAGTACCAGCCCGATCCGGGCATCGTCCAGGTTCAGGATGGCGTGAGCGTCACCAGAGAGAACTCCGGACTCGGTGAGGGATTCGGCATGGATTTCGATGTCCGCCCGGTCGATCGGCTCAACCGTCGAGAGCTGGCTTTCGAGGACGGCAACGGCCGGAGCACGCTGGGCCAGGGCATCGCGTGCTCGCAAGGCTCGCTCGGTGGCGATGGCCCGCTGATTGTCACGACGGTCGAGGGTCCGGGCCAGCGACATCAGCAAGACAAGACCTAGAACTGTGATCGCCACGGCCAGCAGACCGAAGACGCTGGATCGGTTGAGGAGCTGCTGGCCCTGGAGGAAGCCGAGAAGGATCACCGGGAGGAGGAGAAGTCCTGGAATGCTGGCTCGCAGCACGATGCCACCCGGCCCGGATCCGACCAGGGCCGACACCACCCCCACGTCCCAGCGAGCGAGTACGGCGGCGGCACCCAGGGCGATGACACAGATGGCCGACGTCACTGCCATCTCCGATAACCCCCAAGGGAACGAAGAGAGGCTTCTCGAGCCGTATAGGAACTCGACCAGCATTCGCCCGGCAATGGTGGCAGCTGTCGCCGCCAGGATCTGGCCGACCAGCACGGCCCGTCGAGCACCCGCCGCCAGCAACGGGAGCGAAACGACCAGGATCAGCAGGACGAAGGCCGTGTTGGACGCGGGCAGTCCAGCGAAGGGGTCTGTCTCGAGGCCCCCGGGGCGCAGCCAGACCGGGAGATCGGCCGCCGAAGAGGAGCGATACACCGCCAGGTAGAGGCCGGCGATGATGGCGACGCCCACGACCATCACCGTTCCGAGAGATCGGGCGAGCGGCAAGCTGCGTCGCCGGGGCACGAGCAGCAGATGGGTCGCAGTGCCGGTGATCCCCAGCAGGACGGCGGCCATCGGCTGCATGGGGCGGACCATCTCGGAGATCGCGATGTCGATGACGGCGAATTGTCCGGCCAGGCCCAAGATCAGCTGCAGCACAGAGAAGGCGATCACGGCCGTGACCAGGACGGTTGACAGGGTGGAGACACGGCGTACCCACGTCTTGTCGGCACCCGATGCCGTGATCGGCGCTCCTACCCCCGGCGTCACCATGGCCCAAGCGTACTCCGGAAAGCCCACCAACCCCTCAGGAAGGTTTGCGGCTTGGCCTCCCAGGGGTAATAGGCTGCCGATCGGGCACGAGGCTCCATTTCCCTTCCCGAGAAGGATCGACCCAATGCGTAGGCTGGTGTCGATGCTCGCCGGGGTTGTCCTCATCGCGGCTGTGTTTGCGGTGGGATTTTCCGGTTCGAGCGTCACCCCCATACCCAAGATCCCAGCTCCTGCCGCCACCTCATCGGGGGGCGGTGCCGCTTTCGCGGCGCCCTTCCGTCTTGCCCTGGTGCCTCCGCTGCCCGCTCTGGCGGAGGTGGCGACGACCGCTCCAGACGCGGCCGGCTGCCGGCCTCTCACGTCCCTCGAGGCCGCCTGCCCAGAGCCGCCGCCCGGCATGGTCGCCGGTGCCCTGGCCGGCTTGGATCGCTGGCGGCCCCTCATCGCCGAGCACTTCGAAGCGGAGGATGTCGAGTTGGCGCTCAGCGTCATCGGATGCGAGTCGCACGGCGATCCGGAGGCGGCCAATCCTTCATCGTCTGCCCGGGGCCTGTTCCAGCACCTCGCCAGTCTGTGGCCCGAGCGTGCCGCCCGGGCAGGACATCCCGGCGCCGACATCCTCGATCCGGAAGCCAACATCGCCGTCGCTGCCTGGCTCGTGTATCACGGCGGCGGATGGAGCCACTGGAACGCCTCCGGGCACTGCTGGTAGGAGTAGTGTCGCCATCATGATCCGCCCGCTCTATCCGGTGGCGGGCGACGCTCTCGTCGACCTTGCTGCCTTTCTCTTCCAGGACGAGCGCATCCCTCCGGGGCGGCCATGGATGATGGTGAACATGGTCAACTCCATCGACGGTGCCACCGCAGTCGACGGCGGCGCAACCGGTCTGACAGGCGCCGACGACCAGGCGCTGTTTCACGCTTTCCGGGCGGTTGGCGACGTCGTCCTGGTGGGGGCCTCCACGGTGCGAGCCGAGGGGTACGGACCGGTTGTGCTCAACGGGGCGAATCGCATGGCCCGGAGCCGGGCCGGCCGCCCAGACAGCCCCCGCCTGGCTGTGATAAGCCGGAGCCTCGATCTCGATCCGGAGGCTCGGCTGTTCTCCGAGTCTGAGCGCCCGCCCCTGCTGCTGACCTGTGCCGCGGCCCCGTCTGAACGCGTGGAGGCGCTATCGGCGCGGGCCGAAATCCTCGTGGCGGGCACCGACGATGTCGACCTCCCCCGGGCGGTGGCGATGTTGGGAGACAGGGGGCACGACTTGGTGCTGTGCGAGGGTGGACCGACCCTCAATGGTCATCTCATGGCGGCGGATCTGGTCGACGAGATCAATCTGTCCACCGCGCCGCTCGTGGTGGCCGGCCAGTCTCCTCGGATCGTGCGCAGCCAGCTCCCCGCGCCCGATCCTCTCGGTTACCAACTGGATCGCCTGTTGATGGGGGACGCGATGGTCTTCGCCCGCTGGCTGAGAAACCGGGACCCGGTCACAGCGGGACGATGACTCCTTCGGGCGTGGCCACCACCTTGGTACCCCGCACGATAACGTCGAGTTCTCCCCCCTCGCTGCGGAGGGCGAGACGCTCATGGTCGAGATCGATCGCCAGTCCGACCCCCCGCACCTGGATCTGGAACTGGATCGTCCGCCATTCCTCGGGCAAGCGAGGATCGAACGTGATCCGGCCCGCCGTGTCACGCATCCCCGCCATCCCGTACACCACCGCCATCCATACTCCGCCTGCCGAGGCGAGATGGACGCCATCGGTGGTGTTGTGGTGGAGGTCGGCCAAGTCGGTGAAGAGGGCGTTGCGGAAGTAGCGCATCGCCAGGTCGGCTTCGCCGATTTCGGCCGCCATGATCGCCTGGACGCATGCCGAGAGGGATGAGTCTCCCGTGGTCAGCGGGTCGTAGTAATCGAAATTCGCCTTGCGGAGCTCAGGGTCGAACTGATCCTCGAGCAGGAAGGTGGCCATCACGACGTCGGCCTGCTTGAGCACCTGGAATCGAAAGATGGTGAGGGGGTGGAAGTGGAGCAGCAGGGGGTAACGGTCGGGGGAGACGGTCTCGAAGTCCCACCGTTCCTTGGCGAGGAAGCTCTCGTCTTGCTTCGTGATGCCGAAGCCGTCGTCGAACGGCACGTACATCGACTCTCCCGCCAGGCGCCACTCGTCGACCTCGTCCTCGACGAACTCCAACTCGGTTGCTAGCTCCTTCCAGCGTTCAGGCTGAGAGCTGGCCATACGCTCGACCGATTCGGCGGCGTAGAGCAAGTTCATCCGGGCCATCAGGTTGGTGTAGGCGTTGTCGTCGACCAGGGCTGTGTACTCGTCGGGGCCGGTGACGCCGTAGATGTGGAAGGCGCCGTCACGATGGAATCCGAGATCGGCCCACATCCGGGCGGTCTCCACGAGGATCTCGACGCCCACCTCCCACAACAACTCCTCGTCGCCTGAGACCTCGACGTAGTGACGGAGGGCGTAGGCGATGTCGGCGTTGATGTGATACTGGGCGGTGCCGGCGGCGTAGTAGGCGCTCGCCTCATGCCCGTTGATGGTCCGCCAGGGAAAGAGGGCGCCCCGGACCGAGAGTTCCCGGGCTCGTACCCGCGCCTCTTCCAACATGCCGTGGCGAAAGCGGATCAGCTGCGCTGCCACGACCGGATTGGTGTAGACGAGAAACGGCAGCACGAAGATCTCGGTGTCCCAGAAGTAATGCCCCTCATAGGCCTGTCCGGTCACCCCTTTGGCGGCGATCCCCGTTCCGTCGATGTGAGCAGAGGCCTGATGGAGTTGGAACAGTATCCAGCGCAAGGCCTGCTGGACCGCCTGGTCCGTTCCGATGTGGATGTCGGCCTTTTCCCAGAAGCGCTCCCAGGCCGTCGAGTGGGAGTGGAGCTGAGCCTCGAAGCCGGCGGCGGCGGCAGTATCGGCCGTCTGCTCGGTGTAGTCCGTGCCCCGGTCGGAGCCTCGCTTCATGACGGTGAACTTGTCGAAGGTGAGCGATTCGCCGGCTGCGAGCGAGACTGCGAAGCGGGCCTCGGGGCGATCGGGGTGCGCCCGGCCCTCGGTGGCCGCCGGGCGATCAAGCTCGTGGGTCGACGTGACCGCCACATGTTGGTGGGAGTGGACCGTCTCAAAGGCGACCGACATGCTGGGCAACTCGATCCACAGGGCGGTCGGCTCGAGGACCCGGCGGCCGAAGTTCTTGGCCTGCCGCGGATCGAATGCCGAGGCGGCCGGCTCCAGATAGTCGGTGTCCTGGCGATTGACCAGGCCCGACACGATCTCCAATTCGGCATCGGCATCGACCGCTATACGGAGCCTGCATGCCACGAGGTCGGGCTGAGCGATCGAGACGAGGCGGATGTGTTCGACATCGACGCCCACTCGATCGTCCGTGATCCAGCGATAGCGATGAAGCAGCGTTCCAGTGCGGAAGTCGAGTCGCCGTTCCCAATCCTCGAGACGGGCGACGTCGTAGTCGAGTTCCACGCCATTGATACTCAAGCCGATGGGAGTGGGGTCGGGCACGTACACGATCGTTTGGCCGACGGTGGCGAAACCGTAAGCCGCCTCGGGGTAGACGATCGGCCAGGTCTCGTAGAAGCCGTTGAGAAGGGCGCCGGGCTGATGGGCCGGGGAGCCCTGGTGGACAGAGCCGCGCACTCCCAGACGTCCGTTCCCGAGGGCGAACACGGTCTCGAGAAGGTCGGTGAGTTGGGGGGTATAGGCCGTTTCGACGATGGCCCACCGATCGATCGGATAGGTCTGGTGGGGGAGTTCCGAGACGACCACATGGTGTTCGACGTTCATCGGGCCAGCACCCCCAGGTCGGAGACCACGAGGGTGGCACCAGCGGCGGCGAGGGCGGCGGGGTCGTCGTGTCGGTCGACGCCGACAACGGCCCCGAAAGCGCCGGCCACCCCGGCCTCAACGCCGGCGACGGCGTCTTCGACCACCACCGCCCGCCCCGGAGCGACGTCGAGGCGCCTGGCCGCTTCCAGAAATGGCGCCGGATGGGGCTTGCCTTCCAATCTCATCTCCCGGGCCACCAAGCCGTCCACGAGAACCATGAAACGCTCTGCGATCCCTGCCGCTTGCAATACCGCTCCGGCGTTCGATGAGGCCGAGACCACTGCCAGCGCCAGGTCCAGGGGGTCGAGGTAGTCCAACAGGGCGAGTGATCCGGGGTAGACCTCTGCCCCCTCGATGGCCAGAAGCCCCGTCACCATCTCGTTCTTCCTGTTACCGACGGCGCAGACCGTGTCCCAGCCCGGTGGGTCGGCCGGGTCGCCCCAGGGAAGATTGATATCGCGTGACGCCAGAAAGGTGGCCACCCCGTCGTAGCGGGGCCGACCGTCGACATGGGAGCGATAGTCGTGGTCGCGGTCGAACGGTGCCTGATCGGGATGCCGTTCTGCCAGGAACTCGTCGAAGGTTCGTTTCCAGGCGGCGGCGTGAACGCGGGCCGTCGAGGTGAGTACGCCGTCGAGGTCGAACAACACAGCCTCGAAGTCGGTCCAGTCGATGGTCACCGGGTCAAGACTCACAGCGACCAAGGCTAGACCGCCGGATCACCGTGGGGTGGGACCGCGCCCGAACTCAGTTGCCGGAGGCACGAGTCGCGAGTGTGTCCTCGGACACGACCGACTTCAGGGGAAACTGGACGGTTCGGCCGGCCATCGGGAATGGATCGGTGAGCAGCATCTCCATGGTGCTCGGTCCTCGGCAGACGATGTGTCCCGTGTAGGCGCGGTGGCCGGTGTCTGTTTCGATGGTGACAGTGACGATCATGGTGTTGCTCATCGGTTGGTTGCTCAGCCTGGCGAATCTCCATCGGTCGGCGCCCAGGCCGACTGTAGGACCCCAGCCCTGTAACCGGAGCCGTCAGACATGCTGCCAGGAAGAGCCTCGATATGGAAGGACCCTGGTGGGGGCCGAGCGACCCAGTTTGAAAGCCCTCAGCCCTCAGGTTTCGCTTCTCGGGAACTGGCGACTTTACGCGTGGGTTATCACGCGGCGGATACCGTAACGGGATGCGTCTGCTCATCGTCGAGGACGAGGCCGAACTGGCTTCGGCACTGGCCCGCGGCTTGCGACGCGAGGGCCACGCGGTGGATACCGCTCTCACGGCGACCGATGCCGAGTTCAAACTCGTGGCCAACGGCTACGACCTGGTGCTGCTCGACTGGAACCTGCCCGACGGGAGCGGAATAGAGATCTGCCGGGGGATGAACTCGGGCTCCCTCGAGATCTTCTCGGGCGAGAAGCCGCGGGTGCTGATGCTGACGGCGCGTGACGACGTCGACGACCGGGTCTTGGGCCTCGACGCTGGAGCCGACGACTATCTCGTGAAGCCGTTTGCCTTCGTCGAGTTGGCGGCTCGGGTCAGGGCTCTCCTGCGCCGCGAGGACGGAGGCGGTCCCATCCTGACAGTGGACGGCCTCAGTCTCGACCCTGCCCGCTTCGTGGTCGCCCAGGACGACCAGAGCCTCGACCTCACCGCGAAGGAATTCTCTCTGCTCCATTACTTCATGGCTCATCCCGGCATCGTCCTGTCCCAGGAACACCTGCTGGAGCATGTGTGGGACGAGATGGCCGACCCCTTCACGAATGTCGTTCGGGTCACGGTTTCCAACCTGCGTAAGAAGCTGGTCGATCCGACCGTGATCGAGACCGTGCCCGGACGGGGCTACCGATTGGCGGCCTCGTGAGCCCACCGGTGTCCTTTGTCCGCTCGATCCGATTCCGCCTGTCGGTTCTCTACTCGTCGGTCGTGTTTCTGTTGGGTGGGGCGATCCTCGGCGTCGCCTACTACTTCATGCGACGCAACCTGCGACGTCTCCCCCTGATATACGACAGCCGGGTCACCATGATCAACGGCCGGCCGATCGTCATACGGGACATTGATGTGGACACGGCCCAACTGGTCGAGCAGGCAATTACCCAACGGGCCCTCGATCTCCTCGCCGACTACTCGGTGGCGGCCCTGGTTGTGCTCTTTCTGCTCTCACTCATCGTCGGTTGGGTGATCGCCGGTCGGGCCCTGCGACCGGTGACCCAGATGACGGCGGTAGCCCGCGACATTCAGGCATCCGATCTCTCGCGGCGTATCTCCTACGCAGGCCCCGAGGACGAAATGAGCCGCTTGGCCGGCACCTTTGACGAGATGCTGGAGCGACTCGACGGGGCCTTCCACGCACAACGACGCTTCCTGGCCGACACGTCTCATGACTTGCGGACGCCATTAGCAGTCATCCGCTCGAACATCGATGTGCTGGCGGCCGACCCCGATGCCACGCTCCTCGAATGGCAAGAGGCGGGCGGAATCGTCCAGCGCAACGCCGAGCGGATGGCGGTCATGATCGATGACCTCCTGGCCGCCGCCCGCCTCGAGGTGAGGGCGGCGGCGATGGTGACGGTGGACCTGGCCGACCTGGTCACCGAGACTTCGGTCGAACTGGGGCCCCGGGCCGCCGAGATCGGCGTATCTCTCGAGGCTCGCGCCCAGCCGGGGCGCATCGAGGGAGTGCCGCACTCGCTGCGCCGGGCCGTCGCCAACCTCGTCGACAACGCCCTCAAGGCGGCGCCCGCCAACACCTCGGTGTTGCTCGGGTCGGGGACAACCGGGGATTGGGCCTGGGTGAAGGTGACAGACGCCGGGGAGGGGATCGACCCGGCGGCTGTGGAAACGCCGGGCCGGAAGGGCCTGGGACTGTCGATCGTGCGGGAGATCGCCGAAGCCCACGGAGGCAGGTTGGTTGCCCACCGTGGGGCGAAGGGCGGGACTGCCATGGTCATCTGGCTTCCAACCGGTCCCCACCCGGGGCAGCTACCCGACGGGGTGCCGGGCTCATCGGTCGACTGATCCGCGCTGTTTACGAGTCCTTTAGCGACGGGTAGATAGGTTGGGGTCAGACACGCAAAGGAGGTCCGCATGCTCCCCCCTGATACCCGGGTCCTACCCCCGGTCGACCCAGAATCCGAGCCCGACTCGGCTCCGACGACAACCCCACCGGCGCCACCCAGAAAACGCCTGGCGAGTGTCCTCTTCGTGCTGGGCGCCCTGGCGGCAGGTGTCGCCCTCGGCTGGCTCATCTTCACCAATCCCCCCGCCGGCCCGGAAGCGGCAACCACAACGACTGTCGCCGCCTCGGCCCCGGAGGCGGCGCCGACCAACGAGGTGGTTGACAACAGTGAGCCGGTGGCCGACGTGGCGGACGCCTTGCTACCTTCAGTAGTGCAAATCGAAACGGCTGCTGGCCTGGGAAGCGGCGTCATCTACGACTCTGGCGGATTGATCCTCACGGCGGCCCACGTGGTCGAGGGGAGCGAAACGGTCAGTGTCCGGATGTCAGACGGGACTCAGCACACCGGCCGCGTTCTCGGCGGTGTCGTCGGTGCCGACATCGCAGTGGTCGAAGTAGACGCCACTGGTCTGCCGGCCGCGTCACTCGACCTCGACGGTGACATCCGCGTGGGGCAGCTCGCCGTGGCCATCGGAAGCCCTTATGGCCTCGACTCGACGGTGACCTCAGGAGTGGTCTCGGCCGTGAACCAGTCGGTGGGCGGACGCAACGGCTTCCAGTCCCTGATTCAGACCGATGCCGCCATCAATCCGGGCAATTCGGGAGGTGCGCTCGCCAACCGCAACGGCGACGTGATCGGAATCAACATCTCGATCTTCTCCGCTACGGGAGGCAACGACGGGGTGGGGTTCGCGGTACCCATCGACCTGGCCGCCGACTTGGCCGACTCCATCGTCTCCGGTGAGCCGATCTCCACCGCGGTTCTCGGGATCTCTGGCACCGACGCCGAGTCGGGCCCCAGCGGCGCCCTGGTGGCGGAAGTCCAGCCGGGCTCGGCTGCCGAGAGCGCCGGAATCCAGATAGGTGATGTGATCACCGAGGTGGACGGCGTCCGGGTCCAGGGAATCGGCGACGTCGCCGCCCAAATCCGGACGCACCGTCCCGGCGACGTGCTGGACCTGGTGGTACGAAGGGCCGGTGCCGAGATGACCATCAGCGCCGAGCTTGGCAGCGGCTGAGACGAGGCCCAAACGCGACGTCTGCCTCAGTTCACTGGGTCTGACGTCGCCCGGCGGCCAGCTCGAAGAGGCGGGCCGCACCGTCGCCCATCGAGGCGAAACGGGCGTCGCTGGTCTGGCCGCGTAGATAGCGGATGTAGATCTGTTCCAGGACCACGCCCAGCTTCCAGGTCCCGAAGACGACATACCAGTCCATGCCGCTCACGTCACGCCCGGTGAGCTCGCCATATCGTTCGATTGCTTCGAGTCTGGAGATCCAACCAGGGGCGGTCACGGGCATCAGGCTGTGGGTTCGTTCGTCCACCTCGTCCGGATCGTGCCACGAGCCGAGCAAGGTGCCGAGATCGCACAGTGGATCGCCCCTGGTCGCCATGTCCCAGTCGTAGACGGCCACGCACCGGGAGGGATCTTCGGGCGCCACGGCCATGTTGTCCAGCCGCCAGTCGTTGTGCAGGAGCGTCGGCGCCGGAGAGTCGGGCATCGTCGCGGACAGCCACCGCCCGACCTCATCTGCCTGTGAGTTGCTGTCGTGGCGGGCGCGTTCCCACCGACCGAGCCATCCGTCCACTTGTCGGCGGAGGAACCCCGGGGGGCGACCGAGCCCGCCGAGACCACAGGTCTCGGGGTCCACCGCATGGAAGTCGGCCAGGCTGTCGACGACCACCCGTGATAGAGCCGAGTTGGCGGTCGGGTCAGCGCCGCCTCCGAGGATGTCGGGGACACGCTGGCGGACGACGAGGCCGTCACGCCTTTCCATGACGAAGAACGGTGCCCCGATGACCGATTCGTCCTCGCAGAAGAGCAGGGCCCGGGGGGCGGGAGGAAACGCCTCCCACAACCGGGAGAGCACCCCGTATTCCCGGGCCATGTCGTGTGAGCCGGGGGCGACGGGTCCCAGCGGGGGCCGCCGCAGCACATAGTCGACGCCGTCGCACTCCAGGAGGTAAGTGAGGTTCGCCCGGCCCCCCCCGAATTGGCGAACCCGCAGGCCCCGGTCGGCCCCCTCCAGACGGCCGTCGAGATATGCCGCCAGCTTCTTTTCGTCAAATGCCTCCTCGGGTCTCACGTCGATGACGTCTGACATGCGCCCAAATGTAGGACCTCCGAGACCGAGAGCAATCTGGCCCGGTACGCTCACGCCGATGTTGTCGGAGGTGTCGTCTGGATCCATTTGAGATTTCCGAGGCCCTGGTTGACGAATATCTGGCGATCAGCCCGATGACGGCGACCTCGCTCGGCGTCCCCGGTTCGGATCACCTCTGGGATGACCTCTCGCCTGCCGGCCACCAGCGCCACTACGACCTGGCTCGTAGATATCGCAGGATGCTCGACGAGCACCTCGAGCATCCCGACGCCGACCAACGGTTGGCAGCCGTGGTCCTGACCAACTTCCTCGACGCCCGAATCGGCGAATTCGAGACGGGCGACCATCGCCGCGACCTCGCCCACACCTACTGCGGCTTGACCAACCTGCGTGACATCTTTGACATCATGGCCGGTGACAGCGCCGACGCCTGGTCGGACATCGCTCTCCGGCTGAGGACCATCGGAGAGCCCTGGGAAGGCTGGATCGAGTTGCTCTCGGAAGGCCTGGCCGAGCGGAACCTGGTGGCGCGTCGCCAGGTCGAATCGGTAATCGAGCAGGCAGAGGTTCTGGCGGGTGAGAACTCGCGATTCCTCGATCTCCTGGAAGTGGCCCGCCAACGGGGCCTCGCCACCGCCGACCTCGAGGAGGCCGTCGACATCGCCCGCCGCCAGGCGGCGAAGGTCGCCCAGTGGCTGCGAACGGAGTATCTGCCCCACGCCCGCGAAGAGGACGGCGTGGGCGAAGAGTTCTACATCCGGTCGGCCGAGCGATTCCTGGGCCTCGTCCTCGACCCCCGCGAGACGTACTCCTGGGGGTGGTCCGAGATCGACCGGATCCACGCCGAGATGGTCGCCGAGGCTGCCAAGATCGACCCGAACTCGAGCCTTACCGAGGTTCTGGAGCTGCTCGAGGCGGACCCTGATCGGGCCCTTCCCCGCGAGCAGTTCTGCGAATTTGTCGAGACGCGCCTGCGACAGGCTGTCGAAGATCTGAACGGCGACCATTTCGACGTGCCCGACGCCATCGAGCGGGTCACCGTGCATCTCGCCCCGCCCGGAGGAGCCCTGGGCGCCTGGTACATCAACCCGTCGGTCGACTGGAGTCGACCTGGTTCCGTGTGGTACTCGCTCGGTTCGCGGACCTCGATCCCGGTGTGGCAGGAGATATCGACGGCGTACCACGAAGGGTTTCCCGGCCATCATCTTCAGGTCGGAACGGCGATGTACCAGGCCGAGCACCTCTCAGTCGCCCACCGACTCCTGATTTGGTACTCGGGCTACGGGGAAGGTTGGGCCCTCTACGCCGAGCGACTGATGGACGAACTCGGCTACTTCGAAAACCCGGACTACCGGCTGGGGCTGCTCGCCTCCCAGCAGCTCCGGGCGGTCAGGGTCGTCGTCGACATCGGCACCCACCTCGGCCTGCCGATCCCGGCCGATGCCCCCCTCCATGCCGGAGAGGTCTGGACGTTCGGCCGCGCGGTCGACTACGTCGAGAAGGTCGGACTCCAGGTTCGGGAGGTCGCCGAGAGCGAGGTGCGGCGCTATCTGGGCTGGCCGGGACAGGCCATCTCATACAAGGTGGGGGAGCGCGAGATCCTCGCCATTCGCCACGCCCTCGAGAAGCGACCGGGCGGATTGGATCTCAGGGATTTCCACCGACGGGTACTCGAGAACGGGCCGCTCCGCCTCGACCACCTGCGCCAATCGCTCCTGGGCGATACCTAATGGTGTGTCGCTCAATTGATGCCACGGCGAGACCACCCAGCTATTTGGGCGACGGACCACTAGCGCGGTATTGACCGTCCTAACAGCCTGCCTCCTGGAGGGTGGGGAACGGGTTGGTCGCGTCCCCGTCGCCGGGGTGGATCTCGAAGTGGAGGTGGGTTGGGCCGCCTCGGGCGTTGCCGGTGTCGCCGACTCGACCGATGACTTCGCCCGCAGCCACTGCGCCCGAACGGCCGAAGGCGTCCAGATGGCTGCCGATGTAGGTCACATCGTCTTCGCCGTATAGCCGGAATTGGAGGCCGCCCACTTTCCCGGTCAGAACCTCGACCCGTCCCCCGACGGGGGCCAGGATCTCGGTGCCTTTGGCTGCCATGAGATCGGTGCCGGAGTGGAACCGGCCCCCAGAGCGCGGAAAGCCCCAGTCGTTGACGTACTTAGCTCCCGGCACCGGGCAGATCCACGATCCGGCCCCCGGAATCTTCAAGGTCTGGCCCACCCGGATCCGGTTGATGTCTTCAATGCCGTTGGCGGCGGCGATATCGGACACCGAGACGCCGTAGGAGGCCGCGATGGAGCCCAGGGTGTCCCCCGTAGCCACCGTGTGAGTAGCCGAACCCTCTCCGGTCTCGACGACGAACGTCTCGCCGGAGAGTTGGAGGCGGGTGCCGATGTACAGGATCGACGTATTGGTGATGCCGTTGGCTTCGGCCAGTTGTTCGATACTGATCCCGTACAGATTGGCGATCGAGGAGAGCGTCTCGCCGCCGGCGACCACGTGGTACGCCGGTCCGTTCCCGCCAACGCGCTCGCCGCTACCCGTCCCGCCCCCGGGGATCTTCAGTTTCTGGCCGACCCGAATCAAGTCGGGGTTGGCGAGGTCGTTGAGGCTGGCGATCTCGGAGGAGCGGGTCTTGTACTCGACGGCGATGGCGCCGAGGGTTTCGCCGCTGGCGACCACGTGGATGCGGTCGGCCTGTCCCCCTTCACCGGGGATGATGATGCTCTGGCCGATGCGAATGAGATCGGGGTTGGGGATGTCGTTGGCCTCGAGGAGGGCGGCCACGCTCACGCCGTAATGAGCGGCGATGGCAGACAGGGTGTCGCCCCTCTTGACTTCGTAGGCCATTGACCCGGCGACGACCATGAGAACGACGACTGCACCCACCAGGGCGGCACGGGCTCTCTTGTTCCCGAAGAAAGTCGACACGACATAGGTCGACGCGAACATTTGGATGTCCTCCCCGGCCCCTTACCGCCCGAGAGAGCAAGGACGTTAGCGGCGGTTTTCGCGAATTACCAGAGACTGCCTCAGCCGATGGTGACGGGCTGTGGGCCCGCTGGCTCGGCCGTGGCCCGCAATTGGCCACAGGCGGCATCGATGTCGCGACCGCGCGTGTCGCGAACTGTGGCGTTGACCCGGAGGTCGGTGAGAATGTCGACAAAGTGGTGGATGGTGGTACTTGTCGAGGGCCGCTCGCCCGAGAGCGGGGTGGGGTTCAGTGCGATCAGGTTGACGTGGGCGCCCATCCGGCGGGCGATGCCGGCCAGCCGGCGGGCTTGGTCAGGCATGTCGTTGACGCCGTCCATCATCGTCCACTCGATCGAGACCCGCCGACCGGTCGTTTGGGCGTAGTCGAGGGCCGCCTCCTCGAGGGCCTTTATCGGATAGCGTCGGTTGATGGGCACGAGACGGCTGCGAAGCTCGTCGTCGGCAGCATGCAGGCTGATGGCGAGGTTCACCGACCATCCTTCGGCCGCCAGCCGGCGGATCCCCGGAACGATTCCCACGGTGGAGACCGTGATGGAGCGCTGAGAGATGTCCATCTCCTCGATGAGGCGTCGGATGGCTTCTCTCACCCGGTTGTAGTTGGCGAGTGGCTCGCCCATGCCCATGAAAACGATGTTGGTGAGGTGGTCGGGCACCCCCGCCATCCCGATCTGACGGAGAAAGGCCTGGGCATAGGCAACCTGGGCCACGATCTCTCCAGCTTGGAGATGGCGTTCGAAACCGAACTGACCGGTGGCACAGAAGGTGCAACCCAGGGCGCACCCGGCTTGAGACGACAGACAGAGGGTCGCTCGCCGCGGATACCCCATCAACACAGCCTCGATGGCGGGACCGTCCGGGGTACGAAACAGCCACTTGCGGGTCCGGCCGCCGTCGCCGACCTGTTCCGTTTCCACCACGAACGGCCACAGCTTGCCGGTGAGACCGCGGCGGATCACCTGGGGGAGGTTGGTCATGGCATCAGGGTCCAGCACCGGTGTCCGATACAGCCACGCCCGGAGTTGGTCGGCCCGGTAGGTCGGTTCGCCCGGGAAGAGACCGGACAGTTCGTCGGGGTGGGTCAGGTAGGGCACGAGCCACCATCGTACGGGTTGGGGAATGACAGGCCCACCGCCGGTCCCCGGTGCCGGGGACCGCCTTCCTAGACTCAGGCGCCGAATGATGGAATCAATCGGTCGAATCTGGAGCCGCGACGCCGTCGGCTACCGCCGAGGGGAACTGGATGAGGGCGACGGACTTGCCACGATTGTCGTGACATCGATCGGTGGTCCGGCTCTCATCCTCGGGGCGGCTCTCATCCAAGGCGGCGGCCTCAGCCTCCTCCAGATCCTCCTGTTGGCACCGGTGGCTGCGCTGGTGGGAGGTCTGCTGATAGGGACCTCAGCTCGAATGGCGGCCAGTACGGGCGCCAACGGAATCTGGTTGCTCCGCCCTGCTTTCGGACTCGTCGGGTCCTGGCTGATGACCCTCCTTCGCCTGATCATGGTCGCCGCCTGGGCGGTGCTCGGCCTCCAAATGGCCGGCCGTTGGGGCGCCGGCGCCCTGACCGCCGCCGGTTTCAGAGTCGGTGGCCCCGAGTCGGTGATCATCGCCTTGGCAGTTCTGGCCTCTCTCGCCCTGTTCCTGGGACCATTGGGCACAATCCATTACATCGTGCGCCGACCCCTGCTCTGGGGCTCGGTTGTCCTGGTGGCGGTGGGGGCCTGGCGTTTGGCTCCCGGCGGGGCATTTTCGGGCGAGGCATCCGGCTCCTTT
>Ga0299907_10000314_pt1 | contig 22559 bp, 19 predicted proteins | sample RVTome_16_FD_198680 | JGI IMG/M metagenome (GOLD analysis project Ga0299907, IMG submission 198680) | Soil microbial communities from uranium-contaminated site in the Upper Colorado River Basin, Wyoming, United States - RVT152D67 (version 2) ...
CCACACGGAACGGCTCGGCAGGGCCTCCCACCTCGCGGCCCTCGCGGATCGCGGCGATCACGAAGGGCCGGTCGGGAAGCACGGCTTCCATCATGCGGAGGTAGCGCTCCTCGAACACTCGCAGCGTCCGCGACTCACCAGGGAAGAGCACGCTGTGGAGAGCGAAGACGGGAAGATCCACCGATCAAGCGTAACGGCGGGCGATGGGTATGGTGAGCGCCCGATGGTCTTCTCCGTCATCCCCGCGATCGACGTCGCCGGAGGGCACCTCGCGAGGTGGACGCTCGACGGGCCACAGGCGCTGGAGGCGTTCGGAGGCGATCCGGTCGGAGCGGCGCGTGCGTTCACGCGGGACGGCGCGACCTGGCTCCACGTCGTGGACATCGATCACGCCGTTCGGGGACGAGACCCCGAAGTCTCCCCGATCGTGCGGATCCGCGATGCGTTACCGGACGTGCGGATCCAAGCGAGTGGCGGGGCGTTGCACGGGGACGTCGAGACTTACCACTCGGCGGGGGCCGAGCGTGTGGTCCTCGGGTCGGCCGCGCTGCTCGACGAGGGAGCGACGGAGGTGCTTCTCGCCGGACGGGGCGACTCCGTGGTGGTGGGGATCGAGGTCGAGGATGGCCGTATCCGTGCCCGCGGTCCCGGGCCGGTCGTGCTCGACCTGATGGAGACGCTCGGATGGCTCGTGGCCGCGGGCGCCCAGACCTTTCTGGTCACGGCCGTGGGACGAGTCGGGCTCCTGGAAGGCCCCGACCTCGAGACGATCCGGAGGGTCGTGCGCGCCGGCCGGCCGGTGCTGGCGGCCGGCGGGTTCTCCTCGCTCGAGGACCTGCGGGCCGCGCGGACGGCCGGGGCGGTCGGGGCCGTGGTCGGCCGCGCGGCCCTGGAGCGCTCCCTCGATCTGCCCGCCGCGTTCGATTGGGCGGCAGGGGCCTGACGCTACACTCCCCGCCTCATGGGGTTCCTCTCGACGTACACGACGGCGCTGCGTGAGCGGTTGGAGGCGCAGCCCTTGGATGCGAGGGATCTCGAGGCTCGCCTGACGCGCGGCCGGCCGCCGCAGGACATGGTGGGGGCGCTGACCCGCGATCCTCCGGCCCTGATCGCCGAGGTGAAGCGGGTGTCCCCGTCAGCGGGCCCGATCGCCGTCGCTGCCGATCCGGCTGTGCAAGCGCGCGCCTACGCGGCCGGGGGCGCCTCGGCCGTCTCCGTGCTGACGGAGCCTGCCCACTTCGGAGGCTCGCTCGCGGACCTCGACGCCGTCAGATCGGCTGTCGACCTAGCCGTGCTCCGAAAGGACTTCGTCGTGCACACCTCTCAAGTCCTGGAGGCGAGGGCCCACGGTGCGGACACGGTGCTGTTGATCGCGGCGTGCCTCAGCGACGACGAGCTCGCCTCCCTTCTTGCCGAGTCGCGGGACTTAGGAATGGAGCCGCTGGTCGAGACCCACGACGACGAGGATCTCAGGCGGACGCTGGCCACCGATGCTCGCATCGTTGGTGTGAACGCCCGCGACCTGGAATCGCTCGAGGTGGATCTCGCGGCCGCCCTCACCCGACTTCGGCGCGTCCCGGGTGACCGCGTGGCGGTGCTGGAGAGCGGCATCGAAGGGCGCTCGCAGGTGGAGGCAGCGCTCGAGGCGGGGGCGACGGCCATCCTCGTGGGCGAGGCCCTGATGCGCTCGGCGGACCCTGCGGGCGCGATCCGAGAGCTGCGTGGAACGACATGAGCCGGGCGCCCACCACCTCACCCGACGATCGGGGGCGCTTCGGAAACCATGGAGGGCGATACGTGCCCGAGGTCCTGATCCCGGCGCTCGACGAGCTCGAGGGCGCCTGGTCCTCGTTGCGGGATGATCCCTCGTTCCGGGTCGAGCTCGCGGATCTGCTGCGCGACTTCGTCGGCCGGCCCACGCCGATCACCCACGCGACACGGCTGTCCGGCGAGCTTGGATACGACGTATGGCTGAAAAGGGAGGATCTCGCGCACACGGGCGCGCACAAGATCAACAACGCCCTCGGCCAGGCCCTGCTCGCGAGGCACCTCGGGAAGGAGCGCATCATCGCCGAGACCGGAGCCGGGCAGCACGGCGTCGCGACCGCCACTGCGTGCGCGCTGCTCGGCCTGCCGTGCGTCGTGTACATGGGCGAGGAGGACACCCATCGCCAGGCGCCGAACGTCGCACGGATGAAGCTCCTCGGCGCCGAGGTCGTGCCGGTGACGGCGGGCTCGAAGACACTCAAGGAGGCGGTGAACGAAGCGCTCCGTGACTGGGCGGCGAGCGTTCGGAACACCCATTACATCATCGGCTCCGTCGTCGGCCCGCACCCCTTCCCGCAGCTCGTCCGCGACCTTCAACGCGTGATCGGCGACGAGGCGCGCCCGTCCTACGCCGAGCTCACCGGCGGAGACCCGGACTACGTGCTCGCCTGCGTGGGCGGCGGCTCGAACGCGATCGGGATGTTCACGGCGTTTGTTGGCTCCCCCGGGGTGCGCCTGATCGGCGTGGAGGCCGGGGGCACGGGCTCGGAACTCGGTCGTCATTGCTCGTCGCTCACGAGGGGCGAGCCGGGGATCCTTCACGGCGCGCTCTCGTATCTGCTGCAAGACGCCGACGGGCAGATCGTGCAGACGCGTTCGATCTCGGCCGGTCTGGACTATCCGGGGGTGGGCCCCGAGCACGCCTACCTCAAGGACTCGGGCCTGGCGTCCTATGTGTCGGCAACGGACGACCAGGCCCTGGCGGGTTTCCAAGCCCTCGCCCGCACGGAGGGCATCCTGCCCGCGCTCGAGCCCGCACACGTGATCGGCTGGCTGCTCGACCGACCCCTGCCGGCCGGATCGACGGTCCTGGTCTGCCTCTCCGGCCGAGGAGACAAGGATCTGGACACCGTCCGGGAGGCGCTCGACCCGTGATGCCCACCAGCCTCGAGGGCGTGTTGCGCGCCTGCCGCGATCGCGGGGATCGCGCGTTCGTGCCGTACGTGACCGGTGGCCATCCCGGCGTCGATGCCGCGCTCCTGCGCGGCCTCGAGCGCACCGGTGCCGACGCGGTCGAGGTGGGCATCCCGTTCTCCGACCCCGTGATGGACGGCGACGTGATCCAGGAAGCAGCCAGGATCGCGCTCGAGCACGGCACGCGGCCGGTCGACGTGCTCGAGACCATCGCCGATGCCGAGCTGGGGGTTCCCGTCGTCGTGATGACCTACGCCAACCCGGTGTATCGACGTGGGTTCGATCGGTTCGTGGCCGACCTGGCCTCGGCCGGGGTCGCAGGGCTGATCGTGCCGGACCTCCCGGTCGACGAGGCGGAAGGCCTCACGGCCGTCGCCGAGACACACGGAGTGGCCAACATACTGCTGGCCGCGCCGGGCACCGCGCCCGAGCGCCTGGCGAGGATCGGGCGAGAGAGCCACGGGTTCGTCTACTGCGTGGCGACGTACGGCGTGACGGGTTCTCGCGACGAGCTGGCCGCCACGGCGAAGCAGGTCGTGGCAGCATTGCGACCGATCACGGACCGCCCGCTACTCGTGGGCGTCGGGATCGGCACGCCGGCACAGGCCGCCGAGGTCTGCGGGTTCGCCGACGGCGTCATCGTGGGGAGCGCCCTGATGGCACGGGTCCTTGATGGGGACGCTCGCGGCGTCCTCAGCCTCGCGACGGCCTTCCGGGCGAGCACGGGGACCTGACCCAGGCCATCCGGCGGGGGAACGCCTCACGTATCCTCACCGGGAGGCCCGTCGAGAGACCGGCTGGCCAACGATGTCGAGAGACCGGCTGGCCAACGATAGGGAGATGTGGTACCAACCACCGGACATGCCGGAACCGACCCATCGGGGAATGGGAGAAGAGGGGGCATCATGAAGCATCGGTCATGGGTAACGACGCTGGCGATGGTGACCGTCATGGCGATCGTCGCTGCCTCGTGCGCTGACGACACGGGCGGCGGAGGAGGCGGCGACGGCGACGGAGGAGTGGATTGCGCCGCCGAAGAGTTCGGTTGCGTCGAGGTTGCGGCCGGTGAGCCGATCAACCTCGGCGCTGCCCAGGTGATCAGCGGTGCCGACGCCAACCTCGGTCAGGACCAGGTCAACGCGATCGAGCTCGCGATCGACTACCGCGACGGTACCTTCGACCAGACCCCCGGTCAGGTCCTCGGTCACGACGTCCAGCTGACCGTCGAGGACGAGCTGTGCTCGGCGGAAGGTGGGCAGACGGCGGGCACCGCGCTGGCTGCGGACGCCTCGATCGTCGGAGTCATCGGCACGAGCTGTTCGAGCGCCTCACTCGGCGTGGCCGATACGATCCTCGGGGACAAGGGCATCCTGCTCTTCTCGGGGTCGACCACCAGCCCGGCGCTGACGGATCCGGCTCTGCACAACCCCTTCTTCGCTCGCACCGCCCACAACGACCGCATCCAGGGCGCGATCGTGGCCGAGTTCTCCCTGGGCGATGATCTGGGAGCGACGACGGCGGCAACCATCGCCGACGAGAGCCCGTACACGCAAGGTTTGGTGGCGGCTTTCGAGGCGAACTTCGAGGCCGGAGGCGGCACGATCACCGGGTCGGAGCAGGTCAACTCCGAAGACACCGACTTCAAAGCACCGCTTCGGACGCTCGCCGAGGCGAATCCCGAAGTTCTGTACTTCCCGATCTTCGTGGCGGCCTGCTCACTGATCATCAAGCAGGCGGCCGACATCATGCCCGAGACCACGCTGGTCGTGTCGGACGGGTGCATCGCGACCGACACGCTGAAGAACACGGGAGGTGCGCAGGGCGTGTACGCCTCGGCCCCAGACGTGTCCGCGTTCGCGTCCAACGAGTTCTACTCGGGCGAGTTCGTGCCGGCGTATCAGGAGGCGTACGCGACCGCTCCGCTTTCGGTGTTCCACGCGCACTCGTTCGACGCCACGACGATCTTGCTGGACGCCGTGGAGGCGGTGGCGATCGAGAACGACGACGGGTCCCTCTCGATCCCGCGGCAGGCGCTGCGCGACGAGGTCTTCTCGACAGAGGGGTACGAGGGGATGATCGGCACGATCACGTGCCTGGAGACAGGTGACTGCGCGACGGACGTCACGATCGGCATCTTCCTTGGCCCGGGGTGGGACGTCGAAGGTGGTACCGGCGACACCTCCCCCGTGTACACGGACACGAAGTCGCTCGACGACGTGCTCTGAGGCACCGGAGGCATCGACGGGGAGGCCGCGGGTGAGCCGATGAGGCTCACCCGCGGCCCCTTCCTTGACGGGAGGTGATCGTGGCGGACAGCGAAGCCTCGCCTGCGGCGGTTCGCCAGATGACGCGCTTCGAGCGGCTGCCGTGGCGACGCATCATCCTCCTGGTGCTCGGCGTCGTGATCGTGACCGTGGTAGTGCTGGGCGTCTTCCGGACGCTCACGTCGGCACAGCGCTTCTCGGGCGACTACTGGATCGATCAGACGGTCAACGGTCTGGCCCAGGGCGCGATCCTAGCGATGATCGCGCTCGGTTACAGCCTCGTCTACGGGATCCTGCGGATGATCAACTTCGCGCACGGCGAGGTGTTCATGGCCGGGGCCTTCGGCTCCTTCTTCTTCGCCGACGCGTACGTCCAGAGTGGGTTCCTGAACCGCAGCCCCGTGTTGGCCCTGCTGATTGTGGCCGCGGTGGCGATCTCGGTCTCCGTCGGTACGGCGGTCTTGCTCGAGCGGCTCGCCTACCGGCCACTCCGGAACGCGCCCAGGCTGGTCCCCCTCATTACGGCGATCGGGGCCTCGCTCTTCCTGCAGAACGCGTTCCGCGGGTTCTTCGGCCCGCAGCCCTACCCCTTCCCGAAGCCGCAGATCCTGGCGGGGAACATCACGCTCCTCGGCATACCGGTTCAGAGGATCCAGGTGCTGGTCCTGATCATCGCGGTGATCTGCATGGTGATCCTCCAGTGGTTCGTGTCGGCGACTACGGCAGGGCGGTCGATGCGCGCGGTCGCACAGGACAAGGAGATCGCGAGCCTCATGGGGATCCACGTGGACCGCGTGATCGTGATGACCTTCGCGATCGGCGGCGTGCTCGCCGGGATCGCGGGCGTCCTGTTCTCGCTCACGTTCGAACAGGTGCAGTTCACCATGGGGTTCCGTCCCGGGATCGCGGCCTTCACCGCCGCCGTCCTGGGTGGTATCGGGAGCATCGGTGGCGCCGCCCTCGGCGGCTTCGTGATCGGGTTGCTGCAGGCGGTGGGGCCGTCCCTCCTGCTCACCGGATTCGGCATCCCGAGCGTGAACTCGTTGCGCGACGCGTTCGTGTTCCTCGTGTTGGTCCTGATCCTCGTGTTCCGGCCGGGCGGCCTCCTGGGTTCCGGCGAGGCGGAGAAGATGTGATGGACGCCCGGCGCTGGATCCGGGCCGGAGCGCTGGGCGGCGTCGTCACGATCTTCCTGGCCCTCGTCGGGTTGATCGGCAACTTCACCGGCCTGCGTCTCGTGGGCGAGCAGATCACGTTCGCCCGATTGATGTTGGTATCCGCGCCCTTGGTGGCGGGACTGATCGTTGCCGCGCCTCGGATTGAAGGGGGCACGCGCCGGGCGGCGACGCTTTCCGAGGCGATCCGGGGTGGCGCCGTCGCCGGCGCCGCGGCAGGGGCCGTGTTCGCTCTCGGCATCCTCTTCACGGACTGGATCGGGGACGAACGGGTGCGCCGTATCTTCCTCAACGTCTCGCCCCAGCTCATGGAGTTCGTCACCTTCGAGCAAGCCGCCGGCGTTGGCGCCGCGATCATCCTTGCGCTGTCCGCGGCGGCGGGCCTCCTGGGTGGCGTGCTCCGCGTGGCCCCGGCCACGATCCGCCGCCCCGTGACGGCGGCCCTGTCGGTGACCCTCCTGTTCGGGTTCCTTCAACGTGTCATCCCGATCGCGTTCGACCAGATCGGTCTCGAGCGGGACTGGCTGTACAGCGCCTCGCTCGGCGGGCTGACGTGGATCGGCGCCCTCGTCATCGCGGCCGCGTCCGCAGGGGTCAGCATCGTGAACTCCAGGTACGGGTCCCGGCTCCGGGGGCGCTTCGCCGGCAGGCCCGACACTGGTCCCGGCGTCCGCCCGACCACGCTGGTGCTCGGGGCAGCTGTCCTCGGCCTGCTCATCGCCGCGCCGCAGCTGTTGGGTTCCGTGATCTCCGAGGTGCTCGGCTCGGTGATGGTGTTCGCCCTGCTCGGGATCGGCCTCAACATCGTCGTGGGATACGCAGGCCTTCTGGACCTCGGGTACGTCTTCTTCTTCGCCCTGGGCGCCTATGCGGTTGCGCTCCTCACCGGCGCCACGCTCAACGCTTTCGGCATTGCGCCAGAGCCTGCGATCTCTCTGGGCCTGAACTTCTACGTCGCTATCCCGTTCGTGATGCTGCTCGCGGCCGTGGCAGGAGTGTTGGTCGGCGCACCGGTCCTCCGGCTCCGGGGTGACTACCTCGCGCTCGTGACCCTGGGACTCGGCGAGATGGTGACTGTGTTGGTCGGCAGCCCTTGGCTGGTGCCGCTGGTGGGCGGGCCCAGCGGCATGCGGGGCATCACCGACGCGGGGATCGGAGGTCTCGGCTTCCGTCAGCCGCAGCAGTTCTACTACCTGGCGCTCGCGTTCGTGGTCCTCGCCATGTTCGTGTCGTGGCGTCTCGCCGCCTCCCGGATCGGGCGCGCATGGACCGCGATGCGTGAGGACGAGCAGACCGCGGACGCGATGGGTATCAACATCGTGCGCTTCAAGCTCCTCGCGTTCGCGATGGGTGGTGCCGTCGGGTCGCTCGGCGGTGCGCTGTTTGCGGTGAAGATCGGCTCGCTCACGCCGGCCAGCTTCCAGGTCCTCGTGTCGATCCAGGTGTTGGGGCTCGTGATCCTTGGGGGCATGGGGAGCTTGCCCGGCGTGATCGTGGGGGCACTTGTGCTCGTCGGGCTGCCGGGACTCCTCCGAGAGTTCGAGGAGTACCGCCTCCTCGCCTACGGAGCGGCGGTCGTGGCCGTGATGGTCCTGCGGCCCGAGGGCCTGGTGCCGAACGTTCGTCGCAGCCGTGAGCTCCACGAAGAGGAGGCCGAGCAGGACGCATGGGTGAAGGCCGAGGAGCCCGCGGCCGAAGGGACGCCGGCATGAGCAAGGCAACGGCCGGGACCGAGGCGCCCGTTCTCGAGGTGCGGGATCTCCAGAAGCACTTCGGCGGGCTGTACGCGCTCTCCGGACTGGACCTGCACGTGAACGAGGGCGAGATCGTGTCCGTGATCGGCCCCAACGGGGCAGGCAAGAGCACGCTGTTCAACGTCGTCACCGGGATCTACGAGCCCGACGAGGGCGGCATCCGGTACCGGGGTCAGAGCCTTGTGGGACTTCGGCCCCATCAGATCGTCCGACTGGGCCTCGCGCGCACGTTCCAGAGCGTGCGGTTGTTCCCCAACATGACGGTCCTGGAGAACGCGATGGTGGGCCAGCACTGCCGAAGCAAGACCGGGGTGTTCGGCGCGATCGTGCGAACACCGGGCGTCAGGCAGGAGGAGGAGCGGATCCGAGAGCGAGCGTCGGCGGCTCTGAGCTTCTTCGGGAAGCGTCTGTCGGGCTACCGCGAGGAACAACCGGCGTTCGCGCTCTCGTACGCGAATAGGCGGCGCCTGGAGATGGCCCGCGCCATGGCGACCGACCCACAACTGATACTCCTCGATGAGCCCACTGCCGGCATGAACCCTCGCGAGACCCTGGAGCTCCGGGACAACATCGTCAGGATGCGCGACGAGTTGGGCCTCACCGTGATCGTGATCGAGCACGACATGCGCGTCGTCAAAGGGGTCTCCGACCGTGTGATCGCGTGCGACTACGGGAGGAAGATCGCAGAGGGCACATATGAAGAGGTCGCGAACGATGAACAGGTCATCGAGGCCTATCTCGGCCGCGGCCACGGGGCCAAGGATGACTGAGGGGGAACCAGTCCTGGAGCTCCGCGGAGTCGACACGCATTATGGGCTCGTTGCCGTGCTCCACGACGTCGACATGCAGATCTACCCCGGCGAGATGGTGTGTCTGCTCGGCGGGAACGCGAGCGGCAAGTCCACGACGCTGAAGACCATCCTCGGATACGTGGTGCCCTCCGCGGGCGATGTCGTCTTCGAAGGGGAGGTGGTCAGTGGCCTGCCGACCTCGGAGATCGTCCGTCGGGGCATCTCCATGGTGCCGGAGAACCGCCGCCTGTTCGCGGAGATGACCGTTGACGAGAACCTTGCGCTCGGCTCCTACCTCAGGAAAGATCGCGAGGGCATCGCGGCGGATCGTGAGCAGGTCCTGAACACCTTCCCGCGTATCCGAGAGCGGCTGAAACAGAAGGCAGGGACGCTCTCCGGTGGGGAGCAGCAGATGGTCGCGATGGGCAGGGCTCTCATGTCCAGCCCGAAGTTGCTGCTGATGGACGAACCATCGATGGGCCTCGCTCCCGTGCTCGTCGAGCAGGTGTTCGAGATCATCAAACGGATCCGGGAACTGGGCAAGACGGTGTTCGTCGTGGAGCAGAACGCGAGCATGGCGCTTTCGATCGCCGACCGCGGCTACGTGATCCAGACCGGGCAGGTCGTGCTTTCGGACACGGCCGAGAACCTCCTGCAGAACCCGCTGATGCGTGAGGCCTACCTCGGCGAGCTCTGAGACATGACGGTCCCGTTCGTGGACGCGGACGAGCTCTCACGCCGTCTGTCGATGGCGGGTGCGATCGATGCCCTTGAGTCGGCCTTCAGAAACGGCGAGCCGTCGGCCACGCCGCCGCGGTCTCAGGTCACCACGCCGTCGGGCACGTTGCTGCTTATGCCGGCGACCGGCGATCCCGGCGTTGGCGTGAAGCTGGTCACGCTCACCGAAGCGAACCCCGCACGTGGGCTGCCGCTCATCCACGCCGTGTACGTGCTCTTCGATGCCGAGACGCAGGTCCCGCGGCTGCTGGTCGACGGTTCGGCCCTGACGGCACTGCGGACCGCCGCGGTGAGCGGTCTGGCAACACGCTGGCTCGCTCGTCAGGACTCCCGAACGCTCGTCGTGTTCGGCGCCGGCGTGCAGGCCCGGGCGCACCTCGAGGCCATGGCTGCCGTGCGGCCGTTGGTCGATATGACCGTCGTCTCGCGTACGCAGGAGCGCGCGGCCGAACTGGTTGGCGCCGCCGAGGCCATGGGGATCTCAGCATCGGTCGGCGAGGCAGAGGCGGTGGCGGAGACGGACATCATCTGCACGTGCACCACCGCCTCCGAGCCGCTGTTCGACGGAGCGATCCTCCGCGCCGGCATGCACCTGAACGCCGTGGGTGCCTTCCAGCCCGACACCCGCGAGCTCGATACCGAGACGATCCGGCGTGCTCGCGTCGTGGTGGAGACGCGGGGGTCGGCCTGGGAGGAGGCAGGCGACCTGGTGATACCGCTCCGCGAGGGGGCGATCACGCGCGAGCATGTCGTCGCGGACCTGCAGGAGCTGGTACGCGGCAAGGCGGTGCGCCGCGGGCCGGACGACGTCACCGTGTTCAAGTCGGTTGGGCTCGCCTTCGAAGACCTGGCGGTGACCGGTGCACTGGCAGCGACCCTGTAGGTGCCGGGGGCGGGATTCGAACCCGCACGGGCCGAAGCCCAATCGGTTTTGAGCCGATCGTGTATTCCGTTCCACCACCCCGGCGCGAGGTCAGTCTAGACACCCCACCAAGCACCGAGGTCAGGCCTTCGGTCCGATCACGGCGTCGAGCCGCGCGACATTGCGCACCCTGGATAGAGCGAGCGACCTCCAGTTCGTGGATCGCCCGCGACTCCGAATGCGTCACATGCACCGTGAAGATCGAACGGATATCGTTGGAGTGGTTCGTGAACATATAGCGCGGATACTCACAGAAGGATGGATGCAGTGAGGATCGCGCCGCGCGGGTATCACGTATCACCAATCATGGCCCGAAGGATCGGTCGAGCCGCGCTGCTTGCCGCCTCGCTTGCGGTGCTCGCCACTGCGTGCATCGATGTGCGAGCGAGGACGGTGGGGGACTCCCCGTCGATCGAGGTCATCCCGTCGAGCACCGCTCCTGCGCCGGTGACGATCGCGTACCTGCAGGACGGCTCCGTGCCAGACAACTTCGAGGTGATCGCTCCGGCCCAGCTGGCGATGCGTCTCGCGCTGCTGGAGGCGATGCAGCGCGGTGATATGCCGCCCGGCTCATTCGTTGCGGCGTTCGACTTCGGCGGAGGTCCGGCAAAGGCACTCGAGGTCGCCCAGGACATCGCAGCGAACCCAACGATCGCGGTCGCGGTCGAAGCCCCTCTGACCCGCCTATGGCCGAGCGCTCGAGCCGAGCTGCTGGACGCGGGCGTGCCGATCCTGTCCCTGTCGGGGCTGCGCGGTGCCCCGGTCGAGGGGGTCTGGCTCCGGATGGTGGCATCCCTGGAGCGTGAGGCGGACCTCATCGCCCGGCGTCTCGCTCACCATCGCCGCGTGTGCCTGATGAGAGCAGGCTCGACGGCATTCGCCGGCGAGGCGGTGGCGGCACTCGAGACGTCGCTCGACGAACGCCGTCCGGTCACGGTCTCGGTGATCGACGAGCGACCCGGCGCTGTCGGAAGAATCGCCGCTGCCCGATGCTCCGTCGTTGCGTGGTCGGGGACCGCCACGGGAGCGGCAGGGCTCCGAGCCGCTCTGGATCGGCAGGAACTCAGCCGGCTTCCGCTCGTCGTGCTCGATCCTGCACGGACGGTCTCGTTCCTCGAGGCGGTCGCGTCCACGACGGGGCGAACGAAGGCGTTCTGCGCCTGCCTCGATATCTCGACGTCGGCCGAGCCCGATGCGATCACGCTGCTCCACGCATTCCAGGCACGCTTCGGCATCGAGCTCGGGCCGTTCGGCGTCGAAGGGTGGGACGCGGGAATGCTGATCGTCGAGTCCGCGGGCGAACGCCCGTCACGGGCCTCCGTCGCCGCTGCGCTCGGCACGATGACGTCCTTCCAGGGTCTCGCCAGCACCTACGGGTTCGAGGACGATGGAGAGCGCTCGGACGCTCCCTTGTACGCGTACCGGGCAACGGGGGCGCGCTGGCTGCAGATCGGTTCGACCTCTTCGGAGGATTAGGCATTACGTTGCGGCGCTGACAGCCCTGCGCCTATAGTCGCCAGGATGGGGAGGGCGCGCATGCCTCCCCGGAAGGAGGCATCGATGATGCAGAGGATCCGAATTCGTGGTCTGTTCGCCATGGTGGCGGTGCTCGCGATGGTCGCGGCCGCATGCGGGGGCGACGAGACCGACGGCGCGGGCAGCGGGGGAGGTAATGCCGGAGAGGGCGTCTGCGCGACCCATCCCGCCGACGCCGGCGATCTGCTGGCTGAGATCTGCTCGAAGGGAACCATCACGGTGTCGACCGACCCGGCTTACCCGCCGCAGTCGTCTTTGAACGTGGAGACCGGCGAGTTCGAGGGATTCGACATCGACGTCGCGACCGAGATCGCGAACCAGCTCGGTGTGGACATCGCCTGGGAGGAGCCGAACTGGAACGCGATCATCGCCGGGAACTGGCAGGGCCGCTGGGACATGAGCGTGGGGTCGATGACCGTGACGGTCGAGCGGGCCGAGGTGCTGAACTTCAGTCCCGCCTACTACTTCACCCCGGCCGCCGTCGCGGTGCCGACGGACAGCTCAGTCAGCTCAGTGGACCAGCTGAGCGGCACCACTGTGGCTGTGTGCGCGGGATGCACGTATGACCATTACCTGTCGGGAACGCTCGACATCCCGGGGTTCGACTTCGGTGTCTCCCCGATCGCCGAACCGGTTGTGAAGGGATACGACACGGACTCGACAGCGATCCAGGCCGTGCTGTCGGGTCAGGCCGACGCTGTGATGTCGGCCTTGCCGACCCTGGAGAAGGCGATCGACAAGGGCCGCGAGATCAAGGTCGTAGGGGAGCCATTGTTCTACGAGCCACTGTCGGTCGCGATCGACAAGTCGTCCGAGCTGGATCCCACGTCGCTCGTCGATGAGGTGTCGGCGATCGTCGAGGAGATGCACGCGGACGGGACGCTGTCGGAACTCTCCATGAAGTGGTTCGGAGAGGATCTCACCGTCTCGGCGGAGTAAGGTTCCCGGAGAGGCGGCGACATGGCGACGGAGCGGGTGGGGGTTGGGGAGACCCAGCCCCCGAACGCCCCACCTTCCGGAGGCCGGATGGACAGGCTCGCGCATGCGAGCATGCGAGTCCCGTTCCGCCTGAAGGTCGCTGCAGTCTGGATCGTGATCTTCGCGATCTTGATCTTCATCTTCGCCGCGGCGAAGTTCGACACAGAGTTCATGCGCTCGCGCGCCGACTTCATCCTGGGTGGCCTGCAGTGGACGATCATCGTTGCCCTCGTCTCGATCGTCCTCGCCCTCATCCTCGCGCTGATCGGGGCTTTCGGCCGTCTGTCTCGGAACCCGATCGCGTACGGCGTATCCGGCTTCTACACGTCGTTCTTCCGAGGCACGCCGTTGATCGTGCAGATATTCCTGATCACATTCGCGCTCGGACCACTCGTACAGAATCTCGGGGTATCAAAACGGGTCCAGGAATTCTTCATCCTCGATCCGTTCGTCGCAGGGATCATCGCGCTCGGCCTCAACTACGGCGCGTACATGACAGAGATCTTCCGGGCAGGGATCCAGTCGGTCAGCCACGGGCAGTCGGAGGCGGCCGAGGCACTCGGTATGTCCTACCGGCAGAAGATGCGGCGGGTCGTGCTGCCGCAGGCGATCCGCGTGATCATCCCGCCCACCGGCAACGATTTCATCGCGATGCTGAAGGACACGGCCCTCGTCAGCTTTGCCGGAGTCGCCGTCGCCCAGGCGGAGATCTTTCGACGAGCCGAGCTGGCGGGGACGGAGGCCTTCCGCCCGCTGGAGGCCTTCTTGCTCGCAGCCGCCGCATATTGGGCCCTCACCGCGGTCTTCACGTTCTTCCAAGCCAGGCTCGAGCGCCGGCTCAGCACAGGCTACGTCCGGGCTGGTGATGAACCCAAGTCGAAGACCAGAGTGCCCACGCCAGGTCCCGCAGGTCCGATCGACGTGACGGCGGCAGAGATCCCGATCGAGCATGCGGGCCCTGCAGGGCTGCCCGGGCAGGGACACTAGGCATGGCCTCCAACGGCGAGGCCGTCATCCGCGTCGAAGGGCTCCACAAGAGCTTCGGTCATCTCGAGGTCCTGCGCGGGATCGACATGGAGGTCCGCAAAGGTGAGGTCGTGGTGCTCTTCGGCAGGTCGGGCTCGGGGAAGTCCACCCTGCTGCGGTGCGTCAACTTCCTGGAGGACCCCACATCCGGTTCCGTCGAGGTGGCGGGCATCAAGATCGAAGGAGGGCACCGCACCCCCCACAAGCGAGAGCAGATCCGTCTTCTCCGTACCCACTGCGGCATGGTCTTCCAGTCGTTCAACCTCTTCCCGCACATGTCGGCGATCCAGAACGTGATGGAGGGGCCGGTCACCGTGAAGGGGCGCAAGCCCGAGGAGGCTCGCGCGTTCTGCAAGGAGCTCCTCGACAAGGTAGGGCTCGGCGAGAAGGCCGACCAACACCCAATCCGGCTCTCCGGCGGACAGCAGCAGCGGGTGGCGATCGCGCGCGCGCTTGCAATGGAGCCCGACGTGATGCTGTTCGACGAGCCGACGTCCGCGCTCGACCCCGAGCTCATCGGGGAGGTCCTGGGGGTGATGAAGTCGCTCGCCACCGACCTTCACATGACCATGCTCGTGGTCACCCACGAGATGGGGTTCGCACGGGAGGTCGCGAATCGCGCGCTGTTCTTCCACGAGGGTCAGATCCTCGAACAGGGCTCTCCCGAGCAGATGTTCAGCAACGCACGGGAGCCCGAGACGAAGAAATTCATCGAGGCCGTTCTGTAAGCTCCTTCGAGGGCTGACCCTCGACCTCCGCAAGAGGCTTTCCGAAAGGGCTCAGAAAAGAGACTGACGGGCCGCGGCTCCCCTCGGAGCTGCTCGCGCCTTCCCCATACGCGAGCGTCTCCTGTCGAGCGCCGCAGCCCGTCAAGGTGAGGTCCCCGCCATCCCCTCGGGCCCTCTCGAGTCGCCCCGAGTGATCCTTCAGGAAATCGCTGGGACCGCGCCGAACGATAAACGGGAGGTTGAGGGCTGTCAACTCGGACGCGTCCCAGGTGGGGCGTGCATGGGATGCATCACCGCAGGTAGAAGCCGGTGTTCGGCTCACTCGAAAGAGTGACACGAAGCGATCGCACCCCGCCCGAAGGGGGTTCGCGTCAGCTTCGGCGATCCGCCGCGTGCGGCGCGGGGATCGCGCCCGTGGTGCCGGCCTCCTGCGGCGTGAGCTGACGATCGCCCGGCACCGGCCGTGACCGCAGGAACAAGGATCCGACCACCACCAGGTAGCCGAACCACCCGACGATCTCGAGCCAGGTTGGGTTCGCCTGGTAGCCGATCAACCCTCGAAGCAGAGCTCCGATGCCCTCGTCGTCCGGCAGCGATCCGGTAATGTCGAAAGCCGTCCCCTCGAGCAGGGGTAGCCACCCGGCCTCCTGGAGCTCGTGCAAGGAGTATGCGAACAAGCCGGCTGCGACCACGATCAGGATCGCTCCCGTGATCCGGAAGAACGACCGCAGGTTCATCCGGATGCCGCCGCGGTAGAGCAGCACGCCAAGAACGATCGCGATCCCGAGACCGAGCACCGTGCCCACGACCTGACCGGTTGCCGTCACACCCCCGTCTTCTATGGCGGTGCCCTTCGCCGCAGCGAAGATGAACAGCGCCGTCTCGACGCCCTCCCGGAGCACCGCGACGAACGCCAAGGCGGCGAGCGCGAAGCCGCCGGTCATGAGCGCCGTGTCGACCTTGTCCTGCAGCTCGCCCTTGATACGGGCGCCCTGCCGGCGCATCCAGAAGATCATCCAGGTCAGGACGCCGACCGCGGTGAGCGTGACGAGGCCCTCGAAGATCTCCTCGGCTCTGCCCTCGAACTCGGCGCCGACCACGAAGATCATGGTCCCGACGATCGCGCTCACCGCGATGGCCGACCCCGTGCCCCACCACACGAGCACGGCTCGATCGCTCCGCTCGATCTGTCGCAGGTACGCGAGGATGATCGACACGATCAGCGCGGCTTCGATTCCTTCTCGAAGCGCCACCACGAACGCGGCTCCCACTGGCTGTCCCCTCCTTATCGCCGATGTCCCGATCGCCGATGTCCCGATCGCCGATGTCCCGCCCGACATGTTCGGAGACCCGAACATCAATCCTTCAGAGAGCTGAAATCCTAGTCACCAACTCGGATTCGAGTCAACCGAGAGTCGGCGGCCTCACTCCTCGACCCAAAGGTTGTCCGCCAGGTGCGCTCCCAGTGCGGCGGACGCGCCGTTCGCCTCCAGGCTCATCGTTCCGTCCGGCGCGATCGAGACGACCTTTATCGCCGCGCCGGGCATCAACCTGCTGTTCTCAAGGAATCGCATCACGTCGAGCTCGAGCTCGAGATCTTCCGTAAGGCGACGAAGCACCACGGTCGACCCTGCGGCAACGTCCTTTAGCGCGGTCAGGTCGCGGACGTCGATCTCGTTCGCCGAGCCGGGAATCGGGTTGCCGTGCGGGCATGCTCCCGGATCGCCCAGGATGTCGACGAGCCGCACTTCGATATCCGAGGAGATCACGCGCTCCCAGCGCTCGGCTTCCTGGTGCGCCTGGTGCCAGGGCAGGCCGATCACATCGATCAGCAGATGCTCGGCGAGTCGATGCCGTCGCACCAGGGTCACGGCCGCGCGCCGGCCCGCTGCCGTGAAGCCGAGCTCTCGTCCCGACTGGGTCAGCAGCCCGTCGCCGACGAGGCGTTTGACGTGCTCCGAAACCGAGGCGCGACTCACACCCATCCACCGGGCGATCTCTGCCTGGACGGGGGGGAACCCCTCTTCATCGAGCTCGTAGAGCGCCTCGAGGTAGTCGGCGGAGGGATGCCGGTCATCGGCGGTCATGGGCGGGCACTACGATACCGGCCGTGACGGACCACCCCCGGCGCCTCTTCCTTCTGGACGGTCACTCGCTCGCGTACCGTGCCTTCTTCGCCCTCCCCGCCACGCTCGCCACGACTACCGGGCAGCTCACCAACGCCGTGTACGGGTTCACGTCGATGCTGATCAAGCTGCTCGCCGAGGAGAAGCCGGACCTGATCGCGGTGGCCTTCGACGCGGGACCACCGACGGTTCGACTGCAGAAGGACGCCGAGTACAAGGCCGGGCGCGCGGAGACGCCGGGAGACTTCAAACCCCAGCTGGGCCTGATCGACGAGGTCCTCGAAGCCCTCAAGATCCCGGTGCTGCAGGTCGCCGACGGCCACGAGGCCGACGATGCGATCGGCACGTTGGCCGTCCGTGCAGCCGACGCCGGGATCGAAGCGGTGATCGTGACGGCCGACAGGGATTTCTTCCAGCTCGTCGGTCCGGCCATCACGGTGTTGTTCAACCGCCGCGGCATCAGCGACATCGCTCGGTTCGATGCCGATGCCGTCCGGGATCGTTACGGCGTGAGACCGGACCAGTACCTCGACTTCGTTGCGCTCAAGGGCGACACATCCGACAACATCCCGGGGGTTCCCGGCGTTGGGGACAAGACCGCCGCGAAGCTCGTGAACGAATACGGCTCCGTGGAAGCTCTCGTGTCGCACGCGGACGAGCTGAAGGGCAAGCTGGGTGAGAACGTCCGGGCCGCGGGCGACCGGCTCGCGCTCAACAAGGACCTGGCCCGGATCGTGACCGATCTCGAGCTGGGGTTCACCCCCGAGGAGTGCGAGATGGGGGAGTGGGACCCGGACCAGGTCAGGAGGGTATTCAACTCCCTCGAGTTCCGATCCCTGTTCGACCGTCTCCAGGAGGCCTCGCGGGGCACCAAGCCGAAGGTCGACGTCGCGGAGCTGGATCTGCGAGAGGTATCGCCCGAAGAGCTCCCCTCGATCGTGGAGGGCGGCGCCGTCGGCGTACGGCTCCACATCGATGAGGGCCGGGTCGTAGGTGTCGCCGTGTCAGCCGGGGGAGCGCAAGCCGCGTATGGACGAACCGACGGCCTGGGGCCGCTGGTGGCCTGGATGGCCGATGCCCAGGCCCCCAAGTGGGCACACGATGCCAAGGCTGTCGAGCAGGCGGTGCTTCGCGAGGGCGAGGTCGCGGCCGGGTTCGCGTTCGACACGATGCTGGCCGGTTACCTGCTGGACCCCGCCGCGGCCGACTACCCCCTGGGCAGACTCGGCGAGGTGTACCTGGGCACCGACGTCCTGGGCGCCGTCGAGGACCAGGACGAGGGGCAGCTGTTCAGTGAGGATCCCTGGCGACCGGTGGCTGCCGAAGCGGCTGCCGTCGGACTGCTCGCTCCCGTGATGGAGGAGCAGGTGGACGCCCGGGGGCTACGAGGTCTGCTGGAAGATGTGGAGCTCCCGCTTGCGAGCGTGCTGGCTCGGATGGAGGCGCGGGGGATCAGCCTCGACGTCGACTATCTGAACGAGATGGGGGAGGGCGTCCGCGACAAAATGGCGACCCTCAAGGCCGAGGTCTTCCGCCATGCCGGCGAGGAGTTCAACCTGAACTCGCCGCCGCAGCTGCGCCTGGTCCTGTACGAGAAGCTGGGGCTGCAGCCTGGCAAGAAGACGCCCAAGGGCGAGCTTTCCACGGACGCGAGCGTCCTGGAGAAGCTCCGGGAGGCTCACCCGATCGTCGACGCCTTGCTGTCCTGGCGCGAGCTGGACAAGTTGAACTCGACCTACCTTGAGGCACTCCCTCGGCTGGTCGACCCTCGAGACGGGCGGGTCCACACGACCTTCAACCAAGCCGTGGCTTCGACCGGTCGTCTCTCCTCGTCGAACCCGAACCTGCAGAACATCCCGATCAGGTCCGAGCTGGGCCGCCAGATCCGGCGTGCGTTCGTAGCCGGCGAGGACGGTCGACTGCTGCTGGTCGCCGACTACTCGCAGATCGAGCTGCGGATCCTGGCGCATCTTTCCAGCGACGAGGGCCTGCGGGACGCGTTCGCCTCCGCTCGCGACATCCACACGGAGACGGCCGCCCGTGTGTTCGGGCTGCCGGCGGATCAGATCGATGGGTCGCTTCGCAGTAGGGCGAAGATGGTGAACTACGGGCTCGCGTACGGGATGAACGCGTGGGGTCTGGCGTCGCGCCTGGACATCGCGCCTGACGAGGCCGAGGAGATCATGGAGGCGTATTTCTCCGCCTTTCCCGGGATCAGAGACTATCTGGACCGGCAAGTTGGTCGGGCCACGGTCGAGGGGTTCACGGAGACGCTGCTCGGGCGGCGTCGCTACATCCCCGAGTTGCAGGCGGCGAACCCACGTGTGCGCGACCTTGGACGGCGTCAGGCATTGAACGCGCCGATCCAGGGAAGCGCCTCCGACGTGTTCAAGGTGGCGATGATCGAGGTCGATCGCGCCCTGAGCGATGCCTCCGGCCTCGACTGCCACATGCTGCTCACGGTGCACGACGAGCTGGTCTTCGAAGTACCGGAGGCGAATGTCGAGAAGGCGGCCGAGGTCGTTCGCGAACGGATGGAGGCCGCCGTCGAGCTGGATGTGCCACTGAGGGCCGACGTGGGATGGGGTGAGCACTGGTCGGCGGCCGCCCCGGCCGGCCACTAGAGGGATGGCCGCTCACGCGTCGTCCGACCCGAGGAACCGAACGTAGACGAGCTCGACGTCGTCATCCTCCACGTGCTTCAAGACGCCGCTCCTCACGAAACCAAGAGCTTCGGCCGTTCGCTGCATTGTGATGTTCGCTCCGGTGGTGGCCGTGAAGAGTCGGTCGGTCGGGCAGATCGACTCGAGGTGTTCGACGATGGCCCTCGCGACGCCACGCCGTCGGTATCGGGGGAGCACCCCGATCACTCGCAGGAACCCGTGGCCGTGGAGGAACGCCCCGAACGTCGCGAATCCCACGACGATGACTCCACTTCGCGCGACCCAGCACTCGCCCGCCCCGACCGCGTTCTCGACCGAGGACCGCGCTTCAGGATCGTCGAACACGCCTCGATGGAGCTTCCATACATCCTCCAGGTCCGACTGGGTAGCGTGCTCGACGATGAGAGGTTCCACCGCCACATCTTCCCGCCATGCACGACAGCCGTCCCCTGTCGCTGGTCGAGGACGAGAGCCTCCCATTGACGGCGTTTCAGCAGGTCACCTACTCTCCTAACGGCTCGCGGGACGTTTCCCGTGCCGAGGTCAAATCCCACTCGACCCCGGTTGGACGTTCCGTGCGCCCGGAAGGAGAGACCGAACCCGGATGAGTGACATCGAGACCGATACCAAGGTCGCCGAGCCCGCACCCGAAGCTGATGGCGACCTGACGCCCGAGGAACTCCGCGTCGCGATCGAGGAGTCGCTGCGGGACTTCAAGGACGGCGACATCGTCGAAGGCGAGGTCGTCAAGATCGACCGCGACGAGGTCCTGCTGGACATCGGATACAAGTCTGAGGGTGTGATACCCACCAAGGAGCTGTCGATCCGTCATGACGTCGACCCCAACGAGGTCGTAAAGGTCGGCGAGCGCCTCGAGGCCTTGGTCCTTCAGAAGGAGGACAAGGAGGGCCGCCTGATCCTGTCGAAGAAGCGGGCGCAGTACGAGCGTGCCTGGGGTCGCATCGAGGAGGTCATGGCCTCGGGCCACACCATCAAGGGCCCGGTGATCGAGGTCGTGAAGGGAGGGCTCATCCTGGACATCGGCCTCCGAGGGTTCCTGCCGGCTTCGTTGGTGGACCTCCGCCGCGTCCGGGACCTCCAGCCGTTCGTCGGCACGGAGCTCGAGGCGAAGATCATCGAGCTGGATCGCAACCGGAACAACGTCGTGCTCTCCCGTCGCGCCTTCCTCGAAGAGTCGCAATCGGAGGGTCGCAAGAAGTTCCTGGAGAACCTGAAGAAAGGCGAACGCCGCAAGGGCACGGTGAGCTCGATCGTGAACTTCGGAGCATTCGTCGACCTGGGCGGCGTCGACGGCCTGGTGCACGTCTCGGAGCTCTCGTGGAAGCACGTGGATCACCCGAGCGAGGTCGCGTCGGTCGGCCAAGAGGTCGAGGTCGAGGTGCTCGACGTGGACCTCGAACGCGAACGCGTGTCGCTGTCGCTGAAGGCGACACAGGAGGATCCCTGGAAGGAGTTCGAGCGCAAGTACAAGGCCGGTGAGATCCTGACCGGCGAGGTGACGAAGTTGGTTCCGTTCGGTGCCTTTGTACGCGTCGCGCCGGGCATCGAGGGGCTCGTGCACATCTCGGAGCTCTCGCACGAGCACGTCGACTCGCCGGAGTCCGTGCTATCCGTCGGTCAAGAGGTCACGGTCAAGGTGATCGACGTGGAAGTGTCGCGGCGGCGTGTCAGCCTTTCGGTGCGACAGGTCGCGCCGGCCCCGCCGCGTGAGCGGGAGATCGTGACCGAGGCGGAGGCGGCCGCGTCGGCCGGTCCCGAGTTGTCGACCGCGATCGAAGTTCCGCAGGAGATCCTCGACGCCGTGGCCGAGGCGGAGGCCAGCTTGCCCGAGGCGCCGGTCGCGGTCGTCGAGGTCGAGGAGTCGGCGATCCTGCCGCCGTCGGAGCCCGAGCCCGACACGCAGGCGGGACCGGCGGCGACCGAGCCTGAGGCTGCGGCCGAGCCTGGCGCCGTCGCCGAACCGGAGCCGGCCGACGCGGGGCTCGAGGAGGCCGAGGGAAGCGGCGAACCGCCGGAGCCGGAGCCGAAACAGGACGAGGACGAAGTTTCCCTCGAAGCTATCCTGCAGGACCTGAAGCGGCGCGAAGGTCGCACCGAGTAGGGCGGTTCGCCCAGCCCGAGAGGGCTCGGCCCCCAGGTCATGCTGCTGGTCGGACTCACCGGAGGGATCGGCTCGGGCAAGTCGACCGTGGCCGGCATGCTCGCGCGCCATGGGGCCGTGATCCTTGACGCCGATGACTTCGCTCGCGCGGCGGTGGCACGCGGGACGCCGGGGTTCGACGCCGTCGTGACCCGCTTCGGGCCCGAGATCGTGGGGGTAGACGGGGAACTCGACCGGCCCAGGCTCGCGACGCTCGTGTTCGGGGACGAAGCCGCGCGCCGCGACCTCGAGGTGATCGTCCATCCGTTCGTTCGGAAGGCGATCGCGGACGGGATCACGGCCAACGCCGCCACCGATCGCGTCGTCGTTCTGGTGAACCCGCTGCTCATCGAGATGGGCACCCACCGCGACTGCGACGTCGTGATCGTGATGTCCGTCGATCCCGAGACGCAGGTGGCGCGATCCGTCGCCCGGGGGATGGACGAAGCGGACGTCCGCGCCAGGATGGCGGCCCAGCTCCCGCTCGAGGAACGCGCGGCCCACGCGAACGTCGTCCTCGACAACGAAGGCGACGAGGAGGAGCTCGCGTCGCAAGTGGAGCGGCTCTGGGACGGTCTCGCCGCCTGCGCGAGCGGCTGAGCTGCTGCCCGTCCGCCGGTATCCTTGACTCCCGTGCGGTACCGTGCGGTCCTCTTCGATGCCGGGGAGACGATCCTGCACCCCTCGCCCTCCTTCCCCGGACTCTTCGCAGCCGTGCTGGAAGGGTTCGGACACG
>Ga0299907_10000316_pt1 | contig 22523 bp, 22 predicted proteins | sample RVTome_16_FD_198680 | JGI IMG/M metagenome (GOLD analysis project Ga0299907, IMG submission 198680) | Soil microbial communities from uranium-contaminated site in the Upper Colorado River Basin, Wyoming, United States - RVT152D67 (version 2) ...
CCACCCCGATGACCCGCCCGGACTCCGCCGCCCGCCTCCGCCGGCTGCTGTCGGTCATCCCCTGGATGCTCGACCACCAGGGCTCGTCACTGACGGAGATCGCCGCCCGCTTCGGCCTGTCCGTGGCCGAGTTGGAGCGGGACCTGGAGCTCATTCCGTTCTGTGGCCTGCCGCCCTACAGCCCCGACCGTCTCATCGACTGCGAGATCGTCGACGGCCGGGTCTTCCTCCGTTTCGCCGAGTACTTCGCCCGGCCGTTGAGCCTCACCCCGGCCGAGGGGTTCGGGCTCCTGGCCGCCGGCCGGGCCCTCCTCGGGGTCCCCGGCGGTGACCCGGACGGCTCGCTGGCCTCCGCCCTGGACAAGCTCGCCGGGGTGCTGGGCGGCACCGGGGGCATGGCGGTCGAACTCGGACCGGGTCGCTTCCTCGACTCTCTCCGGGCCGCCTCGGAGGCCGGCGAACGGGTGGAGATCGACTACTACGCCTTCGGCCGTGACGCGCTCACCACCCGGGTCATCGATCCCCACGCCGTCTTCGCCGCCGCCGGCGGATGGTACGTCGACGCCTGGTGCCACTCCGCCGTCGACGACCGGCTCTTCCGGGTGGACCGGGTCCGGGACGTGCGGGCCACGGGTGAGCACTTCGTCCCCGACCCCGAGCGGGCCGGATCTCGCGGTGGGGTGTTCCACCCCCGGGACAGCGATCCCCGGGTCACCCTGCTGCTGGCACCCGAAGCCGCCTGGGTCGCCGAGTCGTACCCGGTGGAGTCGGTCGGGTCAGAGGACGATGGACGACTACGGGTCACCCTGGCGGTGAGCGAGCGGGCCTGGCTGGAACGCCTCCTCCTCCGGCTGGGCGCGGCCGCCGAGGTGGTGGCTCCCCCTACACTGGCCGGCGTGGGGGTGGAGGCGGCCGCCCGTCTGCTCACCGCCTACGGCCGGAGAAGCTGAACCCGTGGCCCCCGCTTGATCGACCGGCCGACGTGCCAGGATGGGAAGTCGTGGAACGCCCCGAGACAGAGCCCGCCCCCCCCACCGCCCCGGGTCCTCCCGTCGGCGCCCGTCCCCTGGGCATGCCGCCGGACCAGCCCGTTCCCGTCGAAGCGGTGGCGGTGGACGGGACCGAGGCCCATCCGCGCCGGCGTCAGGGCCTGGAGTGGATCGTGCTGGTGGTCGCCTCGCTGGCCGTCGCCCTCGTCGTCCGGGCCTTTCTCATCCAGGCCTTCTACATCCCGTCCGAGTCGATGCTCCCGACGCTCCACAAGGACGACCGGGTCCTGGTCAACAAGTTGTCCTACCGGCTCCATGACGTGCACCGGGGCGACGTGATCGTGTTCCGGGCGCCCCCGGGAGCGAGCACCAGCGAAGTGAAGGACCTGATCAAGCGGGTGGTGGGCCTCCCGGGCGAGACGATCGAAGGACGGGCGGGCGAGATCTACATCGACGGCAAGCCCCTCAACGAGCCCTATATTCCCGAAGCGGTGCGCTCCCGGGAGTTCCCGGCTGAGAAGGTGCCCCCCGACTCCTTCTGGGTGCTCGGTGACAACCGGCAGGATTCCAAGGACTCCACCTTCTTCAAGTCGATCAGCGAGGACACCATCGTCGGCCGCGCCTTTGTCCGCATCTGGCCCCCGAAGGACCTCGGCCTGCTGTAGCGCCCCGGGCGACAGCTCAGCCGTCTCCCTCCGTCCACTCACCCACCGTGGCCACCATCCGGTCCACGTGGTCGGAATAGACGGCGTCGATGCCCATCTCCAGCAGCGCCCGCAGTCGCCGGGTCTCCTGGACGTCCCAGGCGAAGGCGGCCAGCCCGAACCGGTGGATCAGGGCCACCAGACCGGCTGACCATTCGCGTTCGGCCAGGTTGAGGGCGGCGACACCCTGGCGGGCGAGGGCGGCGGCGTGGGGTTCGAGGGTGTCGCCGTAACGGCGCCGGCCCATGGTGTGGACCAGATGCACCTCCGGATCGACGGCCCGGATGCCCATGAGCACGTCGACGTCGCGGGAGCACAGCCACAGGCGCCCGATCGCGTCCGCCTGGCGGGCGGCGTCCAGGATCGGTTGCGCCACCCGGGGGTCCTTCAGGTCGAGGGACAGCTCGAAGTCACCACCCAGCGTGGCATAGAGGTCGGACAAGCGAGGGATACCGGCTTCGGCCAGGCGGGTCGCCGGGGTGGAGGCCACCACCAGACGGCGCAGCCCCTGGCGCACGTAGGGGCCGTGGATCAGCACCGCTTCGCCGTCGGCGGACAGCCGGGCGTCCGATTCCAGGCCCCGGGCGCCTTGTCCCAGGGCACGGGCGAAGGCGACCAGGGTGTTTTCCGGGGCCTCGGCCCGCCCCCCGCGGTGGGCGAAGGTGATCGGCGGCACGACCCATCGTGGCACGAGCGGGACCCGACGGCCCGAGGGTCCACCACGTGAGCAGAGATGCGCACGATACTGACGCTGCGGTTGGTCAGGCGTCATGAGTAGCCCGGTGCGACGTTCTGAAAAAGAGCACTCAACCTGAAGCGCGAATGCGCCGATGGGATGGGCATGACTCAAAGGGGCCAAGGAGGACGAGGAATGACCACCATCCGAGCGACCTGTCCGTCCTGCGGGGACGTGCGACTGAAGGCGGCCGATGTCGTGGTGCGCGTGTGCGCCAACGACAACAAGGGCTCCTACTGCTTCCGTTGCCCGAGCTGCGGCTTGCGGGTGACGAAGTCGGCCGACTCGCGCATCGTCGACCTGCTGGCCTCGTCGGGCGTGCGCATGGACGTGTGGCATCTCCCCTCCGAGCTGTGGGAGCCCCGTCCCACGGGCGCCCCGGTGAACTACGACGATCTGCTCGACTTCCACCTGATGCTCCAGGACGACGCCTGGTTCGAGCAGCTGGCCGAGACGATCGCCGACGCGCCCGAGAAGTAACCGGGTCGTCACCGGCCGGTCCGCCCCGCCGGCCCCCCGAAATCTCCTTCCCGCACCGCCTCCCATCGCCGCCCGACAGCGGGCTTCCGAGGGGAGGCGGTAGCATTTTCAGGCGCAACTGAGGACAAGGCGCCTGATGAACATCGGACCCATGGAAGTCATCATCATCTTCGTCGTGGCCCTGCTCGTCTTCGGGCCGGCGAAGCTGCCTGAGATCGGCCGCCAGGTCGGCAAGGCCGTGCGCGAGTTCCGCAAGTTCCAGAGCTCGTTCCAGAACGAGTTCCGGGACATCCTCGAGGAGCCGCCTCCCGGCCCGGTGATTCCCAAGTCGACACCGCCCGCCGATCAGGTGGCCGAGGGTCAGGCCGAGGCGCAGGCGCCCGCCGAGCCGGGGCCCGCGACGGCTTCCACGTCGGGTCCGGCCGTCCCGCTTCGACCGGTTACCGGGGAGGCGCCGCCCTCGGGGAACGGCGACGGCGTCGCCAGCCCGCCGGCCGAGGCCTGATGGCCTGGCGAATCCTGGAGAGGGCCAAGAGGGACAAGGCCAAGCCGGACGCCGCCAGCATGACGGTCGTCCAGCATCTGACGGAGCTGCGCGATCGCCTCTTCTACATGATGATCGCGGTGGCCGTGGGGGCGGTCATCTGCTTCGTGCTCTTCGACCGGATCATCGGCTTCATGGTCGAGCCCTACAAGGACATCACCGGCCAGGAGGGGCTGATCTTCACCCAGCCGCTCGAAGCCTTCCTCACCCGCATGAAGGTGGCGGCCTACGGCGGCCTGGTGGTGGCCTCGCCGGTGGTGTTCTGGAACCTGTGGCGCTTCATCACCCCCGGGCTGTACGCCAAGGAGAAGCGCTACGCCATCCCCTTCGTGGTCAGCTCGGTGGTGCTCTTCGTCGGTGGATCGGTCCTGTCGCTCCTGACCTTCCCCCGGGCCCTCGAGTTCCTCCTGGGGATCGGGGGTGACAATCTGCGGCCGCTCCTCTCGGCCGGCAGCTACCTGTCGCTGGTGTTCCTCATGGCCATCAGCTTCGGGTTGGCGTTCGAGTTCCCCATCCTCGTCGTCTTCCTGCTGCTGGCCCGGATCCTCACCACCGCCCAGCTGCGGGGCTGGCGGCGCTACGCCTTCCTGGCCATCGTGATCATCGCCGCCGTGGTCACCCCCAGCCAGGACCCGATCACCCTCTTCGCCCTCGCCCTGCCCATGTATCTCCTGTATGAGGGCGCCATCGTGGTGGGCCGGTTCACGAAGCGATGATGGTCGGGCGGCCCCCGCGTGCCCTGAAGGTGGTGGGAGCGCTGGTGGCGACAGGAGCCCTGGTGAGCGGGATCCTCGTCATGGCCCAGGGTGGGGGGGCCGGCGACACCGACGGCCGCTCCGGGCGGCCGGGGCCTCAGCCCGCCGATGTGACCCGCTTCTTCGAGGTCATGCGCCTCGCCTTCACCGGTGTGCTGGCCGACGCCGCCACCTTCGACCAGCGGGTCAGCGAGGTCGCCTCCGGGAGCCGCCCCCCGGCCGACCTGACCGCCGACCTCGACGCTTCCCTGCGCCGGGCCGAGGGTACCCGTGACCTCGTGGGTGCGTCCGCCGACCTGCCCGGCCTGCCCCAGGCCCGCCGGCTCTACCTGTGCTCCGCCCTCCTCTACACCGAGGCGCTGTGGGCGCTGCGGGCCGCGGCCGGGTCCACCGACCCCGGGCGGGCCGAGCTCGTGCGCCAGGGGCAGAGGCTCAAGGTGCTCTCCAACCGCGTCTACGACCGGGGCACGCTGTGGGCCGACCCCGGCCTGCCCGTCGTCCGGGAGACGCCGGACTGGCAGCGGGAGGGCCTCCTGGCCGGCCCCGGACCGGAAGTCACCGAGGGATGGGGCCGGACCCTGACCGCCTTCACGGACACCGTGCGCCCCAAGGTGGCGGCTCCCACCGACCACGAGCCCAGCCTGGCCCGGATGGCGATGCTGGTGGACGACGAGGCGGTTGCCGCCTTCTCCGCCGCCTCCTCCACCTCCGGCTCCCTCCTCACCCTTCACCAGGACCGGGCCCGCCGCCTGGCCCTACTGGGCGAGGATCTCTGGGGGGTCGCGCCCGAACGCCGGGGCGGAACCGGGCTCCCTGACCATCCGCGCTCGGGCTTCGACCGCGCCGGCTTGGAGCCGCGGCCCGTGCCCGGGGTCGGCGACGACGGCCTGGGATCCCGGTGACGTCGTTGCCCCTGGCCTCCGGCGACGAGCGGCGCCGCGCCTTCCAGGCGGCCCGCGGCTTCCCCCTCGACCCCTTCCAGCATGAGGCCCTCGACGCGCTCGACGCCGGGCGCTCGGTGCTGGTGGCCGCCCCGACCGGTTCGGGCAAGACGGTGGTGGCCGAATACGCCGTCGAACGGGCCTTGGCCGAGGGCCGCAAGGCGTTCTACACGACGCCCCTCAAGGCCCTGTCCAACCAGAAGTACGGCGACCTCGTCCGGGCCCACGGGGCGAACCGGGTCGGGCTCCTCACCGGCGACAACTCCATCAACAGCGAAGCGCCGGTGGTCGTGATGACCACCGAGGTGCTGCGCAACATGATCTACAGCGCCTCGCCCACCCTCGACCGACTGCGCTACGTCGTCCTCGACGAGGTCCACTACCTCCAGAACCCCTATCGGGGCCCGGTGTGGGAAGAGGTGATCATCCACCTCGACCCGACCGTCGACCTGGTGTGCCTGTCGGCCACCGTGTCCAACGCCGAGGAGTTCGCCGACTGGATCCAGACCGTGCGGGGGGAAACCACGGCCGTCATCGAGGAGCGCCGGCCGGTACGGCTCCGCCACCTGTACCTGGCCGGTGACCGGGAGTCGGAGACACTTCAGCTCCTGCCCACCTTCGTGGAGTACCCGACGTCGGCGGAGGGCGATCCCACCGGAGGGGACCTCCGGCCGAACCCGGAGGCGCACCGCCTCGATTCCCGGACCGTGCGCGGGCCGGGCCCTCGAGGACGGCCCAAGGGCCGGCTCTATGTCCCCCGCCGCTTCGAGGTCGTCGACCTCCTCGACAACGAGGGCATGCTGCCTGCCATCTACTTCATCTTCAGCCGGGCGGCCTGCGACCAGGCCGTGGAACAGACCCTGGCGGCCGGGATCCGGCTCACCGACCCGGACGAGCGGGAGGCCATCCGGGCCATCGCCGAGGCCAAGGTCGGGTCATTGTCCGACACCGACCTGGAGGTGCTCGGCTACCCGACCTGGCTGGCCGGACTGGAGTCGGGCCTGGCCGCCCATCACGCAGGCATGGTGCCGCCCATGAAGGAGGCGGTCGAGCAGGCGTTCTCCCGGGGCCTGGTCAAGGTGGTCTTCGCCACCGAGACGCTCTCCCTCGGGATCAACATGCCGGCCCGGTCGGTGGTCATAGAGAAGCTGTCCAAGTTCACCGGCGAGCGCCACGAGTTCCTCACCCCCGGGGAATACACCCAGCTCACCGGGCGGGCGGGGCGGCGGGGGATCGACGACCTCGGCTACGCCGTGGTCCTGTGGAACCCGTTCGTCCCCTTCGACCAGGTGGCGGCGCTGGCTTCCACCCGGTCCTACGCCCTGCGAAGCTCGTTCCGCCCCACCTACAACATGGCCGCCAACCTGGTGCGTCGCTATCCGCCCGACGTGGCCCATCACCTGCTCAACCTGTCCTTCGCCCAGTACGGCTCGGACAAGGAGATCGTCCGTCTGGAACGGCAGCTGGAACGGACCAAGGAGCTCCTGGCCAGCCACCGGACGGGCGCCGCCTGTGAGCGCGGGGACGTGGAGGAGTACCGCCGCCTGCTCGCCAATCGGGCGGAGCGCCGGCAGGCGGCCGCCGGGAGCGGGGGCCTCGAACATCTCAAGCCCGGTGACGTCCTCCTGCGCCGGGGCGCCAAGACCGTGGTCCTGCAGCGCACCCGGGGCCGGGGCGGCGAGGTCAAGGTGCTGGCTCTCACCCCGGACCGGGGAGTGGTCCGCCTGGGTGCCACCGATCTGCCCAGGGGGGCGGTCCCGGTGGGCAGCATCGAGCTGCCCCGCCCCTACGCACCTCGCAGTCCCGCCTTCCGCCGGGCGGTGGCCGAGTCCCTGCGCACCATGCGGGCCCGGAACGGCGGGGGGGACTCTGCTCCGTCCCGGGAGTCGAGGCGGGAGTCCGCCGGCCGCCACCCCGTCGCCTCCTGTCCCGATCTGGCCGACCACCTCCGCTACGCCGAGCGGGCCGACCGACTGGCCCGGGACGCGGACCGGATGGAGCGACGCATCCGGGGCCGGGCCGAGAGTCTGGCCCGCCAGTTCGACCGGGTCCTACGGGTCCTGGAGGCGTGGGGCTACATCGACGATTGGTCGCTCACCGAAGCCGGCGAGCTCCTCACCCGCCTCTACACCGAGACCGACCTGCTGGTGGCCGAATCACTGCGGGACGGACTCCTCGACGACCTCGACGCCCCGTCGCTGGCCGCCGTCTGTTCCGTCTTCACCTACGAGAGCCGGGGGCCGGGAGCCGAGGCCGGTGCCGGCGCCCGGGTCCGCTTCCCGAACCGCTCGGTGCGGGACCGGGTCCTCGAGGTGGAGCGCATCTGGCGGGACCTGCACGCCGTGGAGGACGAGGCCGGGCTGCCCGAGACGCGGGCGCCCGACGCCGGCTTCGTCCGCCATGCCCAGGCCTGGGCCGCCGGCGAGGAGCTGGAGGACGTACTGGCCGACAACGAGCTCACCGGCGGCGATTTCGTCCGAAACATCAAGCAGCTCATCGATCTCCTCCGCCAGGTGGGTGACGTGGCGCCGGTCCCCGGGACGGCGGCCATGGCCCGGTCGGCAGCCGACGCCCTGTTCCGGGGCGTGGTGGCCGCCTCCTCGGCCGTCGGCGTGTGATCCGCAAGGGCGAGGAGTGGGGGACACCGGCGGACGGCGCCTCAGCCGATCTGGAGGTGGCGGGGGACGACACCGCCCTGGCCGTGGCCCTGGTCGGCGCGGGGGCGGACCCGCTGGTGCGCTTCGTCCCGTCGCCGGCGTCGGATCTGGCCCGGGCGGTGGGACTACCGGGGGGCGGCCCGGGGACGATGGCCGTGCCCGTCGACCTGCTGCGGCTCGACGATGGGGGAGTGGCCGTGAACGCGGTGGTGGTCGGAGTGCCCCCGGACCGGCTCCGGTGGTGGCACCGGCCCTTCGCGGTGGAGGTGGTGGTGGACGGGACCGCCTTCTCCGCCCGGGGCACGACCGTTGTCGTGGCCACGGGGCAGTTCCTGCGGGGCTTCGACGTGAGCCCGCGCGGCCACCCGGGTGACGGGTGGTGCGAGGTGCAGGTCTACGCCGTCCCGCCGGGCCAGCGGCGCCCGATGCGTTCCCGGCTGCGGTCGGGATCCCATCTGCCCCACCCGGGGATCACGACGAGACGGGGGCGGAGCGTGGAGGTGCGCTGCGGGCGGGCGGTGGACGTGGAGGTGGATGGGAAAAAGGCCGCCGCGAAACGGATCAGGAGTGTGTCGGTCGAGTTGGTCCCGGCTGGCTTCCGGCTGCTCATCTGAGGCGGGTGACCTCGTCGGGGATGTGGCCGGCGAGGACTTGACCTACCAACTGGGCGAGCTGTCGGGGGATGAAGTACTCACCGGAGCCGGCTGCCCCCAGTTCGGCCAGGGTCCACCAGCGGGCGTCGTGAATGCCGTCGGGGAGGAGACGTTCGAGGTGGGCGGCGTCGAGCTCCCGGGCCGCGCAGCGCACCAGGTACCAGCGCTCCCGCTGGCACACCCGACGGTCGAACCAGTCGAAGGTGTACTCACGCTCCCACCGGCAGGGGCCGAGCTCGACCCCTCCGAGCTCGACCTCCTCGAGAAGCTCGCGGTGCGCCGCCTGCTCATGGGTCTCGCCCTCCTCCAACCCGCCACCCGGGCAGATCCAGAAGTAACGCCCCTTGTGGTTGGGCCCGAATCGGAACAGCAGCACACGCTCCCGGTCGTCGATGAGGAGCACCCGGGCGGCGTGGCGCACTCTCGTCTCTGGCATCAGGCGCAACCGTCCCACCAGGACGGGGGGACGGTCCACCCGTCCTCCGTCAGCCCGGGGCTACGATCCCCCAACCCATGCTCTACGCCACCGAGACCTTCAGCTCCGACGAGGCCGACATCCTCCACCGGTACTTCACCAATCTGGACCGGCCCGTCTTCGCCCTCGTGAACCTGCCCGAGGTCGTCAAGGGCGCGTTGTTCGCCCGCTACTCCCGCACCCACAAGAGCCTGCGGCGACTGTTCCTGGACGAATTCGCCGACGACGTGGAGTCGGCCGGGGCCGGACCCGACGAGTCCGTGGCCGGCCGGGGCCGGGCCGAAGCCATCTACGACCGCGTCTTCTTCGAGTACGGCGACGACTCGGTGGCCCAGTTGGGCGGAGTGCACCTGGCCTGTGAGCAGGCCTCCAACCTCCTCACCAAGGTGCTGGAGTGGGGCCGGCTCATGGCCTACCTGGAGCAGTCGACCCGCTACATCGCCTACGACGCCCGCCTCGACGGACGCTTCCGGTACTGGCGTGACCCCCAGGTGCTCGACTCGCCCTTCGGAGCCCGCTACGTGGCCGAGATGGACGAGATGTTCAACGCCTACGCCTCAGCCCTGGCCAAGGTCACCGAATGGGCCCGGGCGGTACACCCCCAGGAGGCGGGCGACTCCGACTTCGTGTGGCGCCAGACCATCAAGGCCGCCGCCTGCGACGCCGTGCGGGGCATGCTGCCGGCCGCCAGCCTGTCCAACGTGGGCATCTACGGAACGGGCCAGGGTTACGAGGCCCTCCTGCTGCGCATGCGGGCCCACCCCCTCCCCGAGGTCCGCCGTTACGCCCAGATGATGCTCGAGGAGCTGCGCCTCGTCATTCCCGCCTTCCTCAAGCGGGTCGACCGGGAGGACCGGGGCGTGGCCTGGAGCTCCTACCTCGAGGAGCGCCGGACCGCCACCGAGGCGATGACCGCCCACCTGCTCGGCGACGCCGAACCCGAACCGCGGCCCACCGTCACCCTCGTCGACTGGGACCCCGACGGCGAGGACAAGGTGCTGGCCGCCATCCTCTACGCCGCCAGCGACCTGCCCGAGGACCAGCTTCTGGAGCGGGTCGCCAAGCTGGCCCCGGAGGAGCGCTTCGCTCTCATCGACGCCTACGTGGGGGAGCGGGGGAACCGTCGCCACAAACCGGGCCGGGCCTTCGAGCGGACCGGGTACCGGTTCGACGTCCTGGCCGACTACGGCGCCTTCCGGGACCTGCAGCGCCACCGGCTCCTGACCATCGAATGGCAGGACCTCAGTCCCCGGCACGGCTACGAGATGCCGGCGGCGGTCACGGAGGCCGGTGCCGCGTCGCTCTTCACCGAGACGATGGAGCGTTCGGCCGCCCTCCATGACGACGTGGCCGAGCAGTTCCCGGCCCAGGCGGCGTATGCCGTGGCGCTGGCCTACCGGATCCGCTTCGCCATGCAGATGAATGCCCGGGAGGCCATGCACGTCATCGAGCTGCGCACCACGCCCCAGGGCCATCCCGCCTACCGGGCCGTCTGCCAGGACATGTGGCGGCTGATCCGCGACCGGGCCGGCCACCACCACCTGGCCGAGGCCATGCGCTTCGTGGACCTGGGGGACCACGAGCTGGGGCGGCTGGCCGCGGAGCGGCGGTCGGAGTCGAAGCGGCAGGGCTAGGGGCGTAAAAGCGAAAAAGCGCAAGGAAGAGGGCGAGAGGCGCGTTTCGGTTTCGTTGCTGGTGTTGCGCCTGTTATTGTCTGAGGTCTATGGGGCTACCAAACTCGAACCGGCGCTTCTCAGCCCCGTCTACAGGGGCTGAGCCACGCCGGTTGCAGGGACGGCGGGCGGTGATCGGCGTCGCCTCCCTCATTGCGGTCGTTGCTTCGGGCTCGGCGGCGGGGCGCACCCACACGGTGAAACCGGGGGACACGCTCGACGGCCTGTCCCGCCGCTACGGCGTTCCGATCCCCGCCCTGGCCCGGGCCAACGCCATCGCCGACCCCGACTACATCCTCGCCGGCTCGAAGCTCACACTCCCCGCTCCCGCCGCCCCCTCAGTGCCCGAAGCGCGAGTCGTGACGCAGCCCGTGGCCAAGGTGACGCCGGTGGCCCCCATGCCCGCGTCGGCCAAGACCCGCCCCATCGCCGTCCCGCCCTCCCGGGCCGGCCTGCGGCCACACTTCGCCCAGTTCGCCAGGACGGCCGGCGTGCCCGCCGACCTGGCCATGGCGCTGGCCTGGCAGGAGTCCGGCTGGCAGGCCCACCAGGTGTCGTCGACCCGGGCCGTCGGGGTCATGCAGCTGATGCCGGACACGGTGGAGTTCGTGTCCCGCATCCTGCTCCGCCAGGCCCGGAGCCTCGACCCCCACGACCCGGTGGCCAACATCCGCATGGGCACCCGTTTCCTGCGTTACCTCCTCGACCGCAACGGGGGCGACGTCAACACGGCCCTGGCCTCCTACTACCAGGGCCTGCGGTCGGTCCGGGAACGGGGCGTGTTCCCCGAGACCCACCGCTTCGTGGCCAACGTGAAGGCGCTGCGCCCGCGGTTCTGAGGTCGGATCAGAGCTCGGCCGAGAGCTCGATGAGCAGCAGGGCCACACTGTGGTCGAGGCAGAACTGGGTGCGCACGTCATCCGCGGGCGCGGTGGCGTGCTCGCAGTGGAAGCAGCCGTCGTCGTCGTAGCGCAGGTCACCGCCACAGGTGATGGGGTGGTGCGGCACCACGAAGGTCTCCCAGGGCCCGGTGGCGCTCGAGGCCGCAGCGTCGCCTGCAGATTCAACGTCCCGTGGGCGATGAAGTTCACTGCCCGGACCGCTGCCGGAAGTTGGTGAGGACGGCCTGGTCCTCGAGGAGGGTGTCGATCTCGTCGATTGCGGCGGACCTCCGGGGAACCCGACGAGCTGACTCGGACGCGCCGAGTGATCTGGCTCGCAGCTACCCCCTCCCCAGGGTGTCCAAACGGCCGAAAAACTACGCTCAGGCGCGGGAGCGGCGCAGCAGGCAGCTGGCCACGGCCAGGAGGGCGGCGGCGGCCACGAACTCGCCCGGCATGCGGTGGGGTGCCTCCCGCTGGATGTCCTCGTGGAAGCGCTGGATGGCGTCGGGGACGGGGTTGCGGCCGAAGAAGTGGCGGGCCGGCTTGTCGATGTCCAGGAGGGCGGCTCCCGCCATGCCCGCCAGCACGACCCGGCGCCGGCCACCCGTAGCCCTCGCCCCCAGCAGACACAAGGCCGCCAGCCCGACCGTCCCGTCCCGGTAGGCGACCCGCAGGAAGCGGGCATGGGACTCCGGCCCGCGGGGAAGTCCCCAGTGGGGCAGCGCGTCCATGGCCAGATGGGAGGCGACCCCCAACCCGAAGGCCAGGGCCGGTCGCCGCCGGAGGGTGGCGCCGATCACGGCGCCGGCAAGGACGTGGTTGGTGATGAGCATGCGGATGGGAGATTCGCTCCGATCGTCGCCTTCACCTGCGATCGGAGCGGCCTGCCTTTCGCACTGTCACACCCCTGGCTTATAGTCACACGCATGTTATTCGCGACGGGATCTCGACCGTGGCCCGGGTCGTAGCGCTGGGCGACGCCCATCTGGGCCGCCAGTACCACTCGCGCACCACCCCCCAGGGGACCAACCAACGGGAGGCCGACTTCGAAGCCTCCTTCGAGGCGGCCGTCGACCTCGGCCTGACGCTGCGCCCCGACGTCTTCATCTGGCTGGGTGACGTGTTCGACCAACCCCGGCCGGGCTACCGCTCCTTCCGGGTGGCCCAGCGGGCGCTCCGGCGCATCCGCGACCACGGCATCCCCCTGGTGGCCATCTCCGGCAACCACGACACGCCCCGCCTGCCCGGCACCGGCTCGCCCTACGCGCCTCTCCACGACACCTTCCCCGAGTTCCACCTGGCCTACCAGGGCGCCTACGCCGCCTTCGACCTGCCCGGCCTGCGGGTCCACGCCGTGCCCCAGATGCTCACCGTGGGCGAGACGCTCGAGGCCCTCGACGTGGCCTGTGACCACCACAGCACGGACCGGGTGAACCTGCTCCTGACCCATCCCCGGGTCCCTCAGGTGGAGCCCCGCAGCCGGGACGTCAACGAGATCGAGGTCGACGCCGCGGCCCTGCGCAGCGACCTCGTGCTGCTCGGTCACTACCACGTCCACACCCGCGTCCGGGAGGGCGTGTGGTACGCCGGATCGACCGACACCTTCTCCTTCGGCGACGATCCCAGCCGGCCCAAGGGGCTGGTCTGCCTCGACACCGACACCGGCATCTGCACCCACCACGCGCTGCCGGGGCAGCGGCCGCTGTGCACCCCGGACCCGATCGCGGCGGCCGGCCTGTCCTCCGACGAGCTGGAGACGGCCATCGCCGATCGGGCGGCGAGGGTGCCGGACGGGGCGGTGGCCCGCCTCTTCGTCGACGGTGCCGACCCCCAGGCCTGGCGCCTGATGGACCACACCCGCCTCCAGGAGAGCTTCGCCCACGCCCTGTCGTTCCGCTTGGAGCCGAGCTTCCTCGACGACGCCGCCCGGGTCACCGATCTCCCCACGCGCGACGCCATCGGGGCCCGCTGGGTCCGCTTCCTCGAGCACCAGGATCTGTGCGGCTACGACGGGGACCGGCTGCGGACGCTCGGTGACGAGCTCATCCGCAGCGCGGTGGACGAGGCCGGTTGAGGCATGCGCATCACGCGCCTGACCCTGCGCAACTTCCGGGTGTTCGCCGACCTGGATCTCGAGCTTCCCGACGGGGTGGTCGGGATCTTCGGGCCCAACGGGTCGGGCAAGTCGACGCTGGTGGAGGCCGTCACCTGGGCGCTCTTCGGCGTGGCCCGGACGGGCAAGGACGCGCTGCGGGCCGACGGGTCCGACGGCGAGTGCCGCGTCGTGGTCGAGTTCGACCACGACGGCCACCGCTACGAGGTGACCCGGGCCCTCTCCGGAGCCACCGCCAACGTCACCGCCGAAGCGGCCTGCGACGGGCTGCGCCTGGCCGCCGGGGCGACGTCGGTCCGCCAGTACGTCCACCAGGTGCTGGGAATGAGCGCCGACGCCTTCCGGGCATCGGTGTGCTGCGAGCAGAAGCAGCTCGACGCCTTCTCCGGGCGCCGGCCCGAGGAACGCCGCCGCCTGGTCCTCGACCTGCTCGGCATCACCCCGCTGGACCGGGCCCGGGATACCGCCCGGGCCAAGGCCCGGGCCGCCGCCGAGGCGGTGGAGGCGGCCCGCCTCGTCCTCGGCGATCTGGACACGCTGGCCGACGAGGTCGCCACCCTCGACGCCGCCCACGCCGAAGCGGCCAGATTCCGCGCCGGTGCCGAAGAGCAGGCGGAGGCGGCGTCCCGGGCAGCCATGGCGGCGGAGACGGCGGCCAACGCGGCGGAGGCCGCCCGTCAGGAGCGGGACCGTCTCCGGGCCCGGTGGGAGGAAGCGAACCGCCGCCGCCAGGAACTGGCCACCCGCCTGGCCGGTCACGAGGCTGAGCTCCACGCTCTCGCTGAGGCCGCCAGCCGTCTGCCGGAGCTGCAATCCCGGGCCGCCTCCCTGGAGGCGTCCCGCGGCCGTCTCCGGGCCCTCGAGGTGCTGGAGGCGGCCCGCCGCCGGCTGGCGCAGGCCCAGTCCGGGTCGGAGGCCGAGCCCACGCCCGGGGGAACCGATGCCGCCGCCGGCGCCGTGCGTGACGCCGACGAGGAAGCGGCGCGGCGGGTCCGGGAAGCGGGGGAGGCCCTGGGCCGGGTCCGGGGGCGGGAAGCCGCCCTGGCCGCGGCCGAGGGGAACCGCCGCACCGCCGCGGCTGAGCTCGAGGCCGCCTCCCGGCTCGATCCCGACGCGCCCTGCCCGCTGTGCGGCCAGGAGCTCGGGAGCTGCTTCGAAGACGTGGTGGCGGCCCGGACGGCAGCCCTGGCCGACGCCGGCGCGGCCTGCGGCCGCATGGCCGCCGGGCTCGAAGCGGCGCAGGCGGAGCAGGCGGCGGCTGAGCAGCGGGCGGCTGAGGCCGAGGCCACCCGGGCCGCGGTGCGCCTCCGGGCCGAGCGCCTGGCGGCGGCCCGGACGGAGTTGGAATCAGCCCGCCAGGCGGTGACCGCGGCCGAGGCCGAGCTGGGCGGCGCCGACGGGCCGTGGGCCGGCGAGAGCGGCGCCGCCGCCCTGGACGTCCAGCGCCAGGCCGTCCTCGAGGGTGAGACCGCCCGGGACGAGGCCGTGCGCCTCGCCGAACGTGTGGCCCGCTCCGGTCGACTGGAGGAGGAGATCTCGACCGAACGGGCGGCCCTGGCCGCGGCGGAGACCGAGGTCGCCCGACTGGTGGAGGAAGGCCGGGCGCTGGGCTTCGACGCCGCCGTCCACGCGGAGACGGTCGCCGCCCACGCCGCCGCCCGGGCCGAGACGGAGCGGGCCCGGGAGGCCCTGGTCGATGCCCGGCTCAGCGAACGGGGTCTGGCCGAGCGGCGGGCCGAGCGGCGGGAGCGCCTGGAGGCCGAACGTCTGCGGCGAGGGGAGCTGGCCGGCCACGAAGACGAAGCCCGCCACCTCGGACGCCTGGCGGAACTCCTGGGCGAGTTCCGCAACAGCCTGGTGGGCCAGGTGGGGCCGGCCCTCTCCTCGCACACCACGGCGCTGTTCCGTGAGCTCACCGACGCCCGCTTCGATTCGCTCGAGGTGGATCCCGACACTTTCGAGTTGCGTATCGGCGGGGCCGGCGGCGGCCATCCCCTCGACCGGCACTCGGGGTCGGAGACCGACCTGGCCAACCTCTCGTTACGCATCGCCATCGGCGAACAGGTCAACCTCCTGTCCGGCGGCCAGGTAGGCGTGCTCGTCCTCGACGAGGTGCTGGGGTCACTCGACGCCGAGCACCGCGACCGCCTGCTCGGCGCGCTGACCCGCCTCTCGGGTCGCTTCCGCCAGGTCTTCGTCGTCACCCACGCCGCCGAGGTGAAGGAGCGTCTGCCTCAGGCGATCGAGGTTGTGCCTCTGGCCCGGGGCCGGTCCACGGCCCGGCTGGCGGGCTCGCTTCTGCGTCTGGCCGAGGTCGGCTGAACGGCCATTCACCGTGGCCTGATGCCGACCGTCACCAAGTGGTCACCGCGCCGACCGCGCACCGTCACCCCGGTAACTTTTTTTTCATTTCCCTGACCTGCGGCGATACGCGACAGGGCAGGTGAGAGGCATGTTTTTCGCTTTCGACGGACTTGACACCACCCGCCCCCATCGGGCGTACTTAGCGGCGTCCCGATTCCGTATGCGCCAAGGTCGTGGGCTTCCGAGGGTCCGCTGGGTTCCCGGAAGAGGCGTAGGTCGGGGTGGAGTCCAGGAGACCCAGTAGAGAACGCTGGAATAACCCATCCGCGCCGGTGCGGGTCGGGCCAAACAGTGGCCCCAACGGTCTCCTGGACTCCCACTATTTCCGGGCCCCTTCTCCTCCGTGCCCCCTGAGAATCGTTCCGGCTGGCGTACCGGCAAAGCTCACGGCGCTCGTGCTCGGCTCGTACGACCTCGGCGTATACTCCGGCACCCTTCGAGGAGAGAAAGCGCCCGTGGTCGACGACGAGTTCGAAGAAGAAGAGGAAGAGGAAGAGGAGCCGGCCGAGCCTGACCTCGACGAGGACGATCTCGACGAGGACGACGAGTTCGCCTCGCCGGCGCTCGACGACGAGGACGACATCCTCGTCGCCGACGTGGAGGAGGTCGTCGAAGTCGTTGAGGGCGACGGCGACGACGAAGAGGACGAGAGCCTCGACCTCGAAGAGGATGTCCATCCCGATGACGTGGAGGAGCCGCTCGACGTGCTGCTCCTGGAGCGCACCTCGAGTGGGCTGCTGGACGAGGACGAATACGACGAGGACGAGGAGGACACGGACACCGACGAGCGGGCCGAGCCCGGCTCGCGCATCCCGCCCAAGCGACCCGGCGAATTCGTCTGCCGGTCCTGCTTCCTGGTCAAGCACCCGAGCCAGCTCGCCGACAACGACCGGGTCCTGTGCGCCGACTGCGTCTGAGTCATCTGGCCGCGTCCCGCCGGGGGCTGCACCGCCGCTGAGCCGCCGCCGCCGCCTCGCCGCCGCCGCCGCTTCCGGGCTGCTCCTGGCCGCCGCCTTCCCGCCGCTCGACTGGGGCCCCCTGGCGCTGGTGGCGCTCGTCCCGCTCCTGCTGGCCTGGCGGGGCGGCGGTGTCCGTCTGGGGGCGGCGTGCGGGGCGACGGCCGGTGTCGTCTTCTTCGGCGTGCTGGTGTCCTGGTCGTGGTACTTCGGAGCGGTCGCCTTCTTCCCGTTCGTGCTGTTCCTCTCCAGCTGGTGGGCTCTGGCCGGCGCCGTGGTGGGCTGGCTCGACGCCCGGGGGCGGGCCTCCGCCCCGGTGGTGGCCGCGGTCTGGGTCCTGGTCGAGGCAGGGCGCTCCCGGGTGCCCTTCGGCGGGTTCTCCTGGGGGGAGGCGGGCTATGCCTTCCACGACTTCGTTCCCGGCCGGTCCCTGGCCGCCTGGGGTGGTGTGGCGCTCGTGTCGCTGGCCGCGGTGTCCGTCAACGGCCTCGTGGTCGACGCCGTCTCCGGCCGGCGGCGGCCGGCCCTGATCGGCATGGCCTCGGTGGCCCTGGCGGTACTGGCCGCCCAGGCTCTGCTCCCGGCGCCCACAACCACGGGGCGCCTGCGGGTGGCGCTGGTGCAGGGCAACGACAAGAACCGCGAGCTCACGGCCGAGGAATTGAGGGCCCGCTATCTCCCCACCAACCACCTGCGCCTGGCCGAGAGCATCCACCGACCGGTCGATCTGGTGGTGCTGCCCGAGTCCACCCTGGACGCCGACCCCCGCACCGACGAGTTCCTCGACGACTCCCTCACCGCCCTGGCGGCACGCCTGGATGCCGTCGTGCTGGCCGGGGGCAACACCGAGGCACCGGGCGGGCGCATCTACAACACGACCTTCATGTACACGGCGCAGGGCCGGGCGCCGTACGTCTACCGCAAGCGTCATCTGGTGCCCTTCGGCGAGTACGTCCCCTGGCGGGAGGCGCTGTCGTTCATCGAGGAGCTGGAGCAGATCCCCCGTGATTTCGCCCCCGGCCGCCAGGCCACGGTCTTCCCCGTCCGCGCCACCGGGGCCGCCGGCGGCCCCGAGGAAATCGGGGTGGGCGCCCTCATCTGCTTCGACTCGGCCTTCGGTCCACTGGCCCGGGGCTACGCCCGCCAGGGCGCAGAGGCCATCGTGGTGTCCACCAACAACCGCTCCTACCGGCGCTCGGCCAACTCGGCCCAGCACCTGGCCATGAGCGAGTGGCGGGCGGCGGAGACGGGCCGGCCCGTCCTCCACGCCGGCATCTCCGGGCTGTCCGGCATCGTCGATCATCGGGGGAACCTTCGGTCCCGGACCTCGCTGTTCGAACCGACCGTACTGCGCGGCGAGGTGGAGACGACCACGGGCCGTACCCCGTACGTGGCCCTGGGGGAGTGGGCCGTGGTCCTGGCCGCGGTGCTGGCCGTCGGGGCGGCCGGGCGCGCCCGGCGGAGACGCACCGTAAACTCCGGGCCGTGACCAACAACGGCAAGGATCCCGTGCACCGGGCCCTCGACGTCTTCGTCTACGCCCCGGTGGGGCTCGCCCTCATGGCCTACCAGCGTGTCCCGTCCCTGGTCAGCGACATCGTGTCCCGGGGGTTGGCCCAGGTGGGCGAAGCCGAAGCCCGTGTGAACCAGGCCAAGATGATCGGCCAGGTGGCGGTGACCTTCGGCAGCCGCCAGATCCGCCGGGATCTCGACGCCCGCCTGGGTGAAGCCTGCCGGCGGGCGGAGTTCCTGGCCGGGTTCATCCCCGGGCTGCGCAGCAACGACGACGAGGACGAGGACGAGGATCTGCTGGCGGAGCCGCTGGCCGGCCAGACCGCGGCGCCGCCGCCCCCGCCCGCCCCTCCGGTGGTCCGGACGCAACCGGCCCCGGTTCCGGCCTCGAGCCCGGCCCCGCCGCCGCCGTCAGCCTCGGGACTGCCCATCCCCGAATACGACGGACTCTCGGCCTCCCAGGTGGTGTCGCGTCTGTCCGGGCTCACCCCCGCCGAGCTTGAAGCGGTGGCGGCCTACGAGGCCGCCGGCCGGGCGCGCAAGACCGTGCTCGGTGCCCTCGACCGGCTGCGGTCCTAGTGAGGGTCCACTAGTGGGCGAGGGTCCACCAGATGGCGATCCCCACTGCCGAGGAGGGCGTCCGCCCGGCCCGGGAGGGCGACGTCCCTGCCATCCTCGAGCTGGCTGCCGCGCTGCGCCTGGAGCTGACCCCCATGCGGGGAGGCGGAATCTGGTCCGTGCGGGAGTCCCGTCCCGAGCCCCTGGAGGCGGCCTACAAAGCCCTGCTCGACCGCACCGATGCCCTGATGGTGGTGGGCACCATCGACGACACGCCGGTGGGCTTCGGAGTGGGAGAGATCGAGACGCTCCAGGACGGAACGCGCCTCGGTGTGGTGTCCGAGTTGTTCGTCGACCCCGAGGCCCGGGCCGTGGGAGTGGGGGAGGCCATGCTCGGGGCCCTGGTCGACTTCTGCACGGCCGCCGGCTGCATCGGCGTCGACGCCTGGGCCCTCCCGGGCCACCGGGCGGCCAAGAACTTCTTCGAGGAGTCGGGCTTCACCGCCCGGGCCATCGTCATGCACCACCGCCTCCCCGGTGAGTGACGCCTCGGTCGAGGTGGCCGTCGGTGCGGTGGTCCGCCGGGACCACGAGATCCTCCTGGTCCGGCGGGGGAGAGGGACGGGCGTGGGGCAGTGGTCCCTGCCCGGCGGCCGGGTCGAGTTCGGCGAGACCCTGGTGGCGGCCGTGGCTCGGGAGGTGACCGAGGAGACCGGCCTGGACGTGGAGGTGGGCCGCTTCGTCGGCTGGGCCGAGCGGATGGGCGCGGAGCCGTTCGCCTACCACTACGTCATCCTCGACTTCGCGGCCACGCCGCGGGACCCGCAGGCGGCGCTCGTCCCCGGCGACGACGCCGCGGCCGCCGCCTGGTTCCCCTGCTCCGAGCTTCCCGAGGTCGGCCTCGTCGCCGGCCTCTACGAGTTCCTCACCGACTCCGGTTCCCTCGACTGAGAGTCTCCCGGCCGGCAGGCCGGCTAGGGCGGGTCCCGCCACAGGTCCGTGACGGTCAGCCCGAGGTCGGCCAGGAGGCGGCGCATCAGGGGCAGGGACAGGCCGATGACGTTGCCGTGATCACCCACGATCCCTTCGACGAAGGGGGCGAACCAGCCGTCGAGGGTGAAGCTGCCCGCCACCCGTAGGGGCTCGCCGGTACGGAGGTAGGCCTCGAGCTCGGCGTCGCTGAAGGAGGCGAAGCGCACCACGGTGGCGGCCGCGGCACCGGCCCGCTGCCCATTCCCACTGTCGAGGAGGAAGTGGCCGGTGCGCAGGACGGCGGATCGACCCCGAAGGCCGGCCAGGCGGGCGCGCGCCTCGGCCAGGGTGGGCGGCTTACCGAAGGCCTTCCCGTCGACGTCGAGGAGCGAGTCGCAGCCGACGATCACGGCCCCGGCGGCCTCGGGCCGGGTGGCCACCGCCTCCGTCTTGGCCTGGGCCCGAGCCAGGGCCAGGGCCACGAGGCTACGGGCCGAGACGGCCTCCTCGTCCACCCCGGACACCACCACCTGGGGGTCGAACCCGGCCTGCTGCAGCAACCGGAGACGGGCGGGAGAGGCCGAGGCGAGGACCAGACGGCGGGCGGGCATCCCGGCAGTCTGCCGAGGCGCGGAGCCGGCGTCGAACACCGCCGACCCGGAGCCCGGCGTGCGGGTGTGTCACCCTCGTCGGATGCCAGCACAGGTCGAACTCGCCGTCAGCGGCGTCGCCGCCGGTGGTGAGGGCGTCGCCCGCCAGGACGACGGACGGGTGGTGTTCGTCCGGGGCGCCCTCCCCGGTGAGCGGGTGACCGCCCTCGTCACCGAGGAGCGCCGCCGCTTCCTCCGGGCCACCACCGTCGATGTCATCGACCCGTCCCCGGACCGCGTGGCGCCCCCCTGCCCGCTGGTCGATGCCGGCTGCGGAGGCTGCGGCTGGCAGCACGTCGCCCTCGACGCCCAGCGCCGCATGAAGGAGGGCATCGTCGTCGACGCCCTCCGCCGCACCGGCGGGATCGAACCACCGGAGCCCCACCCCGGGCCCGACCTGCCCGCCACCGGTTGGCGGACCACGGTCCGCGCCGCGGTGGACGACGACGGCGGGGCCGGTTTCCGCGAGTACCGGAGCCACGACACGGTGTCCCTCGAGGGTGGCTGCCTGGTGGCCCACCCCCTGGTCGACGAGGTGCTCCGCACCGGCCACTTCCCGCCCCCGGTGGAGGAGATCGTGGTCAGGGCCGGAGCGGCGACCGGGGAGCGCCTGGTCCTGGCCCGGCCCGCGGCTCCCACCGGCTGCGAGGTCCCCAGCAACACCCTGCTGGTTGGGGCCGACGAGCTGGCGGCCGGGCGGCGGGCGTGGATCCACGAGGAGCTGGCCGGACGCCGGTGGCGGGTCTCAGCCGAGAGCTTCTTCCAGAGCCGACCCGACGGCGCCGAGGCGCTGGTGGCGGAGGTGCAGGCCGCGGTGGGCGACGCCCTGGTACCGGGGGCCCGCCTGGTCGACCTCTACGGCGGGGTCGGACTGTTCGCCGGTGTCCTGGGCGCCGGCAGCGGCGGGCGGGTGGTGGTCGTGGAGACCAACCGCTCGGCGTTGGCCGACGCCCGGGTCAACCTGGCCGACCTGCCCGACGTGCGCATCCTGGGCGCCGACGTGCGCCGCTGGCGGCCGTCGGCCACCGACGTGCTCGTCGCCGACCCCTCCCGCCAGGGCCTCGGCGCCGGCGTCGTGACCCGCATCGGAGCTACCGGGGCGGGCGCCCTGGCCCTGGTCTCCTGCGACGCGGCCGCCATCGGCCGCGATGCCGGGCTGCTCGCCGCCGACGGCTGGAGCCTCGAGTCCATCTGCCTGGTGGACCTGTTCCCGCACACCCCTCACGTCGAGGTGGTCACCGGCTGGAGGCAGCAACCCAGATAGGGTGATCTGCGGCCATGACAGCTTCGACCGACCCTGTCGAACCAGCCGGGAACGCAGCCGACCCGGGGCCGGCGACGCCGCTGGCGCGGGTTGCGACGGGGGAGAGCTTCGACCCGTGGGACGCCGAGGTGACCCGGCTGGAGGACGCGGCCGAGCTGGTCGGCCTGGAGCACGACATCCTGGCCATGCTGTCGCGGCCCAAGCGGGTCCTCGAGGTGGCCGTTCCCGTCCGCCGCGACGACGGGCGGGTGGAGGTGTTCGTGGGCTGGCGGGTCCACCATGACACCGCCCGGGGTCCGGCCAAGGGAGGTCTGCGCTTCCATCCGGATCTCACCCGCGAGGATGTCCAGGCGCTGGCCATTGCCATGACGTGGAAATGCGCCGTGGTCGACCTGCCCTTCGGCGGGGGCAAGGGCGGGGTGCGCTGCGATCCGAGCCGGCTGTCGATCATGGAGCTGGAGCGCGTGACCCGGCGCTTCACGTGGGAGATCCTCCCCATGCTGGGCCCCGACAAGGACGTGCCCGCCCCCGATGTGAACACCGACGAGCGGGTCATGGCCTGGATGATGGACACCATGGCCATGGCCCGAGGGGAGGCCGTCCCCGGCGGGGTGACGGGCAAGCCCCTCGCCGTCGGCGGCGT
>Ga0299907_10000317_pt1 | contig 22515 bp, 24 predicted proteins | sample RVTome_16_FD_198680 | JGI IMG/M metagenome (GOLD analysis project Ga0299907, IMG submission 198680) | Soil microbial communities from uranium-contaminated site in the Upper Colorado River Basin, Wyoming, United States - RVT152D67 (version 2) ...
CGACCGGGCGCTACGGGAACAGCTGGAGCTGAAGTCGGCGTTCGCCACGTCCCTCCGGAACGTTCGTGTCCGCCGACGCGATTGAGGGCTCGCTTCTCGACGCGCTCCTCGCCGTACACGATGTCCTCGAGGCCGAGGGTGTCGAGCACGCGTTGTGCGGGGGCCTCGCCGCGAACCTCTATCGCGACGAGCTTCGCACGACCATCGATATCGACTTGTACCTGGTTAGCTCGGCACCGCAGCTCGTGTCTCTGGCACGCGCGTTCGAAGAGCGAGGCTGGACCGCCCACCCCGCTTGGCGTCAGGCCGAACTCCTGCGGCTCGAGAGAGACGACCTGCCGCGCGTCGATCTGCTGATCGCATCGACGGACTTCGAACGAGACGCCGTTCAACACGCTTCACGGGCGCTGATCGCCGGGCGCGACATCCGCGTGCTCACCCCCGAGGACCTGATCGTCTTCAAGCTCGTAGCCGGCCGGCTGCGGGACTACGAAGACGTGGCGGCGGTGCTCAACGCTCGGGGTGGCGAGATCGACATTCGATACGTGCGCCGTTGGCTCGAGGAGTTCGGGATGAGCGACCGCTGGCAGCGCGCCCTCGACGAAGCCCGCCGGGAAGCGCAGGATCTGGGTTGATCATCCCCAACAGATTCTCTCTAACCGGTAGTCGTCGAGGACACGCCCTCGGCAGGATCCACAGTGGTGTCGGTCCTTGCTCTTAACTTACTTCCGCCGCATAGCGAAATCCCGCCCTCCGAGCTTGTCCTGCTGCCCTCACGCCCGCCGATAGCCAAGACGGATTCGTCGTCCGCGTCTTGAACCCGTCCGACGAATCGGCCGAAGCGATCGTGCGGCTCGGTGTGGACGTGACAGACGGGCCTTCGTCGGCGTCGACGGGAAGCCGACTGGCCCATGGACCTGGTCATCTTGACCGCAAGCTCCGTTTCAGTTCCCAGCTCACACTCTTCCTTCGTTCCTTGTGCGCTGAGCGTTCAGATCGGGCAACAAGCGGCGTTTTCTGGCCACATTGATTGTCGCTTCTCGAGGAAAAACCGAAGGGGGCGTCGCATCGCGCGCACCGCAGAAGTCGCAGGTCCTGATGCCGTGCCGCGTACCTTCGACTTTTAACGCCACTCGAACAGTTCCCTTGAACGTACGAGACTAGTGGCATGGAGCCCAAGCTTCTTCGGAACTCCCGCACCATCGCATCCGTTCAGTTCGAGGAAGAGAGCAGCACGCTCGATGTGTGGCTCCGGAATGGCGCTGGCTATCGCTACTTCATGGTTCCGCGGCGGGTCTACGAAGAGTTCTTGGAAGCTGAGTCCGCCGGACGATTCTTTGTTGACCATATACGCGATCGATTCGCGGTGACGCGCCTGCGCGAGAAGCGTCTGTAGGCCACGTTGGGCTGGACGCCCACCATCCGCGGCTGTACATATGGGCCATGGCACCAAGGAGGGAGAAGCAGCGCAGCGAGAGCACGTCGACTCCCGATGGGATCCTGGGCAGACGCCGAATCACAACCCGATCGAGGACCGCTCGGGCGAAAGAGCGTTCCTCGCCATACTTTCGCGTTCCGGAGTCCGAATGGGAACGCGTCACGCGCGAGCTAATCGCAAGGCATCCCCTTAGACCGGCGGAGATCGTTGAGGTGGTACTGGGGTCGTGGGAAGCGATCTTCCAGTCGACGTTGGGTGACGGCTTCAGAGTTGGACAACACATCTTCCCCAAGCCACAGATCATGGGCTTTCTTCTGCACGAGTTGATTCCGCTGGAGTTCGAACACCTCAAACCGAAGGAGTGGCGCGCAGAGCAAACAGCGGCAGATAAGGATCTCGTCTACCTACCTGACGATTCCTTTTCTATTGAGATCAAGACGTCTTCACACCCCGCGCAAATCTACGCAAATCGCAGTTATGGCCAGGAGGGTGTGTCCGAAGGGAAGAAGGCCAAGTCCGGCTATTACATCGCCGTGAACTTCGATCGCTGGCCTAGCATTTCGAAGAAGCCCACAAAGAAGCTAGTCAAGCCATCCATTCGATCCGTCCGTTTTGGTTGGCTGGACCATACGGACTGGCTCGCGCAGTCCGCAGCGACTGGTCAGCAGTCTGCTCTCCCAGCTTTAGTCGAGAATGCGCAGCTACTGACCTTCTTCCAGGTCTAACTGTTCGCCTTCCAGGCCCACACGCTCGCATCTCTCGCTTGCGAGATCGAGGTAACGGCGCTCGAGCTCAAAGCCCACAGCACATCTGCCCGTCCTCAAAGCCACCTCGGCGGTCGTCCCCGACCCCACAAAGGGGTCTAACACGAGATCGCCTGGCGCGGAACAAGCGAGCATGATGCGCTCGATTACAGCTTTCGGGAATTGCGCGGGATGCTCAGTTCGCTCTTTGGAACTCCGATTCTTTCCGGATGTCACCTTCGGAAAGCCCCAGACGTCAGTGGGATTCTTACCCAGCGGGTTGCATTTGAGTTTCCCGTTCTTCTTTTGACGCGGGTATTTGACATCAGGATCGCGAACTGCGTCCAAGTCAAAGTAGTAGTCTTCGGCGTCTTTCACGTACCAAAGGAACTTCTCATTACGCGGGGAGAAGCTCCTTCTCGCGGCCACGCCAGCACCGTAATTCCACACCACTTCCTGGACTAGATAGAAGGGGGACCGATCCCACAGTAGATAAGGAAGTGGCACCGCTTTGCCAAATCTTGGCACCGGGACGTACCCGACGTTGAGCCAGAACGCCCCTGTGTCGACGGCCGCCTGATACACGAGCTTCATCCAGTCGCCGCACCAGTTCAGATACTCATCAAGTGGGAGGGGTTCTTCATAAGCTTTCCCGATGTTGTACGGGGGCGACGTAACCACCAAGTCGAAGATTGACTCACCAACAGCGTGAAGAAGCTGAAGGCTATCGCCGTGATATAGAAGAGCTTGCTCAGATTCGTAGTACGGCGTTCCTAGCCTGTCTCGAACGAGCTTGAGCCGCCGAATCCCTGCTGATGACTCTGCTGATGCCACGCGGTACCTCCTCCACGACATCGGACTAGGGGGAAGACCACATGTCTTATTGTAGTTTTCAACTGGACACGAATTCTTGAGGCCGATGCAACAACTGTCACCACACGAGAACGTGCCGATTCGTTGTCGAGTCCTCGGGCTCGCGATCGATGCGCCTCGCCACCACCTGGGACTTGGTCAATGACTTCCTACGATCCGGTCCGCGCGCAACCCTCGCCGGGTTCGAACGCCCGGAGCAGATGTACGAGCTGCGCGTGGTGCCGCTGACGATCAGTGCAGCTGCGGATTCTCTGCGCTGAACACCCCGAGCGTGCTCTCCCACCCCGGGACCACCCAGGCATGAACCATCCATCCGTCGCGGCCGTCCACCTTGATGCCGCCACGACGCGCACAGTCCTCGGCCGTCGTTTGCTCGTCCCCCACGACGAAGGCCCGGTCGGTATCGATGCACAACCCGAGGTGGCGGTGCCAATGGTCGTTGGGTCCGGTGAAGCCGTCCGGCTCGCTGTCGCCCGTCACGTAGTAGCTCAATCCCACGATCCCGGCGTCGGCCGTCGTGCCGTCATACAGGAGCATCTCGGGCTGCGCGATGTCGAAGGTGCCGTCGACGCTGAGGAAACGGATGTAGTGCGCGCCGATGAGCGGTAAGTACGGAGTGACGGCGCGGTACCCGGCTCGTTCGGCGTCGGCGACGGTAGCGAATTGCTGCGCAACGCGACCCGCCCGGCCGAGCTCGGCGGCCAACCGCTCTCGCGAGATCCGATCCATCGGCGCACTCCCGCTCGGGCCACCGTCACCGTGGCTGTGCTTGGCGGTGGCGGACTGTGCGGGCGCGTCGTGGTCGTGGCCACGAGCGAGGCTCGAGTTCGCAGCCACGACCGACGCCGCGCCCACGGCCGCCACGAGCAGCGCGGGGAGGCCGAACCGCACGATCCGCGGTCCGCGCGCCACTCGGGGGCCGAGCAACATCAGCGCAACTCCGGTGAGGACCAACGCGATGCCGCCGAGGAGCAACACATGGCCGACGTTCGTGAACGTCAGGAGCGCCTCGCGTGCCGCGAGCGTCGGATCGTTGACGTGCTTCCACGCGTCGACCCCAAGCCCGGCTGCCTGAGCCACGCCGCCGGCGACCACCAACCGCATACCCCACCTATTCATCCCTGATCGCCTCCACGATCTGCATACGTGAGGTCCGCCAGGCCGGGAACAGAGCCCCGGCAGTGACCACGCCGAGCCCCAGAGTGGTCGCGACGAGCGCCGCGATCGCGTCGAACCCGAACGGTGGACGGATGCCGACGGCGACGGCGGAAGCATTTCGGAGCGCTTCGAAAAGGCCGATGCTTGCGGCGACACCCAGAACGGCTCCAACCAACGCAGCCGCGATCGCTTCGGCGATCGTCATCCGGGCCAGTCCGCCGGGACCGAATCCCACGGCCCCCAGGACACCGAGCTCGCGCCGCCGCTGCACGCCGACGAGCAGCAACGTCGAGAGCGAACCGACGAGCGCCACGAACAGCAGCAGCCGTTGGAGCATCCAGAACGGCGCTACCTGGTCACCGACCTCCGAGGCGAGCTGCGCGGACGCCTCCTCCGGCGTGCGCACATACAGATCGGGATCGAGCTGGGCCGCCTCGACGCGTCGCGCCAGCTCGTCGGCGGAGACACCGCGCTCGGGGACAAGCCAGAGGTTCTCGGCGAGCTCCTCGCCGAACAAGTCCCCGAAGACCCTCGGGGACACGGATACGCGGTAGCCGTTATCGTTCGAGGTCGCCCAGATCCCCGCGACGCGCACGCCGACGAACCCGTTCGGCGTCGGGATGCGCAACCTCGAGCCCGGCCGGACGCCACGACTCCGAGCCGCGCTCGTGCCGATGAGCGCATCGCCCCGGTCGAGCGCCTCGGCGCTGACCTCGCCGGCTACGCGGCGGAAGGGCGGATCACCCGTCCACACCGACGCGTACACACCGAACCCGCCCAGATCGTCGCCGATGGAAACGCCGCGGTTGGGGTCGACGCGCGCAACGCCCGGCATCGACTCCAGCGCCGCGAGCACCCGCGGCGACGGGCGCGCGCTTGCGCCTGCATTGTTCATCGGCAGGGTGGAGACCCAGACCCGGCCCCCGGCCGCCTTTCCGAGATCGGTCTCCGTCGTTCCACGTATGGCTGGGATCACGGCGCCGAGGACGCACGCAAGCGCCACCGAAGCGCCGACCGTCGCCGCCATGACGCTCGTCCGGCGCGGACGACTCGCGAGGTTGGAGACCGCTACACGCAGCGGCCCGGCCGTCGCGCGAAGTGGATGGAGCAAGATCCTCAGAAGCAACGGCGCCGCCGCGCCGACGGCAGCCAGCAGGAACAGGCTCGTCAGGACGATCGACAACGACCCCAAGGACGATTGCCACGGTTCCAGCGCCCCGTTGCGTTGCGCGACGTGGGAGCCGAGGAGGGCCAATCCGCCCGCCGCGACCAACAAGATCAGGCGCACCAGCGCCCGCCTCGGAGCATCCTCGATCTGGACGGCTCGGCCGTGGAGTTCTGCGGCGAGGTCGAGGCGGCGCGCCCGCCGGGCCGGCACCACTGCGGCGATGACCCCGGTCACTCCTCCGAGGACGACGCCGAGCACCAACATCCACACCGAGACATGCACGGTGGGGCGAAGACCGATCGACTGCTCGAACAACACTCCCGACGAGGCATCCACGAGCAGGCGGGCGACCCAGATCCCGGCCACCGCGCCGAGCACACCGCCGGCGAGACCGAGAAGACCCGCCTCGATCAGGATCCCCGACGTGATCGTTCCTTGTCCGGTGCCGATCGCTCCAGCTACCGCGAGATCGCGGCGGCGTTCCGCCAGAGACAGCGCAACGATGTTGTACACGAGGAGCCCGGACAGCCCGAGCGCGAGGAGTCCGGCGAAACCGAGGAGCGGGAGGATGGGCCCGTTGAGCTCCATCCATGGAGCGAGCTCGTCGCGTTTCAGGACGTAGTTCCAGTCGCCGACGGCGCCGGCGATCCGGGATCGCAGTCGTTCCAGATCCGCGCCGCGCTCCGGCTGCACGTAGACCGCGTCGAGTCGGTCGCTGCGGCCGAACAATCGCTGTGCGGTCGCGAGCTCGTAGACGGCGACGCGTCCCTGGTTGGTCTCGTCCAGCGTGTCGTTCACCGCGGCATTCCCGAGCGGAACGCGTCCTGTGTCGGTCCGGATCACAGCTCGGTCTCCGAGCCAGCGCTTGAGAGACGCTGAGATCAATACAGGCGCGTCGGGTCGTCGTGGGTCGAGCGATCGTTGGTCGCAGCCGAACGGGCCGATGAGCGCCTCGACCCTGCAGTCGACGCCGACGGCGAGCAGGTGCACCTGGCTCCCGTCTCGCCGCTCGGCCACGGCAACGGCATGCACGGCCGGGACGGCCGCCTCGACTCCATCGACGCCACTCACCTGTTCCGTCACCGACGCATCGAGCCCGGCCCGGTCGAGCGGGCCGACCACGCGAAGCGGAGCCGGACCGCTGAGCTCGCGCAGCACGTCCCGTATGGACTCGTCGATGCTCGTCAGGAACAACCCCGTGGCGACGGTGATCGCCGCCCCGGCCCCCAGCGCCACCACCGCGAGGGTCGCCCGCAGGGGCTGGCGGCGGAGCTGGCGCAGGTGCATGAGCCGGAACATCCGGAGCCTCGACATAGCTACCATGGATAGTATAGGCTATCTAGGTAGCTAGCAACTACCGAGGTAGATAGGTCATCGGATGATCAAATTCCTTCTGCTGGCTCTGCTGGCCAAGGGCCCTCGCCACGGCTACGACCTGAAGAGCCAGTTCGAAGACCTCTTCGGCGGGACGTGGCCGCTCAACCCCGGACAGGTCTACATGACGCTCGATCGCCTCGAGGAATCCGGCTACGTCACCTCCAAGCGCGTCGAGCAGGAGCTGCTGCCCGATCGCCGCGTGTACTCGATCACCGAGGACGGCCGTCAAGAGCTCAAACGCTGGACGGCCGAACCCTCAGAGGGGCCCATCCGCCTGCGCGACGAGCTCTTCACCAAGGTGCTGACGGCCCTCGTCACCGGCGACGGCGACCCGACTGGTCTCATCTGGGCACAACGCCGGCATCACATGCAGGCGCTGGCCGAGCTGCGCGCGCGCCGGATGGATCCGACGTTGAACCCAGCGACGGTGCTCGTTCTGCAAGGAGCGATCTTGAGAGCTGAAGCCGACCTGCGCTGGCTCGATCTGTGCGAGGAACATGTGAGGGAAGGGGATGTCTGACATGACTGTCGCCGTTGAAGCTCGAGCACTGGTCAAGCGCTACAAGGACCAAGAGGTCGATGTCGAAGCACTGCGGGGCGTCGACATCGAAGTCGGTCAGGGTGAGTTCGTCGCCGTCATGGGTCCGTCCGGCTCGGGAAAATCGACGCTGCTGCACCTGCTCGGTGGACTCGACGCTCCGACGTCTGGTGAGGTCCTCGTCGGCGGACGTCCTCTCGCCGGACTGTCCCGAAGCCAGCTCGCCGCGCTTCGACGCGATCACATCGGCTTCGTGTTCCAGCTCTACAACCTCATACCGAGCCTCACCGCGGCGGAGAACATCGCGCTGCCGGCCATCGCCGCAGGACAGTCGCCGGCCGCGTACCAGGAGCGGCTCGATGAGCTGCTGCTGTTGGTGGGACTCACAGGAAAACACGACCGTTTCCCCACGCAACTCTCCGGCGGAGAGCAGCAGCGTGTCGCGATCGCGAGGGCTATGATCCGCCGACCCGCCGTCGTCCTGGCCGACGAGCCGACGGGGAACCTCGACTCACGCACCGGCGATGCGCTCCTGGACCTGTTCAGCCGGTGCCACGCCGACGGCCAGACGATCGTGCTCGTCACGCACGACCCGAAGGTCGCGGCTGCCGCCCAACGCGTGCTCTTCATGCGCGACGGCGCGTTCGTCGAGGAAACCGACCTGCGAACGGCCGGACACGACCTGACCGACCTCGTACAGGTCGGAGACGAGAAGTCGCGTCCTAAACGGGGCGGCGCCCGAACCAGCGGCCGGCGGTAAAGCCCACTCCGAACAGAACCGCGGCGGCGAAGGCCGACGGGATGCCGAAGAGCAGCAGCGGCCGGCGCGTCCGGAGCTCGTAGACCGGCCACCCCATCTCGCGCGCGGCGCGCTTGAGATCGATCTCCGGATTGACGGCGATCGGGTGCCCGACGGTCTCGAGCAGCGGCAGGTCGTTGATGGAGTCCGAGTACGCGTACGACTCGCTCAGGTCGATGTCCAGGCGATCGGCCAATGCGACCACGGCGGCCGCCTTCGCCTCACCGTGGAGGATCCCGTCCGAGGACAGGCGCCCGGTGTAGCGGCCGTCCGCGACCTCGGCCCGGGTACCGAGAGCTCCGCTCATCTCGAGCCCCTCGGCCACGACCTCGGCCAGCTCGATGGGAGACGCCGTGCAGAGGTAGGTCAGGTCCCCGACCGCACGATGGTGGTCGATCACCTTCGTGATGCCTTCGTACACGCGCGGCAGGATCCGCTCCTCGACGATCTCCCGTCCCATCTCCTGGAGCTCCTGCACCGGACGGCCGACGACGAAGTCGAGCGTCGAATCGCGCGTCGAGTCGATGCTCTCGTCGGACTCACCCGACATCCGGTACCTCAGCTGCCGCCAGCCGAACCGCGCTATGTCGCGGACCCGGTAGTAGTCACGCGCGTACATCCCGCGCGCGAGGAGGAACAGCGACGATCCGGGTATGAGCGTCTTGTCCAGGTCGAAGAAGGCTGCGCGTTGTCCCATAGAGTCATGGTACGGCTCGGGACACTCACGGGAGGAAGCGAATGGATCTCGACGAAGCCAAGGCGTTCATCAAAGAGAATCCCCGTGCCGTGCTGGCGACGAAACGCAAGGACGGACGGCCGCAGATGTCGCCGATCCTGGCCGCCGTGGACGACGACGGGCGACTCCTGATCTCCAGCCGTGAGACGGCCTACAAGACGAAGAACGTGCGGCGGGATCCCCACGTGTCGCTGTGCTTCCTGAATCCGAACTTCTTCGGCGGGTGGATCCAAGTGGACGGAACCTCGGAGATCATCTCGCTTCCCGACGCGATGGACATCCTTATCGACTACTACCGGCGGCTGTCCGGCGAGCACCCCGACTGGGACGAGTACCGGTCGGCGATGGAGAGCGAGAAGCGACTCGTCGTCCGCGTAACGATCGAGCGCGCCGGCCCCGATCGATCGGGTTAGCGACCGGCGAGGAACCGGTACGCGATCTGCCACGTCTCCGGCGAGTCGATGATGCCGAGGTGTGCCGTGAACAGCGCCTCGTCGTAGGCACCTTGGCCGGTGAGCAGAACGAGCTTCGACCCTTTGAGCCAGGCGCTTCGCGAGAAGTCGTGCGGCTTCCCATAACGATCCTCGGCGGGGACGGGTGGGAGCGTACCGTCCTGCTTGTCGATGTAGACGAAGCTCGTGTCGGCGTTGGCGATCGTCAGGTAACGCGTCGGGCCAGGGGTTTCGTCACGAGCGTTCAAGCGATGAAGGAAGGCCGTGTGATCGGACCCGACCTCACGACAGACGGCGCTCTCCGGGTTGAATCCGATCGCGACGTAGTAGTTGCGCGGCGACGGCAAGCAATTGATGATCCCGTGCTCCGGACCGTCCACGGCGACGAGACGTCTGACCTTGCTCCACGCCCGGTCTTGTCGCATCCACTCGCGGGCCAGCGTCACGCCGTAGCTGTGACCGACGATGTCGACACGCCGCGCACCCGTGAAGCGCAGCAAGGCCCGGACGAATCGCCTCAGGTCGGGGACGTTGGCAAGCGTCGTGTGCGCTTTCGAGGCGCGCTTGGTCTCGTCCATGAGGAGGTCGCACTGATCACCCTGGTAGCCGAGCCCCCAGAGCTCGCTCGAGCGGTACCCGCGGTCGGCGAGGTACTGCGCGAAGGAGTGGATCTTCCCGTAGGACGAGTTGCAGTCGGTCGGGTACGGCGTGTCGTTGTTGCCGTGCAGGAAGATCACGGGCGTGCGTCGGACCGGCCCCCGCCCGCCGAACCCGAGGACGGGTGTGCCGAGCGAGTGGTCGACGATCACGGGGAACCCCGGCGGGAACGACGTGCCGACGGCCTCTGCGCTGCTCGCGGCCGGCGGCAACAGGGTCGCGAACAGACCCAGCACGACGATCGCGATCGATCGCTTCATCGCTTGGGGTGCGCCATGAAGAACGCGTAGGCGGCCGTCGTGACGTCGGGACCGAGTGGGTCCGTCCAGTTCGCTTCCGTGCTTCCGTTGGGATAGGCGTGGCCGAGCCCGTGGATCACCCAGTGGTCGACGAGCGCGCGCCCGTCGGCATCCACGTAGTACAGGACCGAGTGCGGATACGAGTTCTCGAAGCCGACCGCTCCTCCGAGGCACGGGTAGCGCGTCGCATACGCGCACACGTCGCCCGGGGTGCCGATGCCCTCGCCCGCCGACTCGTCCAGGCCGTGGTGCTCGATTGCCGCCGGGGCCGAGGCGACCGACCCGTCCGGCGCGCCGTTGTCCACGAGGTCGTTCGTGCCCAGCCACTGCTGCACGAGCGCGGCCCCCATGGCGGGGTTGTTGACGACGTCGGCCGTCCCCTGCACGGCGAGGACCGGCATCGCCCGGGCCCTATCCCCCATCGCCTCGTAGGCGGCGGCGCCGCCGGCGTCGGCGCAGTCGAGGTACGGGCACCCCGCGAGCACCCCGAGCGCGGCGAAGACATCGGGGTAGAGGGCGGCCATGACCGTGGCGAGATCTGCGCCGGCCGACGCGCCGATCACGTATACACGCTGCGGGTCGAGACGGTACTTCGCCGTGACCCTGTTCGTGATTCCCGCGATGGTGCCCGGCTCCCCAACGCCGCGTCCCATGAGGTCGGGCCGGAACCAGTTCCAGCACTGCGCGCCGTTGCCTCGTCCCGACGCGTTCCCGCCCACGTCCGGATCGACGCGCTGCTCCGGATACACGACGACGAAGCCGCGTCGCGCCGCGAGCTCGTTCCACCGCGTGCCGACGGCGGCGTCTTCTGCCGTCTGATTGCAGCCGTGGAGATAGACGACGAGCGGAGCCCGCGCTGCTCGTCGCTCGGGTGCGAACACGAAGTAATCGCGACTGAAGGCCGGGTCCGTCGCCTCGTACCGGTGGCGAGTGAAGCTTCCACCGGGAGTCTCGGCGATCGCGACCGGCCCAAGCATCGTGAGCAGCACACAGCAGACGCCGATCCACCGCCTCATCTGCGCGGCGCTTTCTTCTTGGCCGGGGCTCGCTTCCGCGGCGCGCGCTTGGCCGGCTTGCCCCGTCCGGCAACAGCGGCGGTGACGCCGGCGCCGAGGAGCCGTCCGACGCCCAGATACGTCGCCACCTTCCCGGCGTCGAGCGACGGCACGTCCCCTTCGTAGACGATCTGCCCGCGCTGCATGATGTGCGCGCGATCGGCGATCTCGAGCGAGAACGTCACGTTCTGCTCGACGAGCAGGATCGTCACGCCCGACCGGTTGACCTCTCGGAGCATCTCGAAGAGCTGCCGGACCATGATCGGCGCCAGTCCGGCCGACGCCTCGTCGACGAGCACGAGGCGCGGCTCGCACATGAGCGCCCGGCCTACCGCGAGCATGGCCTGCTCTCCACCCGACAACGTTCCGGCCGCCTGCCGGCGACGATCGCCGAGCACCGGGAAGCGTTCGAGGACGCTCTCCAGCACGGCGTCGTAACGAGAACGGTCGCGGCGCCGCAAGGTGTACGCGCCGAGCCGCAGGTTCTGCTCGACGGTCAGCTCGGGGAAGACCTGCCGTCCCTGTGGGACGTGGGCCATGCCGCGCTCCACGCGCTGCTCGGCCCCCAGGCTCGTGATGTCCTCGCCGGCCATCGTGATCCGTCCCTTCCAGGCCGGGACGACACCACCGACGACCTTGAGCGTCACGCTCTTACCGGCGCCGTTGAGGCCGAGGATGGCCGCGACTTCTCCTTCGCGCACGGAGAACGACACGCCGTGCAGAACCGTGTTGGACCCGAACCCAGCACGCAGGTCCTTCGCTTCGAGCAAGACCGTCCTTGGACCGGGGGCGCTGCGCCCCCCGGACCCCCCGCGCTTCGTATGAGCTCCGCTCATCTGACCGGGGGCGCTGCGCCCCCGGACCCCCCGCGCTTCGTATGAGCTCCGCTCATCTGACCGGGGGCGCTGCGCCCCCGGACCCCCCGCGCTTCGTATGAGCTCCGCTCATACGCCCACCTTGTCCGGCGTGACGGCCTCTCCGAAGTACGCGGCGAGGACCTCGGGCTGTCGCGCGATCTCCTCAGTCGTGCCGTGCGCGAGGATCTGTCCGAAGTTGAGCACGTAGATGTAGTCACACACGTCCAGGACGAGCGGGATGTTGTGCTCGATGAGCAGGACCGTACGCCCGAGCTCGTCGCGCAGCTCACCCAGCCGCACGGCGAGGTTTTCGGCCGCGGCCGGCGCCATGCCGGCCGACGGTTCGTCGAGCAACAACAGCTCGGGCGCGGTCACCAGCGCGCAGCCGAGCTCGACGAGCCGCTTCTGGCCGTGCGAGAGGTTGCGCACAGGCGTGTCGGTGAACCGCTCGAAGCCGAGTGCTTCGATCGCCAGCTTGCTCCGCTCGACGAGCTGGCGTTCGACGCGAGCGGCCTTCGGCAAGTGTCCGAGGGCCGAGCCCACGCCGTACCCCGCCACGATGTGCTGCGCGAGGAGGAAGTTCTCGAGAACCGAAAGATTCGTCGCGAGGCCGATGAGCTGGAAAGTGCGTCCGATCCCGAGCCGCGACCGCTCGAACGGCGGAAGGCCGTGGATATCGGTGCCCAGGAAGCGCATCGTTCCTGCGTCGGGACGGACGAACCCCGAGATGACATTGAACAACGTCGACTTTCCCGCTCCGTTCGGGCCGATCAGCCCGACGACCGACCCCGCGGGTACGTCCAGTGATGCTTCATCGAGCGCCTGCACGCCGCCGAAATGCACGGACACACCTCGCACCTCGAGGAGCGCCTTTCCCACCGCGACGTCGGGCCGTGCGGGAAGGCCGTCCGGACGCGGCAACGACGGGAGCTTCGGCAACGCGGTGTCCTCTTCCTCATCGTCTTGTTCTGCCGTTCGCGCCTTTCGCACGGCACGACGCTCACGCGCTTCCCGGAACGCGGCGGACAGACCGCCCGGATGGCGGGACATGAGATCCATCAACAGGATCGCGCCGACGAGCTGGTCGTAGCCCTTCAGGAACACGAAGATCCTGGGCAACGCCGCGAAGAAGAGTGCGGCGATCACCACACCCGCCCGATGCCCGAGCCCGCCGACAACCACCATCACCACGAGAGAGAGCGAAACCTCGTACCGGAAGGTGTCGGAGTTCACGAACGTGACGAGGTGCCCGAGTAACCCGCCGGCCAGCCCCGCCATCACGCCCGAGACGACGAACGCGAGCAGCTTGTACCGCGTGACGTCCACACCGAAGGATTGCGCCACCGACTCGTCCTCCCGGATCCCGTGGAAGGCGCGGCCGAGCTTCGTGCGCAGCACGTTCGTGTCCACCACCCAGACGAGGAGCAGGACGAGCAGGGCCAGGACGAGGTAATCGGCGTCCCTGCTGAAGATGAACGTGCCGGCGCGCGGCCGCGGGAGCTCGAGCCCCGCGGATCCCCCGCTCAGCGGCTCCCACAGGAACAACGAGTCCTGGACGAGGAACCCGAACCCGACCGTGACGATGGCGAGATACAGGCCTCGCAGCCGCAGCGCCGGCAGCCCGAGGAGGAACGCAACCGCTCCGCCGGCGACCCCGGCGACGATCATCCCGACGATCCACGGCGCCTCGAACGCACGCGCCGTGACGGCTCCGCTCGCGTACGCGCCGACGCCGAGGAGCGCCGCGTGCCCGAGCGAGATTTGACCGGCGTAGCCCATGAGCAGGTTCAGCGAGATGGCCGCGACGGCGAAGCACACACCTATGCCCAGCGTGAGTGCACGCAGATCGGTGAACGCGAACGTCCGGCCCACGATCGGGAAGTCCCAGCCCGCCGTGACGCGATTGAGCAACGGCGGCAAGAGCACAAAGGCCAGACCGACGGCGAGGATGCGCACTTGTCGTTGCGTCATCGCGCCGTCTTCCCGAGCAGACCGGCCGGACGCACGAGCAGCACGATGACGAGCAAGGCGAAGACGGTCATCGTCCGGACCCCCGGCACACCGCTCTGGACGAAGGCCCGGCCGACGAACGCCTCGACGAGGCCGACGCCCAGACCGCCGACGAACGCGCCGGGCAGACTCGTGAGGCCGCCGAGGAGCGCCGCGGCGAGCCCACGGATGAAGAACTGCGTCATGAACCCGGGTGCGAAGACGCCGATCGTGGGCTCGATGAGCAGGGCGGCCACGGCCCCCAGGCCGCCGGCGAGAGCCCACGTGAAGGCCGACACGCGCGACAGGCGCACGCCGACGAGACGCACCATCGTCGGATCCTGGGACGCTGCCAGCACACCGAGCCCGAAATCCGTGCGCCGGAGGAACGCGGCCAGGCCGAACGCGATCGCCACGACGGCTACGAGCGACAGGATGGACGTCGGGCCCACGTAGAAGTCGAAGACCTTGGGGCCCAACCCGGAGATCGGGGGGCCGAGCACCACGAGCGCCTCACTGAACACGAACGCCTCCAACGCGATGAGGAAGAGGAACAGGCCCACCGTGGCCACGGCCACCGAGAGCCGCGAAGCGTCGACCATGCGACGAACCACGAGCCGCTCGAAGGACAGGGCTATCGCGACCGACGCCCCCACGCCGAGCACCGCGCCGGCGACCCACGGGAAGTCGTTGCGGTCGATGAACCACCACGCGACGAAGAGAGCGAACGTCCCGAGCTCGCCCTGGGCGAAGTTCAGGACCCGGCTGCCCTTGTAGACGAGGACTATGCCGACCGCGAGCAGCCCGTAGATCCCGCCGGCGACGACGCCGGCGACGAGCGTCGGGCCCACGGGTTAGAGGAAGCTCTCCCGGCAGACGAAGCCCGGGACGTGACGCCAGCCGGCTTCGCCGTTGGGCCTGCGGTAGGCGGTGAACGCCGACGCCCAGAACCCGCCGACGTGCCCGTTGCGCGTGAAGTCCACGGGACACGAGGGGGTCGTCTCCGAGAACGGGATGGGTCGCGACAGGCTGAGGCCGAGGATCTTGTTGCGCGTGCAGTCCCGGCCGCACTGGACGAGCAGCCGATGGAGATCGCGGTAGAAGAGCCACACCTGCCAATGGATGTCCGTGACCTCGATGCTCGGACGGCGACGGGCATAGACCTCCTCGAAGCGCTTGATCTCTTCGGCGTAGGACGCGAACGGACCCGAATAGTCCCCCGGTGAGTACGCCGGCCACACGGCGATGCCGTCCACGGGAGGATTCAGCGCCTGGCCGCCCCACGCATCGGTCGAGATGTTGAAGGGGAAGACGACGAACTTCGGATGGTAGTTCTGGCCTTTGGCCTCCTGCAGGATGGTCGTCGCCGCCAGCGCGTTCTCCCAGACGAAGACGACCTGCGCGCCTTTCGTCTTCAGCTCGTTGATCTCGGTCAGATAGCTGCCCTGGTTGCGCGTAACGCCGATGTCTGCCACGACATCACCGCCGAGAGAGCGAACCGTCTTCAAGAACGTCTCGTGGCCCGGCTCCCAGTTCTCGCTCTCCCGGTAGATGACGCCCACCTTGCGGGCCTTGTACTTGCTGCCGACCCACTGGCCGGCGAACGTCCCCACCTGCTCGACGCTGGGCAGCGGGTTGAAGCTGTACTTCTTCGTGTTATCGGCGGCCGCGATGTGGTGGTAGTAGAGGATGTGCTTGTCCTCGGCGAACTTCCGCACGGCCGGGATCTGGTCGAAGCCGATGCCGCCGAAGAGGATGAACGGCTTCTTGTCGAAGCAGGCCTGCGCCGCCTGGCGAGCCGTGGTGGGGTCGTAGTTGTCGTTTTCGAAGCTGAGCTCGATGGTCCGGCCGTGGATCTTGCCGACTTCCTCCCAATACACGTTGAGATCCTGCTCGCTCGTGTTGAAAGCGGGACCGAACGTCGTGGCCGCGTGTCCGCAGAAGACGATCTTGTCGTCGTGGATGCCGATCCGATCCTCGGCCGGGGTGAAGAGGTTGGCCACCGGCGGACCACCGCCCTCCTTCGGCACGCTCACCTGGACACCGCTCGGCGACGTGATGGTGGACGCGGCAGGCGAAGCTCCTCCCCCCGCTACCGGCGCAGCGCCCGCGGTGCCTTCCGGAGCGTCGGACTCGGACGCGCCGGACGTCGCGGCCGACCGTTCGCGATCGGCGACGCCGGCGGCCGTCTCCTCGCCGCTCCCCCCGCTGCATGCGCCGAGCACGAACGCCCACGCCATCAGCACGGCGACTACACGGATCCACCTGAACTTCTCCATCAGCGTCCCTCCCCGGACTCGGCGCCTACGACACCAGCTTCAGCGCGAACTCCGCATAGCTCTCAACGATCTTGTCGACGCTGTAGTGCGCGTCGGCCCGGTAGTCCCGTTCCGACCCGTACCACGCGGCGACCCGGATGCCCATGGCGCCGACGGCCGCGGCCGCGAGGAACGGATCGTCGCACGTGAAGCGGCCGAGCCTGACACCTCTCTCGATGACGTCCACGATCATCCGCACACCGTCGGCGCGTATGGCCATGGCGTCGTCCCGGCTCTGCGGGGAGAGGGCGTGGAGCTCGTTGTTGGCAACGGTCGCCAACAGCTGGAACTCGGCGTGCATCCGGACGTGTGCCGCGACGACCGCCGTCAGCTGCTCGGCCGGATCCGACCCCGCCCCGAGCAGAGCGTCGCGCAGCCGATCCCTGTGCTCCTCGTGTCCCATCAGGATGAGGTCGAAGAGCAGGCGTTCCTTGGACGGGACGTGGGCGTAGATCGAGCTGGCTTTGATCCCACAGGCGTCGGCGATCTCCCGCACGGACACGCCGTGGTATCCGCGGTCGGCGAACCGGACGAGAGCCTCTTCGTAGATGCGTCGCAGCGTCCCGACCCCCTCCGCCCGAGGCGGGAGGAGGCCTACGGCGATCTGGGCTGCCGATTGCATACGCTTCCTAACGGTCGTTCGTCAGCCCACAAGGTACCCACCGGTCAGCACAGCGTCAAGACCAGCTTGACCATCCCGGTAGGGCCGGACTAGCCTAACGTTCGTTCGCCTACGCGGGAGGCCTTGATGGCACGGCACGAAACGATCGACGTACCCGTCGACGGAGGAACCCTGCGCGTCGTTCGCTGGGGCGAAGGCGCTCCCGTCTTCGCCGCTCACGGCATCACGGCCAACCACCTCATGTGGAAGCCCGTGGCGGAGCTGCTGGGCGACGAGGTGCAGATCATCGCGCCCGATCTGCGCGGACGAGGCGAGAGCGCGTCCCTGCCGGGTCCGTGGGGGATGGCGACCCACGTCCGCGACGCGATCGCCACCCTCGATCACCTCGGCATCGACCGCACGATGGTCGTCGGAGGATCCATGGGCGGCTACGTCGCCGTCCTCATGGCCGCCCGCCACCCCGACCGCGTGACGAGTGTTGGACTGTGTGACGGCGGCGTGGCGATCCCGGTTCCCGACGGCGTCGATCCCGACGAGCTGCTGCAGGCGACGCTCGGCCCGACCTTCGAGAGACTCGACAAGACGTTTCCGTCGCTGGACGAGTACATCGGCTTCTGGCGCGAACATCCGGCACTCGCCGAGGATTGGAACGCCGACATCGAGGCCTACGTCCGCTACGACGCCACCCACGCGCCGGATGGAGGCGTCCGCACGAAAGTGCTCAAGGACGCGATCGTCGCCGACGGTCGAGACCTCCTCGTCAATACCGACGTCCATGCGTGCATCGCCGACATCTCCTGCCCGACGTGGCTCCTCCGGGCCCCGCGCGGGCTCCTCAACCAGCCGGCTCCGCTCATCTCCGACGAGATCCTCGCCTTGTGGCGGGGCGACCGGCTCCCACAGCTCGAAGAGGAAATGCTCGAGGACCTGAACCACTTCACCCTCTTCCTCGAGCGACGCGGCGCAGCGATCATCGCGGATAAGATCCGCACATCCGTGCTCGCGCACGCGTGACCGAGGGGCACGCGTAGGAGGAGACCGGCGATGGCGATGATGGACGTGCCGCTCAACTCGTGGTTGATCTTCGAGAACGCCCCCAAGCACGCGGCGGGCACGGAGATCGTCAGTCAGACGGGTCCCGACACGTTGCATCGTTACACCTACGCCGACTTCGGCAAACGGACGCAGCAGCTCATGCACGCGCTCGACCGGCTGGGGCTCGAACCTCAAGACCGCGTCGCGACGCTGGCGTGGAACGGTTACCGGCATCTCGAGTGTTACTTCGCGATCCCGTGTACCGAGCGCGTTCTGCACACGCTGAACCTGCGTCTGTCGCCCGAGGACCTGACGTACATCATCGGCCACGCCGACGATCGAGTGATCCTCGCCGACCCGGATCTGCTTCCGATCCTCGAGAAGATCGGCGAGGGGCTCAAGTCAGTGAAGACGGTGGTCGTCCTCGGCGACAGCGTGCCGGATCATTCTTTGTCCACCGACGTCGTCGCGTACGAAGACCTCATCGCGGATGAGAGCGAGTCCTACCCCAGGCCGGACATCGACGAGCAGACGCCGCTGGGCATCTGCTACACATCGGGCACGACCGGCCGTCCCAAGGCGGCCGTCTATACCCATCGCTCCAATTACCTGCACACGATCATGGCGAGCTCGGGTGCGGGGCTCTCCATCGGGCCGAGCGACTGCACGCTCCCGATCGTCCCGATGTTCCACGCCAACGCCTGGGGCATCCCCTTCGCGGCCACCGCCGTGGGGGCCAAGCAGGTCTTCGCAGGCGCGCACCTCGATCCGAAGACCGTCGTGGACCTCCTCACGAACGAAGCCGTCACGGTCTCCGCCGGTGTCCCGACGATCTGGATGATGGTCGCCGACGAACTCGCGACGCGTGACACGAAGCCTCCGGCGCTGCGCCACCTCGTCTGCGGCGGGAGTCAGCCTCCGCGTGCGCTCATGGAGCGGTACGTGAACGAGTTCGGGATCCCCTTCGTCCAGGCGTGGGGCATGACTGAGACCTCACCGCTCGCCTCGATCGCGTGGCCGAAGCACAAGATGCGCGACTGGTCCGATGAGCAGCTCACCGACAACGTGCGAACGCGTGCCGGGCTCCCGGTGCCGGGCGTAGAGGTGACGCTGCGTGACGAGAGCGGCAACGGCGTCCCGTGGGACGGCACGTCGCTCGGGAACCTCTTCGTCCGGGGGCCGTTCATCATCGACTCCTATCTCAAGGGCGACGGCGCGGAGCAGTTCACGGAGGACGGATGGTTCGCGACCGGAGACGTCGCGATCGGCGACCCCGACGGCTACTTCGTCATCGCCGACCGGACGAAGGACCTCATCAAGTCCGGCGGAGAGTGGATCTCCTCCGTCGACATGGAGGGCGCCATCATGGCCATGCCCGGCGTCGACGAGGCGGCCGTCGTGGCGATCCCCGACGAGAAGTGGCAGGAGCGGCCGCTCGCCTGTGTCGTCGTGCGCGAAGGAGCCTCGGTTACGGTCGACGACGTCAAAGCCCACCTCGAGGGACGCGGGTGGGCGAGATGGCAGCTCCCCGACCGCGTCGAGATCATCGAGGCGATCCCGAAGACCGGCGTCGGCAAGTTCGACAAGAAGGTGCTTCGCTCGCAGTTCGGGTGAACCCGGCCGCTATCTGGTCCGCAGCGTCCGCACGAGACCCAGCAGCAGGATGGCGCCGGCGGCCGCGGCCAAGACCCTGGTCACCTCGGGCAGTCCGAAGAATCTGAACGCGTAGCCCCCGAGCATGGCGCCCAGCACGCCGATCACCACGTAGGTCACGCAGCCGCGCAGCCGTACCGACCCGCGCGCAAGGATGGCTGTGATCCAGCCCGTCGCGAAGCCAACCAGCAGGAACCGGGGGAAATCACGCATGCTGCACAAGCATGCCGGAACACGGCGAACTGATCGCGAGCGGGCGTGCGGCCGACGTGTTCGCGTACGGCGACGGTCTCGTTCTGCGCCGCTACCGCACGCTCGGCGACACGCTCTACGAAGCCGCCGTCATGCAGTACGTAGCGGAGCATGGATACCCGGTTCCGGCCGTCGTGGAGGTCTCTGGTCCCGAGATCGTGATGGAACGGATCGACGGGACGCCGATGCTCGACGACTTCGCCCGGCACCCGTGGCGGCTCTTCCGTCACGCTCGAACGCTCGCCGAGCTCCATCGTCGACTCCACGCCATCCCGGCGCCGCCGTGGTTGCGGCCTAAGGTGGGTGGCGGCGACGCCGTCGTCCATCTCGATCTCCACCCGCTCAACGTGATGGTCACCGAGCGAGGTCCGGTCGTCATCGACTGGACGAACGCCGGCCGCGGCGCGCCCGACGCCGAGATCGCCGACCTGTGGTTGATCATGGCCAACGCCGACATCCCCGGTGGATGGCTCGAGCGCAAGCTGTTGGGCCTAAGCCGCGGCCTGTTCCTACGCGCGTTCCTCGGACACGTCGACCGCGACGCCGTACGGGCGAAGCTTCGCGTAGCGGCCGAGCGCCGATTGCGCGACCGCAACATCCACGACACCGAACGCACGCGAATACAGCGATTCGTAGAACGATGGGCAACCTAAGGCAGAGGAGCTAGGCCGGCGGGAGCTCGATCTCCATGCCTTCGCGCGCGAGCACCGGAGCGTCGTTGTTCGAGCCCCACAGCTCTTTGGCCCGTCCGAGGTGAACCTCGAGCTCCTCGTCGGAGTGCGCGGGATCGTGATGGAAGAGCACGAGATTGCGGACCTTCATCATCTGGCCGAAGCTCACAGTGTGGGCGATGCTCGAGTGTCCCCACGCTCGGTGGGTCGGATACTCCTCCTCCGTGTACTGCGAATCGTGAAAGAGCACGTCCACCCCGTGCGCGACGGGGAACCCGGAGACCCACTCCGGCTCGACGCTCTCGAGGTCCTGTCCGAGAGCCGGCTCGTGGTCGGGGATGTACGCGAACGACCGTCCGTTCTCCTCGAACCGGTATCCGACCGTGGACCCGCGGTGCGCAACCCCCTGCACGTAGACGCGCGCTCCGCCGATGGTGAACTCCTCGTCGGGAACGTCGTGATAGATGGGGCGACAGGGCACATCGGCCAGGTGAACGGGGAAGAGCGGCGGCGACATCAGCGTGGCGAGCCGGTCCTGCAACGAACGCAACGGCGAGGGCGGCCCCCAGACGTGGAGCTCGACGTCGGGATTCCAGATCGCGGAGAAGAACCCGATGCCCTCGACGTGATCGAGATGGAGGTGGCTGAGGAACAGGTTGATCTTCTTGATCGGTTCGTCCGATTTAGCGAGATGGTTGCCGAGCGCGCGGATCCCGGTCCCGGCGTCCAGGATGACGAGCGTTCCGTCGTCCAGACGCACCTCGACGGTGGACGTGTTACCGCCGTAGCGAACCGTGTCCGGGCCCGGCGCAGCAAGAGAGCCCCGGCAGCCCCAAACGCGGATTCGCACTACGCTTGCCCCGGCTCCCAGAAGATGGCTACGGCGCCTACGAATTCGTCGCCGCGTGTCAGCAGGGGATACGCCGTCACGTCGAGCCGGCGCCGCGCTCCGTCCAGCGCCGTGATGTACATCACGCGGTGAGCCGGTTCGCGACTCTCCAACGCGATGGTCGAGGCCATGTCCCTCACGCTCAAGGGGTTGCCGTCGAGGTCGGTGGGTTGGAACTGCTGCAACTCTTCGACCGTCATGTCGGCCATGTCCTCATATCGTCGACCGATGATCGCCTGCGCCGACTCGTTGAAGTAGACGAGCGTTCCCTCTTCATCCCAGATCAGCATCGGCGTGACGAGATTGACGGCGAGCTCTCGAGCCAAGATCAGCGCGACGCTGCGCTGCCGTACCCCCTCAGTCATGCGGCTGCGAGCCTATCCCACAATCGACACCGAGGAACGTGAAGTGAATCACAGTACGCGAGCTCGGAGATCATCCCCGAGCAGGGGCGTTGCATCGGCTTCGGGTGACAAACGAACGGCCTCACCAAGGCCGATCCGGAGGTAGAACAGGTCTTGGGCGGGGCGGCCGAGCTTGCGCAGCAGCAGCGCGCGCAACGGCTCGAGGTGGGTGACGGCGAGCACGAGGCCGTCCGGGTGCGCTTTGTGAGTGTCGGCCAGCCACGCTTCGGCACGATCGGCGAGCTCGGCCAGGGATTCCCCGGACGTCACCGCTCCGGGGTCGGATTGATACGCCTCCCACGCTTCGCGAGCTTCGGTCCGGAGCTCCTCCCACGTCATGCCCGCGAACTGGTGCCAATGGCGCCACTCGTGCAAGCGTTCGTCGGGGACGACCTCGGCGCCCGCAAGCTCCGCGATGACACCTGCCGTCTCCATGGCGCGATCGAGCGGAGATGCGTAGAGCGCCGATAACCGGATACCGCGCAGCGCCTCACCCACGGCTGCCGCTTGCTTGCGACCGAGATCGGAAAGG
>Ga0299907_10000318_pt1 | contig 22461 bp, 28 predicted proteins | sample RVTome_16_FD_198680 | JGI IMG/M metagenome (GOLD analysis project Ga0299907, IMG submission 198680) | Soil microbial communities from uranium-contaminated site in the Upper Colorado River Basin, Wyoming, United States - RVT152D67 (version 2) ...
CGTTCCACAAGGCCGAAGAGCAGACGCGCAATCACCTTTCACGGATGGCGAGCCACGACTTTCGAAAGGCCGCCTGATCCGTCCGCGCGTCGTTCTAAAAGAGCCGCACCCAAAAGAAAACCCCCTCTCTATTTACGTGAAGTAATAGAGAGGGGGTTGTGTACGGCCTTACCCAGGACCAATAATCGGACGTTCATAATACATATCTAACCTCCTATAATCGATAGACATTCTCAGGAAAAGGATCCTCACGATAGCGGCCCTCGTAGTCTAGCTTTTAGCAAACCAGTCGCACCTAGCCGAAGCGGTGCTGCGGCTAGTAGGACCACACTGCGTGGCAGACGTTGCAAAGGGCCCGCCATCATGCTGCGATGCAGCGTAGCATACAACGACAGGTATATCAATACCCTGTTATATGAACCGCTTACGTATAGCACATGTATATGATATCAATTTCGTCTATGCTTAACCATCTCCCAGTATTTGGGGGCGTGTCGGTAACGCCTGTAAGTCCTACCGCTCGACCCGCCGGTCTGTGGCGACAGACTACGACCATAGCTAGACAGCGCGCTGTGACATTCTCCTACTGCCTCATGTGACTTATTTCCTTGCTTTCCCGAGCATCGTACTGTCGAAAACGCGCGCACTGCCGTGAGGTTGTTCCTCACCGCCCGGTAGAGCGCTCCGTCCGCCTCACTCCCGTGCCCGGCTGCCTCCAGGTACTCCGTGAGCAGCGCTTGCGTCCCGGGGTGGAGCGGGGATGTAGCGCGTCTTGCCTCCCTTGCCACGCACCCTTAGGTGCGGTACCCCTCGCCGCGCATGGATGTCTTTGACCCGGAGTGCACAAAGCTCCTCGCGCCGCAGTGCATGGTGCAAAAGCGTCGAGAGGACGGCCCGATCCCGCTTCCCCTTGAGGGTCTCGGCTTCAGGGAGACTCAAGAGGGGGCGCGCATGGGCATCGGCGATCGCCGGCGCCTTCCCCTCATAGCTCTCGACCTTCGGCCGTTTGACCCCCTTCACCGGATTGTGCGTCACAGCATTGGCCTCGCACAGATGCTCGAAGGTCGAGGAGAGCGCGGCGAGCTTGCGCCGGATGCTCGCCCCGGAGAGCACTCGCCCGTCCACGAGTGCGCTTCCCTCCCTCCTGCGTTCCCCGCGTAGCGGGGGTAAGGTGTGGGGGGTAAAGGCACTGCGGCCCGAACAACCTTGGTCAGCGATCCGATCCGACGGCCGAATCCCCACCCCGACCCGACCCTCCCCCATCCGCACAAAGCGGCGGACAGGGGAGGGAGATCCCCGATCGCCTCCCCTGCGGAGCGGGGGAGGATTAGGGTGGGGGCCAGCGTTCAGGGTACTCGGCGTAGGAGCACGAGCGCGACCGCGAGCGTCACCAGGGCCGGCGCCGTGGCGGACAGCGCCGGATACAGGTTGAAGACCACGGCCAGCGAGCCGGCGGCCTTGTTGACGAGGTGAAACACGACACCGATACAGGAGCCGACCACCACGCGCCGGCCCGTGCCTACCCGGCGCGGGTTGCCGAGCACGATCGGGATCGCCAGCAAGACCATGGCGCCGGTGGCCAGGGGATAAGCACCCTTAAGCCACAGGGCATGCCGATACTGCCGGCTGTCCTGGCCGTTGGCCTCGAGGAAATCGACATAGCCAAACAGGTCTACGACCGACAGGTGGTTGGGATTGATCGCCACCAGGCTGATGAGGTCGGGGTTGAGCAGCGATTCCCAGTTGGCGCTCCGCACGCGGCGTTCCTCGACCCGATCGATCAGGAACAGCGTCTGTTCGATACCTTCGAGGATCCAGCGCCCGTCGCTGTAGTAGGCACGCCTGGCGCGGGTGCTCTGCTTGAGTCGGCCTTGCTCATCGAACTCGTAGATGAAGATCCGCTCCACCCGGTTGCCGGGCAGGATGGTGCGGATGTTCACGAAGCTCCGGCCATCCCTGGCCCAGAAGCCGTTGCGGGTCTTGAGCGCGATCTTGTCGGTAGTGGCGATGGAGCGGCGCTGTTGGGCCAATTGCTCGCACGGGGGGGCGATCAGCTCGCCGAGGAGCACGCAGGCGATCATGATGAGCGCCCCCGCCTTCATCACCCAGGAGACGGTCTTCGACAGTGACACCCCTGCGGCCCGGATGACGGTCATCTCGCTGGTGCTGACCAGCGCACCGAGCGCGAACAGGCTGCCCAGGAGGGCGGCGACCGGGAACAGGTCGTAGCAGAGCCGCGGGATGCTCAACAGCACGAACTCGACGACCTGCAAGACTCCGTAGTGCCCGCGGCCGAGATCGCCCATCTCATCGACGAATTCGAAGAAAGAAAAGATCACCGTCAAGGCCACGAGGGCCGTGGCGGTCGAGGCCATGACGGCGCTCCCGATGTAGCGGGCCAGGATCTTCATCGCCCAGGAGGTTCTAAGCCCATGATCTCAACGCGCGATGGCGCCGCTCCATATCTAAAGACCCTGCCGTGTGTGGCCGACCAGGATCGGCAACCGGGGTCGGTTGCGCGATGCGCGTACCTCGCTTAGTTTATACTCCAGGGGTTACGGCGCGGTCGCGGGCCCTGCGGTTCGCGGGACGTGCCCGTCGCAACACCATCCCTTACCAGTTGGCGCAAGAGGTAGAGTCATGAAAAGGATAGGTCGCATGGGCCTAATGGCCGTGCTCGGCTTCTTCAGCCTGGCGTTGGCCGCGGTCCCGAAGGATCCCGGGGAGCTGATCAAGACGACTGCCGAACAGGTACGGGCGCGGGTGGCGGTCGAACGCGATACCCTGCGCACCGACCGCGACCGCCTGCATCAGCTCGTCGACGACCTGATCCTGCCGCACTTCGATTTCGACCAGATGTCCCAGCGGGTCCTCGGCAAGCACTGGCGGGGTGCCAACAGCACCCAGCGCGAGCGCTTCATCGATGAGTTTCGCAAGTTGTTGATCCGCACCTACGCGCTGGCGCTGCTGGACTATGTCGATCGGGAGGTCCGCTATTTCCCGGTGCGCGCCGAGCCCGGCGCCCAGATGGTCACGGTCAAGACCGAGATCGACCGGCCGGGCGGGACCGGCATGCCGATCAGCTATCGCCTGCACATCACCGACGATGCGTGGAAGGTGAGCGATATCACGGTCGATGGGGTGAGCCTAGTGAACACCTACCAGGCGTCGTTTCGATCCGAGGTCCGCAAGGGCGGCATCGACGGCCTCATCGACAGCCTCGCGGCCAAGAATGCGACGAAACCGCCCCCGCAATAGCGTGACCCTGTCGCAGCGGGGGGCGGGTGTGTGGCACCTGGCCGGGGTGCTGGACATGACGTCCGTACCGACGCTACGCGACGCAGCCCCTTGGCTCGTCGATACCCCCAAGCTCGCCGATCCTCCCGAACTAGTCGATCCCGGTATGCTCGTCGACCTCTGCGATGTGACGCGCATGGACAGCGCCGGGCTCGCACTCCTGGTGGACTGGCAGGGACAGGCGCGCCGCCATCGCACCGCCCTGCGCTTCCGCAACCTGCCCGCGGGCATCGCGGCGATCGCCGAGGTCTACGGGCTCGGCGCCGTCCTGCCCGCAGAGGTTTTCGGGACCCGGGGGCCTCTGCCGGCATCCGCTGGACGGACCCCGCCCGACCCCGCTCTGTCAACATAGCGGCGTGAGCACCCTCAAGCCATGACCCCCACGGACATCCAGCGCTTGATCGAGGATGGGATCCCGGGTAGCCGCGCGCAAGTCCGGGGGGAGGACGGGGTACACTTCGAGGCGTCGGTCGTCAGCCCCGCTTTCCGCGGTCTCAACGCCCTGCAGAGACACCGCCTCGTCTACCAGAGCCTCGGGCGCTCCATGGAGAACGCCATCCATGCCCTATCGATCGAGACCCTGACCCCCGAGGAACAGGACGCCCGGTTGCTGTCCGGGGGCGGCGGCGTGGAGTAACCCGCCGCCTCGCTCGATGAGGACCACCTCTTCGAGGGTCATGGCAGAGCGATCGTCGGCGGCCTGGCCGTGGACAAGCTGATCATCACGGGCGGCGTCCCCCTGCGCGGCGAGATCGGCGTCTCGGGGGCCAAGAACGCCGCCTTGCCGATCCTCTGCGCCACCCTCCTCTGCGACGGCGCGGTGACCATCGGCAACGTGCCCCACCTGCGGGACATCACCACCACCCTGGAGCTCCTGGGACGCATGGGCGTCGAGCTGGTGGTGGATGATGAGATGAACATCGAGGTCGACGGCGGCACGTTGAACGATGTGCGTGCCCCCTACGAGCTGGTGCGTACCATGCGCGCCTCGATACTGGTGCTGGGTCCCTTGCTGGCGCGCTACGGCCGCGCGGAGGTGTCCCTGCCGGGGGGCTGCGCCATCGGCTCACGGCCCGTCAACCTGCATCTCCAGGGCCTCGCGGCGATGGGCGCGGAGATCACGGTCGAGGGCGGTTACATCCGCGCCTCGGCGGATCGCCTAAAGGGCGCGCATCTGGTCCTGGACCTGGTCACCGTAACCGGGACCGAGAACCTGATGATGGCCGCCACGCTCGCGCAAGGCGAGACCGTGATCTGCAACGCCGCGCGCGAGCCCGAGGTGGTGGACCTCGCGATCTGCCTCAATCACATGGGCGCGCGCATCGAGGGCGCCGGCAGCGACACCATCTGCGTGCATGGCGTCGACCGACTGTCGGGTACGCGCCACGACATCATGCCCGATCGGATCGAGGCCGGTACCTATCTGGTGGCGGCCGCCATGACCGGGGGCGAGATCAGGCTCAAGGGCGCCGAGCCCCACTACCTGGAGGCGGTGATCGCGAAGCTCATCGAGGCCGGTGCGGATATCGAGTCGGGTCCGGATTGGATCACCCTCAGGATGGCGCGAGGCAGACCGTGGGCCGTCGATGCCCATACCTCGCCCTACCCCGGTTTCCCGACCGACATGCAGGCCCAGCTCACGGCCATGAACTGCATCGCGGAAGGTACCGGGGCCATCACGGAATCGGTGTTCGAGAACCGCTTCATGCACGTGCCGGAGCTGGAGCGCATGGGCGCCGGGGTGCGCCTGGAGGGCAATACCGTGATCACGTCCGGGGTCGAGCGCCTGGTCGGTGCGCCGGTGATGGCGACCGATCTCCGGGCCTCGGCCAGCCTGGTCCTGGCCGGTTTGGTCGCAGAGGGCGACACGGTCGTGGACCGTATCTACCACGTGGACCGCGGCTACGAGGCGATCGAAAAGAAGCTCGCCCAGCTCGGCGCCCGGATCCGCCGCGTGCGGGGCTGAGGGCGCACCCCCCTTGAGCCCTCCCGCCGCGGCGCACACGAGCCACGGGCTCACCTTCGCGGTCTCGAAGGGCCGCATCCTCGCCGACCTCCTGCCGCTGCTCGCCGGGATGGGCATCGAGCCCGCGGAGGATCCGGAGACCTCGCGCAGCCTGATCATCCCGGCCCGTGGCGGGGCGCTGCGGCTCGTGATCGTGCGCGCCGCGGATGTCCCGACCTATGTGGAATACGGCGCCGCGGACCTCGGCGTGGTCGGCAAAGACGTGCTCTTGGAGTACCCGGGGGAAGGGCTCTATGAGCCGCTCGACCTCGGCATCGCCCGGTGTAGACTGGTGATCGCGGGACCCGTGGACGGCGCCGAATGCGCGGCCGGCCGGCTCAGGATCGCGACGAAATATGTCCGGACCACGCGCCGGTATTTCGCCGAAAAGGGGGATCAGGTCGAGGTGATCCGGCTCTACGGCTCCATGGAGCTGGCGCCGCTCGTGGGCCTCGCCGATCGGATCGTCGATCTGGTCGACACCGGAAATACGCTGCGCGCCAACGGGCTCGCCGTGCTCGAAACCATCGCCTGGATCAGCGCCCGGCTCATCGTCAACAAGGCCGCCATGAAGATGAAGAACCTGGAGGTCAAACGCATGCTGGCGGCGTTTGCGCGCGCGGCGGGGCAGGGCCCCCAAATATCATCAGAAGGGGGCACCCCATGACGATCCAGACGAATTCAATTCTCAGATTGGACACCCGCGATCCGAGGTTTCCCGAGCGGTTCCGATCCCTCATCGCCCAGGAGGACACCGCCGATCCGGCCGTGCTGGCCACGGTCCGGGAGGTCACCGCCGCCATCCGCCAGCGCGGCGATACGGCGCTTTGTGAATACGCCCGGCGTTTCGACCGCCACGAGGTCCCGGCCGCCGCTGGCCTCGAAGAGAAGCTCGCCTGGGACACCCGTACGGCCGCCTTCGGTAGCCATCTGGAAGTGTGATCACCGCGGCGCATGGCGGTTTCGGCGTTGGAGGTAGAATCGCGGTGGAAGACAAATGCCAACTGTTCTTAGATTAGGTGCGTACCGTTTTTTCTTTGTCTCTCTCGATCGTAGTGAACCTCCTCATATTCATGTGAGACGCGAGAACATGGTCGCCAAAGTCTGGCTGGATCCTTTGGTATTGGAACACGCGGGAGGATTTAATCGGGCGGAGCTGAACGCGATCGTGAAGCTCGTCCATGAACATCGCGAGACATTTCTGGAGAGATGGTATGAATTCTTCGGCCGTTGACATACAGGAGGCTAGGGCTCAATCAGTGACGGTCATCGAGGACGCCTTAACCGTAGATCTCATAGATGGGCGGACCATCATCGTGCCCCTGGTCTGGTACCCCCGTCTGTGGCATGGCACACCTGGGGAGCGCAGTCATTTTGAGATCTTTGGGGATGGCGCATATATCCATTGGCCGGATCTAGACGAGGATTTGACCGTCGCAGGCCTGCTGGCCGGTCGGCGCTCGGCAGAGAGGCCTCAATCCTTGCAGAAACGGCTGAAGGCCCAAGACCCCCGAATATCATCAGAGGGCACATCGTGACGATCCAGACGAATTCAATTCTCAGATTGGACACCCGCGATCCGGGGTTTCCCGAGCGGTTCCGATCCCTCATCGCCCAGGAGGACACCGCCGATCCGGCCGTGCTGGCCACGGTCCGGGAGGTCATCGCCGCCATCCGCCAGCGCGGCGATGCGGCGCTATGTGAATACACCCGGCGTTTCGACCGCCACGAGGTCGCTTCGGCCGCCGCGCTGGAGCTGCCGCGCGAGCGGCTCACGGCGGCCATGAACGACTGCGATGCGCGCCTCTGCGAAGCCCTCCTGGCGGCCGCGGCGCGCATCCGGCGCTATCATGAGCACCAGAGGATCGAGCCCTGGAGCCTTGGCGTTTTGGCCGAGGGCCCCGGGGATCTCCTCGGCCAGCGGGTGACGCCCCTGGAGCGGGTCGGGGTTTATGTCCCGGGGGGCAAGGCGGCCTATCCTTCGACCGTGCTCATGAACGTCATCCCGGCCAAGGTCGCCGGGGTCGGCGAGGTAATCATGGCCGTCCCGGCGCCCGGGGGTGAGATCGAGCCCATCGTCCTCTGCGCCGCCGGGATCGCCGGGGTCGACCGGGTCTTCACCATCGGCGGGGCGCAGGCGATCGCGGCGCTGGCCTATGGCACCGAGACCGTCCCGCGCGTGGACAAGATCGTCGGCCCCGGTAACCGCTATGTGGCCGCCGCCAAGGCCATGGTCTTCGGGCAAGTCGGGATCGACCTGATCGCCGGCCCCTCCGAGGTGGTGATCGTCTGTGACGGCACGGCCCCCGCCGAGTGGGTGACCATGGACCTCTTCGCCCAGGCCGAGCACGACGAACAGGCCCAGGCGATCCTGCTATGCCCGGATCCCGATTTCATTGAGGCCGTAGCCGCGTGCATCGAGCGCGAGTTGCCGGGGATGGAGCGCGCCGCCATCATCGCCGCCTCTCTGGCCGGACGCGGGGCCCTGATCCGCGTGCGGGATCTCGACGAGGCCCTGCGGCTCGCCAACACCATCGCCCCCGAGCACCTGGAGCTGGCGGTGGTGGACCCCGAGGCCTGGCTGCCCAAGGTGCGCCATGCCGGCGCGATCTTCCTCGGCTGCCACGCCGCCGAGGTCCTGGGCGACTACTGCGCCGGCCCCAACCATGTGCTTCCGACCGCCGGCACGGCGCGGTTCTCCTCACCGCTCGGCGTCTACGACTTCCAGAAGCGCTCCTCGGTGATCCGGTGCTCGGAGACCACCGCCCGCGAGCTGGGTGGCATCGCCTCCCTCCTGGCGCGCGCCGAAGGGCTGACCGCCCATGCCCGCGCGGCGGAGTGCCGGCTCGCGGAGCCCGAGCGCGCACGCCCGTGAATCCCGATCGGCGCCCACCGGGCACGTCGCCCGAACCGGCACTGAACCGTTGGGTGCGCCCGGCGGTGCGCGAGCTGCGGCCCTATCACATCGAGGACGCCGCCGGCCTCATCAAGCTCGACGCCATGGAGAACCCCCACCCGTGGCCGGCCGAGTTGCGCGGGGCCTTTGTCGAGGCGCTGCGCTCGGTCGAGCTCAACCGCTACCCCGACGGTGAGGCGCGGGCCCTGAAGCAGCGGCTGCGGGGCTATCTCGGCCTCACGGACGACACCGGGCTCCTGCTCGGGAACGGCTCCGATGAGCTGATCCAGATGATCGGCCTGACCGTCGGCGGACCGGGCCGCTGCCTCCTCTGTCCGGAGCCGAGCTTCTCGATGTACCGCATCCTGGCCGCGGTCACCGGCATGCGGTATGTCGGGGTCCCGCTGCGTGGCCGGGACTTCGATCTGGACCATGAGGCGATGCTCCGGGCGATCGATCGGCACCGGCCGGCCGTGGTCGTGTTGAGCTACCCCAACAACCCGACCGGCAATCTCTTCGAGCGCCGATCGATCGAGGCCGTCATCGAAGCCAGTCCGGGGCTCGTGCTCATCGACGAGGCGTACTTCGACTTCTCCGGTGAAACGTTGCTCGACCGGGTCACCGGAAGGCCCCCGGTCCTGGTACTGCGGACGCTTTCCAAGATCGGCCTGGCCGGGCTGCGCGTGGGTTTCCTGATCGGAGACCCGCAGTGGCTGGCCGAGATCAACAAGGTACGCCTGCCCTACAACATCGGCGCCCTGTCGCAGGCGAGCGCGGACTGGGTCCTGTCCCATGCCGAGGTGTTGCGCGAGCAGGCGCTCCGCATCCGCCGCGATCGCGATGCCCTGTGCTCGGCCTTGCGACGTTTCGAGGTCCTCGAGGTGTGGGTGAGCCACACCAATTTCCTCCTGGTGCGTGCGCCGGGGCAGGGCGAATCGCTCTACGCGGGGCTGAAAGCGGAGGGCATCCTGGTCAAATCGCTGCACGGCGCGCATCCCCTCCTGGCAGACTGCATCCGCATCACGGTCGGCAGCGCCGAAGAAAACCAGTCCCTGCTCGCGGCGCTGGCGCGTCGGCTGTAGCCCGCTCGGTTCGTCCTTCCGCACGCTGGGAAGAGCGACGCTCCCCGGCACCTCCGGCGCTCCGAAGCCGCGTCGCCGGGATTCGGCGATGCCTCTTTGCAGCGCCATGCGGCGAAACATTACGCTTGCGAAACCGGTTTTGACCGGTCGTGATGAGAAATGCGGGGTGGCGATAATCGCGAGGAAATCATTCGCACAGTGCGTTTCAGAGGTTCCCAGACAGATCCAACTCGAGGAGGCTCTCATCCGCATCGGCAACGAACCGCGTCACCGAGGTTACGCTTTTCTCCAAGAGCCGCGCGATGGCGTCCGTGTCCGCATTGCCGACGGATAGCCAGATGACCTTTGGTGGCGGTCCCCCTTTATCCATAAAGCTCAAAGCACATCTGTCGGAAGTCGTTGTCCTTGGAAACGATGGTCAGCTCGTGGAGGCCCGCGTAGTCCCAGATGGTTTGATTGGGCTTTGCGCGAAGGCCGATCAGCTCTACATGCACGCTGCCTGGGAAGCATGCCTCGAGCCGCTTGACGAGGCGATAGCTCAGATTCTCGTCGAAAAGGAGCTTCACCCAGCGTGCGGATTTGCAAGGCGCCGCTCACGCGCCGCCGCAAACGCCAGACACGCGCGAATGTCGTCGGCACGGAGGCTTGGGAAATCCGCGAGGATCTGCGCCTCGCTCATCCCGCCGGCCAGATCCTCTTCCCAGCCTACATTTCACTGTGCGAAAGGGACGCCGAAGGTCACCGGGACGAGGCCCGTGTATGTCGTCGAAAGCTCCGACGGAAGGCTAAAAGACACTGGGAAGCTTGAGCATCCGAAAGCCGGAGACGATGAAGATGAATAGGGCCAAAACCTCCAGCGAACATCAGCTCAAGCGAACATCAGCGGTCCAGCACCGAGTTTCGAACGACGGGCGTGCCGGCAATTTGATACGAGCCTGAGCGTTAGCAATCAACCAATGTTCGGTCGAAGTCCGCTTTGGCGGAATCGATCGGCTGCACCGCCAGTCGCATCCCCATCGCCTTCAAGAGTGCCGTGAGGCTCTTGAGCTCGGGGTTGCCTTGCGGCGACAGCGTGCGGTAGAGCGTGGTCGCGTTTAGCTCCGCTTGCTCCGCGAGCCTCGACACCCCGCCGAAGGCCTTCGCCAGATATCGTAGCGCGGTCATCAATTCCTGTTGGTCGCCATCCTCCAGAACCGCGTTGAGATACTCCGCCGCGAAGCGCGGATCGTTCTGCAAACTCTTGATGGTGGCCTCTTCGTGGTCGCGATAGGGTTTCTTGCTCATGGTAGTCTCCGCTCGTAGTCCTGCCAACATTCCACGGCGCGATCGATGTCGGCGGCCTGGGACCGCTTGTCGCCGCCGCACAGCAACAGCACCAGGGCCTGTCCGGCCTGGGCGTAATACACGCGATAGCCGGCGCCGAAATCGATGCGCAGTTCCCACACCGCCTCCCGACAAAACCGGTGATCGCCAAAGTTACCTCTGGCCAGCCGGTCCACACGGCGCTGGATCGCGACACGGGCGCGCATATCGCGCAAGCCGTCGAGCCAGTCTTGGTACAGATCTTTGTCGTCGGCAGTGAGGTAGTGGATAATCTGCATTCGCTATTTTCGCTTGTAGGCGAATTTAAGCAAGTCTTGGCCTGACACCCACAACCACGCCTCGCGCTACACACCAGGGCCGGCCAGGCCCCCACCGGCCGACCCCGAGCGCAGGCTGCACAGCGGAATACCCCACCGGGAACACCACCAGCTCCGCCGAGGCCTCGGCCACCACCGCCCGAATGCGCTGCGCGAGCCCAAAGGGCGGACGCCCGGCCCGAACACCAGTCCCTGAGCAGGAACGGCACCCTGGCCGGCAGGCCATGCGCCGCTATGCCTTCCCGTGGCGCCGCGATTTCGTTTCCTTCGGCTGTCCATCGCGCGCCGCCTTGCACGTATTGTTTTTTTGTATAATCGCCGCGTGCGGGGGGTCCAGCCCATGGCGGGGGGTTCCGGTGGATCACGAGGAACATGAAGTAGACGGCAAGCGGCGGCGCTTTCTGACGGCGGCGGCGACGGTGGTCGGCGGGACGGGGGCGGCGATGGCGGCGGTGCCGTTTGTGATCGCCTTGCAACCCAGCGAGCGCGCCCGCGCGGAGGGCGGGCCGATCGAGGTCGAGATCGACCAGATCGAGCCCGGCCAGATGATCCGTGCCCTGTGGCAGGGCAAGCCAGTGTGGGTGGTGCGGCGCACGCCCGAGGGGCTCCAGTCCCTCGAAGGCCACGACGAGGCGTTGCGCGACCCCGATTCCACCGAGCCGAACCAGCCCCCCTATGCCACCAATCGTTACCGCTCCATCAAACCGGAATACCTGATCCTGATCGGGATCTGCACCCACCTCGGTTGCTCACCGCTGTACATGCCCAAGGGCGAGTCGGGCGAGATGGGTGCCGGGTGGCAGGGCGGGTTCTTCTGCCCCTGCCACGGGTCGCGCTTCGATCTGGCGGGCCGCGTCGAAAAAGGCGTTCCGGCGCCCAGCAACCTGGTGGTGCCGAGGCACCGCTATGTGAGCGAGGGCCGCGTGCTGGTGGGGAGCGACGAGGCGGATGCAGGGGAGGCGGGTGTAGGGGCCGGGGCGTGAGCGGCACGCTTGCCAGGCTCGGACGCTGGGTCGATGCCCGCTTCCCGCTCTCCCAGCTCTGGAACGAGCACGTCGCGCAGTACTACGCCCCCAAGAACTTCAACTTCTGGTATTACTTCGGATCGCTCGCGCTCTTCGTGCTCGTGATCCAGCTCATCACCGGGATCTGGCTCGCCATGAGCTACAAACCCGATGCCGGCCTGGCCTTCGGATCGATCGAGCTCATGATGCGGGATGTCGAGTGGGGTTGGCTCATGCGCTACCTGCACTCGACGGGGGCTTCGGCGTTCTTCATCGTGGTTTATCTCCACATGTTTCGCGCGTTCCTGTACGGCTCCTATAAGAAGCCGCGCGAGCTATTGTGGATCATCGGCATGATGATCTACTTCGTGCTGATGGCCGAGGCCTTCTTCGGCTATCTCCTGCCCTGGGGCCAGATGTCTTACTGGGGCGCCCAGGTGATCATCTCGTTGTTCGGCGCCATCCCCGTGATCGGCGAGGACCTGGCGCTCTGGATCCGCGGGGACTACGTGGTCTCCGACGTCACCTTGAACCGCTTCTATTCCTACCATGTGATCGCGGTCCCGCTGGTCCTCATCGGGCTGGTCTGGGCCCATATCATGGCGCTGCACGAGGTCGGCTCCAACAACCCCGATGGGATCGAGATCAAGTACCAAAAGGACCCGCAGGGTCGGCCCCTGGACGGGATCCCGTTCCACCCCTACTACACGGTCAAGGACGTGGTCGGCGTGGTCGTGTTCCTCATTTTGTTCGCGCTCGTGGTGTTCTTCGCGCCTGAGCTCGGCGGGTGGTTCCTGGAGCACGACAACTTCGAGCCCGCGAACCCCATCAAGACCCCCGAGCACATCGCACCGCTGTGGTACCTGACCCCCTACTACGCGATCTTGCGCGCGATACCGGACAAGCTCCTGGGGGTGCTCGCGATGGGGGTCTCGATCTTCATCTTCTTCCTGGTGCCGTGGCTGGACCGCAGCCCGGTCAAGTCGATCCGCTATCGGGGTCCGCTGTACCGATGGGCGCTCGCTATCTTCGCCATTAGCTTCGTGGTCCTGGGCTACCTCGGGACCCAGAGCCCGACGGCGGTCTTGACGTGGCTGGCCCGCATCTTCTCGATCACGTACTTCGCGTTCTTCTTCTTGATGCCGTTCTACACCCGATGGGACAAGGACAAACCGGTGCCGGAGCGGGTCACCTCCAAGTGAGGGCCGGAGCGCTCGCCGCCGCCCTGCTGGCCTTCGTGTCGCTCGGCAGCCGGGCGACGCCGTCCCTGCCGGAGGTTGAAGTCGACGTCCACGACAAGGCCTCCCTGCAACGCGGTGCGCGGCTGTTCGTGAACTATTGTTTGAGCTGCCATTCGGCGACCTACATGCGGTTCTCGCGCCTCGCGAGGGATCTGGACATCCCCGAGGCGGTGGCCAAACAGAACCTCATGTTTGTGAGCGACAAGATCGGGGATACGATGCAGGTATCCATGAACCCGCGTGAGGCCGAGACGTGGTTCGGGGTGGCACCCCCCGACCTGTCGGTGCTGGCGCGGGCGCGCGGGGTCGATTGGGTGTACGCGTTCCTGACATCGTTCTACCGCGACCCGTCGCGTCCCAACGGCGTCAACAATCTGATGCTCAGAAACACCGCCATGCCGCATGTTTTGTGGGAACTGCAAGGCTGGCAGGAGCCCGTGATCGAGCAGAAGCCCGACGAGGCCGGCCAACCGGTGGAGACCGTGGTGGGCGTCGAGCTGGCCGAGCCGGGCGTCCTCGGTGCGGAGGAATTCAAAGCGGCGGTCCGCGATCTGGTGGGTTTTCTCGCCTATGTCTCCGAACCCGCCAAGCCGTTGCGCCAGCGCGTGGGGTTCTGGGTCCTGTGGTATCTCGCCGTGTTCCTGGCGGTCGCCTACCTGCTCAAGCGGGAGTATTGGCGGGATGTGCATTAGGAACCGTGCCGACTCGAGCGAGTATGTGGCCCGACCCGAAGGCGCGATGGGCTAGGTCCATGGCCACACTCGCCGGGCGCCGTTCCGTCATGACGCTCTATTGCGAAGCCCTCGACCCGATCGGACACGGTGTCAGGCTGGTGCTGGCGGAAAAGGACGTGAGCGTCGAGGTCAATTACATCACCTACGCCGATCAGCCCGAGGACCTTCACGATCTGAACCCTTACGGCACGCTGTTGACCCTCGTCGACCGCGACTTGGCCCTGTACGACGCCCAGATCATGATGGAGTATTTGGACGAGCGCTTCCCTCATCCCCCCCTCATGCCGGTAGACCCCGTGGCGCGGGCCAACAACCGCCAGTTCCGTTACCGGGTGGTGCGCGACCTCTATCAATGGGCGGACAGCCTGGTCGGGGAGAACGAGATCGCCGCCGGTAGCGCCCGAAAAGCGGTACGTGATACCTTGACCGCCATCGCGCCGAGTTTCCAGCACTGCCAGTTCTTCATGTCCAACGAGTACTCCCTGGTGGACTGCACGCTCGCGCCTTTGCTGTGGCGCCTGCCGGCCTACGGCATCAAGCTACCCCCCCAGGCCAAGCCCGTCGTGCGCTACGCCGAAGCCGTCTATGAGCGCTCGGCCTTCAAGGGTAGCCTATCGGAGATGGAGCGAGAGTTGCGCGCGTCGTAGTCCGTTGGGCCATGTCCATGCAGACCTTGAGATCCACACGTCCCTATCTCCTGCGAGCCCTCTACGAGTGGATCGTGGACAACGAGCTCACCCCGCAGCTCCTGGTCGTGGCCTCGGAGCCGGGGGTGGTGGTACCGCGGCAGTACGTCAGCGGCGGCAAGATCGTGCTCAATATCTCTCCGGCCGCCGTACGCGGCCTCGAGATCGGTAACGAGACGGTTCGCTTCGGCGGACGTTTTGCCGGCAGACCCTACGACGTCAGCCTGCCGGTGACTGCGGTCGAGGCGATCTATGCGCGCGAGAACGGCAAGGGTCTGGTGTTCCCGCCCGAGGCCCAGGGATCTCCCCCGAGCGATCCCGGCCCAGACGGTTTCAGCAGCCCGCCGCCGCGCCGGCCGAACCTCAAGGTCGTGAAATAACTTTAGTCGCCGCCTTCGCCCAAGAGGCTCCGATCGATGAGATCGCACAGGCAGTGCAGCACCAGGATGTGGACCTCCTGGGTCCGGGCCGTGGAGTCGCTCGGCACGCGGATCTCGAGGTCCCCCTGCGCCAGCGCCACGGCCGCCGCGCCCCCATCGCGACCGCTGAGCAGGACCACCGGCATGTCCCGATCGTGCGCAGCCTCTATGGCGCTCACGATGTTGGCGGACCCCCCACTCGTGGTGATGCAGAGGATCACGTCGCCGCTCTGACCGAGCGCGCGGACCTGTCTGGCGAACACGTCGCTGAACTGGTAGTCGTTGGCGATCGAGGTGAGGGTTGAAGAATCCGTGGTCAAGGCGATCGCCGGCAGACCCGGGCGCTCGGCCTCGAAGCGATTCAGCATCTCGGCCGCGAAGTGCTGGGCGTCCGCGGCCGAGCCCCCATTGCCGCACACGAGCAACTTGTGCCCCTCGACCAGGCACTTAATGAGCGCCTCCGCGACCTCGGCCACGACCGGACACAGCAGCTCGGCGGCCCTCTGCTTGATCTCGATACTGTCACTGAAAAGCTCGGCTACACGCGTGACCGTGTCCATGATCGCCCCCGGGGGCACTCCACCCCTCGGATAGACATCCGCGGGTGGGCAGTGCGACAAGTCCGTGCTAAATCTTGGCTGGCCCAATTATGCATCGAACGCCGCCTTGATCCACTCGATCTTCGGGGCGTGCGGCTCGCCCTCCACGGTCACCACGTCGAACCGGCACGGGGCATCGATACGTCCCCGGCGAGACAAGAGGTAATAGCTCGCGGCGCGCAAGAGGCGCGCCTTCTTCGTGGCACCCAGGGTCTCGCGCGCGCCGCCGTAGAGGCCGGAACGCCGATAGCGGACCTCGATGAACACCAGGGTCGCCTTCTCCTGCATGATGATATCGATCTCGCCGCCCCGGCACAGGTAGTTGCGGTGCAGTTCCTTGAGCCCCAGTCCGCGCAGGTGACGGGCCGCGAGATCCTCCGCCCACCGCCCTCGCTCCTGCGTCTTACCCATCGTATGTAGGGCCCGTCCCCGTTAGGATCCGGGGTCACGGTTCCAGCAACACCGGAACCCCCGCGCTGAACCGACCCCAAACCAGTTTTCTCTGGATGCGTCCCGCTCCGTCGAGTTGCAGGGTCCCGGTGACCCCTTCGTAGCCTCTGACGGGGTCCATTTGCAGGCCCGCGAGTCGCGAGACGAGCTCATAGGCATCGACGCCGAAGGCCAAGAGCCTGGATTGCTCCCGCAGCGTCTGCGCAAAGTGGCGAGCGATCACCTGGCGCATGGAGACCCGCTCCGGTGTCAGTATCCACGGCATGTCGGGAAATATCACCCCGTCGAGGTCCTGGTCGGCCTCCGCCGCGCGGGACCCCGAGTAGACATGAGAGGTGGCATAGATGGGTAGATCCCCGGCCTCCTGGGCGAGCTGAGGGTGGATCTGGCGGCCCTCGAGCGGTGTCGCCACCATGAAAACGAAGTCGATGCCCGCCGCCGGGTTGCCGGGCGCCAAGCCCGGCACCGCTGCCGCCCGGCCGCTCGCCGCGACCAGGGCGTGCACGGCCGAGGCGTAATCACGCGTGGCGCTCGAGAAGGTCTCATAGGCCGCGATGCGACCGCCCAGCGCCTCCCAGTGGCGCTTGAAGGCCCCGACCACCCGCGTACCCCACGGGCCCTCGGGCGCGATCACCAGCGCCCGCTGACGCCCATCCAGCCAGGCCCGTTCCGCGATCTGGCGCGCCTCGTCTTCGGGCGAAAGGGCGAATTGATAGACAGCGGGCGCCGGTCCCGGACCCGCACCGCCGGCCTCGGGGGCGCCCGCCGCTACGGCGCCGTCGCTGTCGATCCTCGCCGGGACGGCGCTGTCGATCCCCCCCGGGACGGCGATGTCGATCTGATTCAGGGCGAGGGTCGGGACCGGCAACGATCCGCGCTTGAGCAGCGCCTGGATCGCGGGCTTTTCCAGCGGCCCCACGATGAAATCGGCGCCCTCGTCGACCGCCTGATCATAGAGCGCCTGGACGTTGGAGGCATTGGCATCGTAGACGACGACGGTCCGCTCCGGATCACCGCCACGGTCTTCATACCAGGCCGCGATGAAACCGTCCTGGATGGCGCGCGCGGCAGCGGCGTACTGGCCACTGAGCGGGAGCAAGAGGCCGATGCGCCGTGGGCCGAGATCGGTCGCGGGGGGCCGCGCCGCCAGGGTGGGCAGCACGCTCCCGCCCGCGGGATGACTAGGATAACGCCCCTGCCACCCGGCGAGCGCGCGCTCGAAGGCGGCGTTGTCGAGCCACCGCGACCGGCCGATCTGGGCCAGATCGACCCAACCGCGCAGATCGCCGCTCAACCCCGCGAGCTCCCGCGACAGGGCCGCGGCATCGAGCTGATTGACCGCCGCCCAGATGGCGCGGGCGTTCTCATCCAGGGCGTCCTGCTCGCTGAGAAAAGCGGCTTCTTCGATATATTCGCGCGCCGCATCCAAACCCCGTCCCAGGGCACTATAGGCCCTGGCCCGCTCATGATGCGCCTGGCGCTCGATCGAGGCCGAGACCAAGCCCGTTCGCACCGACTGCAAGAGCGTCAAGGCACGAGCCCCATCGTTTTGCATGAGCGCCACGCGTGCGAGCAAGACGGTGCGCCACCCGGACCAATCGGGTTCGGTCTCCGGGACGTCGGCGCCCTCCAGGAGACGGTGGGCCTCCGCGGCCCGGCCGGCTTCGATATAGGCCTCGGCCGCCCGCAGTGTGTACTGGTAGCTCTCCGGCGCCGGGATCGCGGCCAGCCGCAGGAATTCCTCTGCAGCGGCCCCCGGATCGCCCCGCTGCATGAGCTCCTGGGCCTTCTGGTCAGGCTCGCCGGGTCCTGATAGCCTTGGGATCGACGATCCCGTGCAGGCGCACAGCGCGACGGCGAGGCCCAGGCACGCCAAGCCATGCACAACACCGGACAGGGTGTGGGAGGGCGTGCGCCTGCGGATGGTTTTTCCGAGCATGGTGAGGGCGTTGGCGTGTGGTGGCGCTTAAGGCTAGTAGGCGTCCCAGTCGTGTTAGATCGAAATGATTCGTCACCCCCGGCAGGGATTGCTCACCGCGTCCCTGCGGTTCGGGCTTCGCCCCGCGCTGCGCGCGTCCGAATCCGCTCCCGGCGGATTTGTGCCGGGGTCCAGAATGCAGGACAGCACCTACGTCCATGTGCTCTGGATTCCGGCAATCCATGCCGGAATGACGCGCCTGTTTGAATAAATCTGACTACTAGAGTATCGGGAGCCCCCATGGCAGTGTCAATCGACGAGCCGGTGGAGCGTGGGACCTTGTACGTCGTCGCGACCCCGATCGGCAACCTCGCCGATCTGAGCCCGCGCGCCCAGGCCGTGCTGGGGGCGGTCGATCTGATCCTGGCCGAGGATACGCGGCACAGCCGGCGGATGCTCACCCATTTCGGCATCCACACCCCGCTCCTCGCCTACCACGACCACAACGAGCGGCGCCTGTGTGCCGGGCTCGCCGAGCGTCTGGCCTTGGGCGAGTCCATGGCACTCATCTCCGATTCCGGCACCCCACTCCTCTGCGATCCCGGGTTCCATCTTCTCGAAACGGTGCACGGGGCCGGTCTTCGGGTGATATCGATCCCCGGTCCCAGTGCGCTCGTCGCCGCGCTCGCGGTGTCGGGCCTGCCGGTCGAGCGCTTCGCCTTCGAAGGGTTTCTCCCCCCCAAGCGTGAGGCACGGCGCAAGCGCCTGGCGGCGCTCTCCCGGGAGCGCCGGACCCTGGTGTTCTACGAGGCGCCGCACCGGGTCCTGGAGACCCTCGAGGACCTGTCGTCGCTATTCGGTCCCGATCGCCCGGCGGCCATCGCGCGCGAGATCACCAAACTCCACGAGGAGACGCACCGCGCGACGCTCGCCGGCCTCCTCGCCTGGCTCCACGAGCGGCCGGAGCGCGGCCAGGGGGAGTTCGTCATCGTGGTCGCCCCGGCCGAGGTCCCCCACGGCGATGAGGAAAGCGACCGGCGGCTCTTGACCATCCTATTGGGCTACCTGACCCCGAGCCAGGCCGCGGCGGCGGCGAGCGCCATCTCGGGACATGGCCGCAACGGCCTCTATCGCCTGGCGTTGACGATGGGCGAGGCGCAGGCATCAGACACAACGCCTTGAATTTGGCGATCGCCTAATCCACAGGGGATCCCGCCGTCGTTATCGGTTATGACTACGTGATGAAAGGCATGCCCGTCACTCCGCGCCAAGGGCAGGTGTGGCCTCCCCGGCGGCAAACGGCCCGGTGGTGACCTGCACGTCGACACGCCGGTTGAGGCGGTTAAGGATGGTGATGAGCTGGTCCAACGGTGAAACGGCCAAGCTGGGCCGTGCGAATGCGCGAGAACTCGCTGGCGTTGATGCCGATGACGTCTTCGGCCTTGCGCACCGACAGTTTGCGGTCATCGAGTACGCCGATGATCGCGGCGGCCAGGATGGATTTGTTCCGCATCGGCCCTGGGGTGACCCAGGTCACGGAAGACATTGCCGCTGCCTCTGATCACTTCCAGGCCCTCGTTCATGTGAGCATCTCCTTCAGCCGTTTGATCCGCTCGCGGATCAGGTCCTACCGGCTCGGGGTGACTGCTAACCAACCTACTTCGGCTTGGGCTTCAGGTTGAGACTGATCGCATTGCAGGCGCAGCGTAGAGACTCGGGAGATCCACGCGCCGTAACGTACACCCAGGATTCACAGGTTTCACAACTAAAGCATCCGAGAAGCTCCTTGAACGCAGCGACAACCGGCTCGAAATCCTTCTTTCCGAAGTTGGCCCACTCGTTGTAGTGAACAGCCTTGTTGACTGCCCACTGCTCGACGCTCATTGCGGCGTTAGAGGTGGATAGCAAAGCCTTCCGCTTCCCCGCAGCTTCCTTGTCAGCATCCTTTCCCCATGACTGCGCTACATCCGCAGCCTTGCCACAGAGATCTTTCATACGTTTCAAAACGCTAGGGAGGAGCTCGCCAAGTTCGTAATTGCCATCTGCGCGGAACTGGGGAGTCGCGCCGAGCTGGTCGGCCAGGTGGCGGGAAACGTACTCAAGATGATGACGGAGTGCGCCGGCGGCGGTCTCCACCTTCCCCTTTCCGAGCGCAGCGGCGATCTCGTCCCAAATCTCTTGGTTCGACTCGACCAATGGGCCGGTGTCGATTGTCCAGCTATGGAAAGCGATAGACGTCTTCGCGGTGACAAGACCGGCCGACTTCATCTGCTCGGCCCACAAGCGATCATGTGTGGTGATAATGAATTGCGTGTCAGGGAAATGCGTCTTCAATAACTTGCAGAACTGATAGCGGTGTCCCGCATCGACGGACATAACCACATCGTCTAGAAGCGCGAATGTAAACCGATCTCCGAAGAGCCGCTTCATGAGCGCGAGATAAAGGCAGACGCCCATACCGTCCTGATGGCCCTCGCTATGGTAAGCACTAGGCGGAAACAGGCCGCGTTCGTAGAAGTTGACATCGAGCTCGAGCTTGCCTTCGCTCGGGGTAAGCTTCGCGGTGAACTTGGCCTCGTCCTCTTCGTTGATCGCACGATAAAACGTGCTGAAGTCTTCCTGTACCTCGTCGTAGAGCGTGTTTAGCTCATCCTCCAGCACGCTGCAGTAGATTTCGTAGGCAGCCTTTGCGGACGCCGATGCGACCTCCGCGGCTTTGTTCTTTCTCATGGCCTCCCGGTAGTCGCCGAGGCGAACCTGTGCTGTCGTCAGGAACGTCTGTGCATCGAGAGTGTCCGTTTGGTCAGCCTTTGCATTTACCTTATCAGTGAGACCATTCAGACTTTTCGGAAGTGCCTTTGGCATTTCTAGCCAGCCGCCTGTGAGACGATCTTTCAGGCCTGTAAGCCCCTCCACGGTCGTCAGCTTCGCCTTCAGTTCTTCTAGATCGGTCTTCCAACCGGTTAGAGGCTGCGCGACTCCGCCTTCCCCCTGCCCTTCTGCGACCTTCTGGACCAGTCCTAGAAGGCCCACCACTCGTATCGCCTCTTGTGCCAGCGCCGTACCGTTGTTCAGCAGCGCCTGCTGAAGCTTCCGAGCTTCCTCCGATTTCGCCAACTTCGCTTTCAGGTGGTCGCGGAGATGCTGCTCATCCTTCCACGGTGTGTCGCAGAGGGGACACTCGGGGCCGTCGACGAGATCAAGCCCTTTCTCGATGAACGACCGTCGCTGCAAGGCGGCGAGCAGCGCGGGATCACCCTCAAGCTTCGCGAGGTCAGAAACGATTGCGGCCGCTTCTGTTTTTGCGAGGTCCGGGAATCCCTTCGCTGCATCGGAAAGCGCCTTGAGATCGCGGAGCGCTGATTGCTTGTTGAAGTCGGGCGTTTTGGCGGCAGCCGAAAGTCCGCTGTCGAGCTTTGCATCTGCCGTCAGCTCCGCTATTTCTGGCAGACCGAGTAGTTTCCGCCGTTTGTTAACCCCCTCCAATAGATCTTCCGCGCGTAGCGTCGTGATCTGAAGATGCAGTTCCACGGCATGCCGGCCGGACTGCACCTGCGCAGTAGCGTTCTTGTGCGCACTCTGAAGCTTATTCTGGGCGGTGTTGAACGCGCTCCGAGTCTGCCCAATCTCATCGAGCTTGAGGATGGTTTGAATCTCTTCCGAGCGCTTGGTCGGCTCGACGAGGATGAAGCGGAGAATCTCGCGACGCGAAAGCGTAATTTCCGGATGGTCGGCGATTTCCGCGAGAGCAGCCTTCACGTCATCGTCAGGGGGCTCGATCTTGGGCTTTTTCGGAGACGAGACCTTCCGGGTGATCGTCACCGATTTGCCGAGCTCGGTAAGGAAGACCTGCAGCTCGACGAAGGCCGCATCGGGAAACTTTGTCTTGTCGACGTGAGGGCCATGCTCCGAAACAGAGAGGCCCTTGGTCCCTCTTCCGGTGAGTCGTCCAATTTGCCCGGTCAGACCGAATTCGATCGCGTCGATGACGCCGCTTTTGCCGGACCCATTCGGGCCAGAAATCGCGAACTTCTCCTTTCGGAAATCAATATCGAGCTTCCGAATGCCTCTCACTTCTTCGATATGGGCGGTTTCGAGCTTGATCACTTGATATCACCGCCAGCCGGAAGCGAGAAAACCTTCACGAGGTCCTCAGCCTTCAGCTTCTTACTGTCGGCGAGCAAGCTTCGGAGCTGGTCAATTCTCTCGGCGTCCACATCCTTGGATTCCGCGAGCTTCGTAAGGAACTTATCGGCTATCTGTTGCTGTAGCGTCGCCATATGGACTTCCAGGTTGATCTATTTTGCATTGTCTCTCAATGTTCCGCCCGGCGACGCTGCCGGGGCCGTTCCCGGGCGGGCCGGACCGGTGGCCCTCGCCATCCTTAAACTCTATCGTTGGAAATTCAAGGCCTTCGATCTCTTGAATCGACTTTCCGGCTATGCCTTGAAGGTCACCATACATGCCGACCGTCGCGCCCATGACGCGCT
>Ga0299907_10000319_pt1 | contig 22419 bp, 20 predicted proteins | sample RVTome_16_FD_198680 | JGI IMG/M metagenome (GOLD analysis project Ga0299907, IMG submission 198680) | Soil microbial communities from uranium-contaminated site in the Upper Colorado River Basin, Wyoming, United States - RVT152D67 (version 2) ...
TTGCCTGCCGCGTCTTACGGGGCGAGGAAGGAGAGCCGTGGACGAAAGTGAGGTGTTTGTGGGACCATTACCGGCGCGATTGGGGCAGGCAGAGCGACGTTGTCCGCTTCACCCCTTATCGCCGCGGCCCAGCCGCGCCAGCACCAGCGGGCCGGTGAGGACGCCGAGGCCCATGAGCGCGAAGGCGAGGCCCCAGGCGAGGCCGGAGCCGGTGCCGCCGCCGAGGTCGAGCACCATGCCGAAGGCGAGCGGCGAGACGAAGCCGACACCGAAGCCCGAGAGGGAGTGCAGCGCCATGGTGGCGCCGCGGCGCTCCGGCGTCGCGGCAATCACCGTGCCGGCGGTGAGCGCGCCGGAGTCGGCCATGATGACGCAGCCGTAGACCGCCAGCAGCACGGCGAGCAGCCACAGCGGCGCAGCGGTGAGGAATCCCAACACCAGGGCAATGCCGCCCGACGCGATCATGAAGGCGGTGACGCTGCGCCGCCGGCCGAAGCGCGTCGCGATCTCGTTGCCGGCGATCGAGGCCGGCATGCCGAGCAGCAGGATGACCGTGGCGACCTGGGTCGGCGTCCAGGAGCCGGCGGCGAGTCCCGGCTGCTGCGCGAAGACGAAGACGAGAAAGGCGACCAGCCAGGTGCGGAAGCCGAACAGCTCCCAGATGTGGGCGGCGTAGCCTAGGGTGTAGGCCATGGCCGGACGGTTACGCAGCACCGGGCGGAAGTCGAAGAGGCCCTGCTGCGGCATCGCCCGCGGCTTCAGCGCGCGCACGAAGACCAGCACCAGCACGAAAGCGACGACGGCGCCGAGGCCGCCGACGACGAAAGCGGCGGACCAGCCGGCCAGCGCCTCGGCCTCGCCGGCGACGAACACGGAGACGGAAGCGCCGATGCCGAAGAAGGCGGTGTAGACGGCGACCGCGCGGCTACGCCGGCCCTCCTCCAGGCGGTCGGAGAGCATTTTCAGGCCGACCATGTAGGTGCCGGCGAGGCTGACGCCGCCGACGGCGCGGAAGATCATCGCCGTCCACAGGCCGTCGGCGAGAAAAGCGAAGGCGAGCGCCGCCGCCGCGCCGAGAAGGCAGCAGCCGAGATAGATGACGCGGGCGTCGAAGCGGTCGGTGACGGTGACCAGCAGCGGCACGGCGGCGGCGTAGCCCGCGTAGTAGATGCCGCTCACCCAGCCGGCCTCGGTGCCGCTCAGGCCCCAGAGCGGCTGGAACACCGGGATCAGCGCCGGGAAGGTCGCGTTGTCCAGCATGTTCAGCACCTGGGTCGCGCAGAGCAGCGCCACCAACGGCCAGCCGCACAGTTCGCCGTGCCGATCTGCCGCGCTTCCGCTGATCATCCGGACCGTCTCGGCAGCAGCTCGTCGATCCGCGCCGGCGCCGTCAGATGTGAATGGCGCGGCCGTCGACGGCGAGGGCGGCTTCCTTCACCGACTCGCCCATCGAGGGATGCGCGTGGCAGGTGCGCGCGATGTCCTCGGCGGTGCCGCCGAATTCCATCACCGTCACGCACTCGGCGAGGATGTCGCCGGCCAGCGGCCCGATGATGTGCACGCCGAGCACCCTGTCGCTGCGCTTGTCCGCCAGCACCTTCACCACGCCGTCGGTGTCGCCGACCGAGCGCGCGCGGCTGTTGGCGGTGAAGGGGAACTTGCCGACCTTGTAGTCGACGCCGGCCTCCTTCAGCTGCTCCTCGGTCTTGCCGACGCCGGCGACCTCCGGCCAGGTGTAGACCACGCCGGGCACCAGATTGTAGTCGATGTGGCTCTTCTGCCCTGTCATGCGCTCGGCGGCGACGACGCCGTCCTCCTCCGCCTTGTGGGCCAGCATCGGTCCGGGGATGCAGTCGCCGATGGCGTAGATGCCCTTCACCGAGGACTCGAAGTTCTCGTCGACCTGGATGAAGCCGCGGTTGTTCATGGCGACGCCGAGCTCCTTCAGCCCGAGACCCTCGGTGTAGGGACGCCGGCCGATGGCGACCAGCACCACGTCGGTCTTCAGCTCCTCCGCCGCGCCGCCGGCGGCGGGCTCCAGCGTGAGCGTCACGCCGTTCTTGCCGTTCTTGGCGCCGGTAACCTTGGTCGCGAGCTTGAACTTCAGGCCCTGCTTGCCGAGGATGCGCTGGGTCTGCTTGCCGATCTCGGCGTCCATGGTCGGCAGGATGCGGTCGAGGAACTCCACCACCGTCACCTCGGCTCCGAGGCGCGACCACACCGAGCCCATCTCCAGGCCGATGACGCCGGCGCCGATCACCACCATCTTGCCCGGTACCTTGTCCAGCGCCAGCGCGCCCGTCGAGGTGACGATCTGCTTCTCGTCGGTGGCAACGCCCGGCAGCGGCGTCGATTCGGAGCCGGTGGCGATGAGGATGCGCTTGGCCGACAACGTCTCCTCGCCGCCGTCCACCAGCTTGACCTTCACGCTGCCCGCCGCCGGGATCGAGCCCCAGCCCTTCATGTAGTCGACCTTGTTCTTCTTGAAGAGGAACTCGATGCCACCGGTCAGTTCCTTCACGACCTTGTCCTTGCGCGCCATCATGGTCGCGAGGTCGAGGCCGAGGCCTTCCACCTTGATGCCGTGCTCGGCGAAGTGCCTGGACGCATCGGCGTACTTCTCGGAGGACTGCAGCAGCGCCTTGGAGGGAATGCAGCCGACGTTAAGGCAAGTGCCGCCGAGGGCGCCGCGGCCCTCCACGCAGGCCGTCTTCATGCCGAGCTGCGCGGCGCGGATCGCCGCCACGTAGCCGCCGGGGCCGCCGCCGACCACCACCAGGTCGTACTGCTTGTCGCTCATCTCGCTCGCTGTCCTTCGATGGGCTGGCAAAGGGAGGATTTCGCCGCACCTTGCCGCAGGAGCGCCGGGCGGACAAGGCCGCTGGGCGCAGCCCTGCCATTCCCGAGAGCGGCTTCAGCGCAGCGACATGAGGCGGCTCATGGTCCAAGGGTCGCCCGGCACAGGGTGGCCGCGGGAGATCACGTCGGGGTCGATGCCGACGTCGCGCAGCTGCTCCAGGGTCAGGCTCTCCAGCTGGCGGCGGCTCGCCTGGCGCTGATACCAGGCACAGGCGGCCCGCAGGGTGCCCTGGATTGCGGCGGCAGCAAGGCCGCGGGCCGGGTCCGTCCGGGTGTGGGTCTGCTGGATCGCGCTGGTGGTCATAGTTCCTACTCCACTCTAGGGGGAAGGGGGGCTGCCGGGGGCGGCGCTTTCCCGTGGTGTCGTGATGTACTCACTTTCCGCCCCGGGCGTTTCAAGCCGGGGCTGGCCTGCGCGAAAGCCCCATGAAATCCGTGGCGCAAGCGTGAAATCTGCGTAAAATCGTCCCGAATGTGCCGCCTTCCCGAGGTGAAAACCGACAGCCATGCCCCTTTCCCTCCTCGGTGGCCTGACCATCACCGGCCCCGCCGGCGCGGCGGTCGCGCTGCCGACCCGCAAGACCGCGCTGGTGCTCGCCGCCCTGGCTTTGCTGGGCGACAAGGGCGCGAGTCGCGAGGCCCTGGTCGAGTGGATCTGGCCCGACCGCTCCGATGGGCAGGGCAAGTCGAGCCTGCGCCAGGCGCTGACCGCGATCCGCAAGGCCCTGCCGGCGGTGCTGCAGGGCGCCGCCCTGATGACCGAGCACGACAGCATCCGCCTGACCGGGCCCGACACCGGGATCGACCTCCGCGCCTTCGAAGCCCTGGCCCGCGCCGATGCCGCCGCCGAGCGCCGGCGCGCGGCCGGGCTCTACGCCGGCGACCTACTGGAAGGCGTGCAGCTGACCGAGCCGCTCGCCAACTTCGTCGCCGCCCACCGCGAACGACTGCGCCGCCAGGCCCTGGCGCTGGTCGAGACTCTGAGCGAAGCCGATGCCGCCGATCCGCAGGCCCGCGCCGCCTGCGAGGCGCTCGCCAACTGCTTGCTGGCGGGCGACCCGGCCGCCGAGGCGGCGCACCGGGCGCTCATCCGCCTGCGCCTAGCCGAGGGCCAGCCCAATGCGGCGCGCCGCCAGCTCGATCGCTGCATCGATGCCGTGGAGCGCGAGCTGGGGGTCGCGCCGGAGGTGCGCACCACGGCGCTGCTGGAAGGCAGGATCGGCGCGGCGACCGGGGCGCCGGCAATCGGGGTGCCGGGGACAACCGCGCCGCTGAAGCCGGTATCCCAGCCGCAGCGCCCGCACGGCCAGCCCAGCGTCGTCGTGATGCCGTTCGACGACCTCGGCGGCGGCAGCGATGATTTCTTTGCTGACGGCGTGGTCGAGGAGATCACCGCGGCCCTCTCGCGCATCAGGGACTTCTTCGTCATCGCCCGGCAGTCGGCCTACACCTATAAGGGCCGCTTCGTCGACGTGCGCGAAATCGGCCGCGACCTCGGCGTTGCCTACGCCGTCGAGGGCACCGTCAGGCGCGGCGGCGGGCGCGTGCGCATCACCGTCCAGCTGGTCGACACCGAAACCGGCCGCCAGCTGTGGTCCGACCGTTTCGAGGACGCCAGCAGCGGCCTGTTCGAGCTGCAGGACCGCATCGCCTCGCGCGTCGCCGGCGCCATCAATCCCAGCATTCGCGCCTCCGAGATCGAGCGCGCCAAGCGGCAGGCGCCGGAGAACCTGCAGGCCTATGACCTGGCGCTGCGCGCCCTGCCGCACTTCTGGGCGCACCGCAAGGAAGACAACGAGAAGGCGCTGGGGCTCTTCGACCAGGCGCTGGCGAAGGATCCAGACTACGGCGTGGCGCTCGCCTTCAAGGCCTGGTGCCACGCCCAGCAGACCGCCTACCTCTGGGCCGAAGACCCCGCCGCCGAGCGCGCCAGGGCTTTGGCCGCCGCCGACCGCGCAGCCCTGCTGGTGCACGACCACGCAACGGCGCTGGCGGCGATCGGCGCCGCCTACAGCCTCTGCACCACCGACCAGCCCCATGCCCTCTCCTTCATCGAGCGCGCCCTCGCCCTCGACCCGAACAATGCCTGGGGCTGGATGCGCGCCGGGTGGCTGAGGACGTTGAACGGGCAAATGAAGGTGGCCATCGCCTGCTTCGAGCGTGCCCTCGCCCTCAGCCCCTTCGACCCCTTTACCTTCAACATCTACTTCGGCATGGGCCTCGCCTACGCCGAGCTCGGCGACTTCGCGAGGGCTATCGAGCTGGTCGAGAAGGGGCTGCACAGCGGGCCCGGCGTCACCTGGGCCTACCGCATGCTGGCGGCCTACCACGCCCTGGCCGGCAACCAGGAGAAGGCCGCCGCCGCGTTGGCCGAGTTCCTGCGCCACAATCCGGGCACGACCATGGAAAAGCTTCTCCACGGCATGCCGCCCTCGCTCATCGCAAACCAGCCCCGCTACATGGAGGGCCTGCGCAAGGCTGGCATGCCGGAGCGGTGAACACTCAGCCGGCGGGCTTTGACCCCGGCTTCTGCGCTTCCTTGCCGGCTGGCAGGGTGAGGTTGAAGCCGGCGCCCCGCGACGGGTCGAGCGGGGCGAGGGCGGCGATGAGGCCGCGGCGCTTGAGGTCGAGCAGGTGCCGGCCAAGACGGCCGAACAGCGTCTCGCCGCTCTCCGGTGTCGCCGGGTCGATGCGCACCACCACGCTGCGCCCGACGTCGCGAAAGCGCTGGCGCTCCACCATGCGGTCGACCGAGGCGACGGCGTGGGCGAGGTCGAGGCCGGTGAGATCCAGCTCGTAGTCGGCTTCGCCGTGGCGGTCGAGCAGCCGCTTCAGGCGCCGGCCCTCGTAATCGCTGAGGCCGTCCCCGCCCATCGCAGGCTTACATCCCGATCAGCAGGCGCTGCGGGTCCTCGATGGCCTCCTTCACGCGCACCAGGAAGGTGACCGCCTCGCGCCCGTCGATGATGCGGTGGTCGTAGGACAGCGCCAGGTACATCATCGGCCGGATCTCGACCTGACCCTTCACCGCAACGGGCCGCTCCTGGATCTTGTGCAGGCCCAGGATGGCGGACTGCGGCATGTTGAGGATCGGCGTCGACAACATCGAGCCGAACACGCCGCCGTTGGTGATGGTGAAGGTGCCGCCGGTCATCTCGTCCAGCGAGATCTTGCCGTCGCGGCCTTTGGCGGCGAGTTCGCCCAAGGCCTTCTCGATCTCCGCGAAGGACTTCTTGTCGCAGTCGCGCATCACCGGGACCATGAGCCCGTTCGGTGTCGAGACCGCCATGCCGATGTCGTAGTAGTGGTGGTAGACGATCTCGTCGCCGTCGATGCGGCCATTGACCGCCGGCATCTCCTGCAGCGCACCGACCACCGCCTTGGTGAAGAAGGACGAGAAGCCGAGCTTCACGCCGTGCTTCTTCTCGAAGGCATCCTTGTACTGCGCGCGCAGGGCCATCACCGCGCTCATGTCGCACTCGTTGAAGGTGGTGAGCATGGCCGCGGTGTTCTGCGCCTCCTTAAGGCGGCGTGCGATGGTCTGGCGCAGCTTGGTCATGCGCACGCGCTCTTCGCGCTTGCCGCTGACGGCAGCGGGCGCGGCGGGCGGCTTGGCGGCAGCCGGCGCGGGAGCCCCCGCTTTGGCGGATGCCGGCGCAGCCAGGGGCTTCGCCTTGCCTTCGAGGAAGTTCAGCACGTCTTCCTTGGTGAGGCGGCCGTCCTTGCCGCTCGCCGGAATCACCGCCGGGTCGAGCCTGTTCTCCTCCACCAGCTTGCGCACCGCGGGCCCGAGGTCGCCGACCGCCGAGCTTTCGAGGAAGGCCATGAGGTCGAATTTGGTGATCTTGCCGCCCGTGCGCGGCGCCGCGGCCGGATCGAGCTTGCGGCCGCCGCCTGCCGCCGGGGCGGTCGGGGCGGCTGCAGGTTCGGCTGCGGCCGTCTCGACGGGGGCGGCCGCGGCAGCCTCCACTTTGGCGGGCACCTCTATCTTGCCGCCGGGGGCCGCAGCGGCCGCCGCGCCGGCGCCGGCGGCGAAGACGCCGAGCAGCGCGCCGACCGCGACGGTGGCGCCCTCCTCCGCAGCGATGGACTTCAGTGTCCCGGCGGTGGGCGCGTTCACCTCCAGGGTCACCTTGTCGGTCTCCAACTCGACCAGCGGCTCGTCAGCGCCGACTGCATCGCCCGGCTGCTTCAGCCACTTGGCAACGGTCGCCTCGGTAACCGATTCGCCGAGGGCAGGCACAGTGATGTCCAGGGTCCCGCCGTTGCTGCCGGCGGCGGCCTTGCTCTCCGCCTTCGGCGCTTCCAGCGTGGCGGCGGCTTGGTCCTTCGGCTTGGCCTCTTCCTTCGGCGCGACCGCTTCCCTGGCCGGCGCCGCTTCCTTCTGCATCGGCGCCGCGCCGGCGCCGATGCGCCCGAGCAGGGCGCCGACCCCGACGTTGGCACCCGCCTCGGCGACCACCTCCGACAGCACGCCGGCAACCGATGCGTTCACCTCCAGGGTGACCTTGTCGGTTTCCAACTCGACGACCGGCTCGTCGACGGCGACCGCATCGCCGGGCTGCTTCAGCCACTGGGCGACCGTCGCCTCGGTGACCGACTCGCCCAGGGCGGGCACCACGATATCTGTTGCCATCTCGACTCTCACTCTACTGCGGCACTGACTGGACGGTCACGACAGCGGGCGGGCGCTCTTGCTCGGCGCCGGTTACTCCGCGGCCTGGCCCTTGCTGGTCGTCCTTTGCCGCGCCTCGGTCTGCGCCCGGCGCGACTGGATGCGGCCCATCGGCTTCTTGCCCAGCGTGAGGGCGTCGTCAAGCAGCCTCGCCTGCTCCTCGACGTGGCGCTTGTGCGAGCCGGTGGCCGGCGAGGCGGCTGACGGCCGGCCGGTGTAGCGCGGGCGCGGCCTGGCGAAGCCGACCTCTGCGGCGACCTCCTCGATGAACTCGCCGACGTGGCTCCAGGGCCCCATGTTGCGCGGTTCCTCCTGGCACCACACCAGGTCGCAGTGCTTGTAGGGCTCCAGCTCCTGCGCCAGGGCGTCGACCGGGAAGGGATAGAGCTGCTCCAGGCGCAGGAAATGGATGTCTGTGATGCCGCGTTTCTCGCGTTCCTCCAGCAGGTCGTAGTAGACCTTGCCGGAGCACAGCACCACCTGCTTGGCGTCCTTCGGCTCGCTGGGCACGTGGTCGCAGTAGAGCACGCGGTGGAAGCAGCTGCCCGGCCCGAAGGCCTCGAGGTCGGACACGCAGCGCTTGTGGCGCAGCAGCGACTTCGGCGTGAACACGATCAGCGGCTTGCGGAACTCGCGGTGCAGCTGGCGGCGCAGCACGTGGAAGTAGTTGGCCGGCGTGGTGCAGTTCACCACCTGCAGGTTATCCTCGGCGCAGAGCTGCAGGTAGCGCTCGATGCGCGCCGAGGAGTGTTCCGGCCCCTGCCCCTCGTAGCCGTGCGGCAGCAGCATGACCACGCCAGAAAGTCGCAGCCATTTCGATTCGCCCGACGCGATGAACTGGTCGATGATGATCTGCGCGCCGTTGGAGAAGTCGCCGAACTGCGCCTCCCAGGCGACCAGCGCGCGCGGCTCGGCGAGCGAGAAGCCGTACTCGAAGCCGAGCACCGCCAGTTCGCTGAGCGGCGAGTCGACGATCTCCAGCCGCGCCTGATCGTCGCGGATGTGCGCCAGCGGCTTGTAGGTCTCCTCGGTTTCCTGGTCGATGAGGGCGGCGTGGCGCTGCGAGAAGGTGCCGCGGTTGCTGTCCTGGCCGGACAGCCGCACCGGATGGCCTTCAATGAGCAGCGTGCCGAAGGCGAGCGCCTCGGCGGTCGCCCAGTCGACGTCCTTGCCGGTCTCGATCATCTTGCGCTTGGCGTCGAGCTGTCGCGCGATCTTGCGGTTGAGGTTAAAGTCGGCGGGCACCCGGGTGAGGGCGATGCCGACCTCCTTCAGGGTGTCCAGCGCGACCGCCGTCTTGCCGCGCCGCGGGTCGAAGCCGCGCGCGATGTCGAGGCCGGACCAAGCGCCCTCCAGCCAGTCGGCCTTGTTGGGCTTGTAGGTGCGGGCGGCCTGGAAGTCCTGCTCCAGGCGCTCGTTCCAGTCCTGCAGCAGGGCGTCGACCTCGGCCTCGGTGCAGGCGCTCTCGCGCACCAGCCTCTCGGCATAGAGCTGGCGCACCGTCGGGTGCTTGCCGATCGCCTTGTACATCAGCGGCTGGGTGAACGCCGGCTCGTCGCCCTCGTTGTGGCCGAAGCGGCGGTAGCAGAACATGTCGATCACGACGTCCTTGTGGAACGTCTGGCGGAACTCCGTGGCGATGCGCGCCACGTGGGTCACTGCCTCCGGGTCGTCGCCGTTTACATGGAAGATCGGCGCCTGGATGATCTTCGCCACGTCCGAGCAGTACGGCCCGGAGCGCGAGTTGATCGGATTGGTGGTGAAGCCGATCTGGTTGTTCACGATGAAGTGGATGGTGCCGCCGATGCGGTAGCCCTTCAGCTCCGAAAGGTCGAGGGTCTCCGGCACCAGGCCCTGGCCGGCAAAGGCCGCATCGCCGTGCATCAGTAGCGCCATGACCTCGCTGCGGTCGCCGTACTTGCCCTGCTCCTGCTTGGCGCGCACCTTGCCGACCACCACCGGGTTCACCGCCTCGAGATGCGACGGGTTGGCGGTCAGCGAGAGGTGGAGGGAGTTGCCGTCGAACTCGCGGTCGGAGGAGGTGCCGAGGTGGTACTTCACGTCACCCGAGCCGCCGACGTCCTCGGGATGGGCGGCGCCGCCTTCGAACTCCGAGAAGATCGCCGAGAAGGGCTTGCTCATGAAGTTGGCCAGCACGTTGAGGCGGCCGCGGTGCGGCATGCCGATGACCACCTCCTTGAGGCCGAGGTGGCCGCCGCGCTTCAGGATCTGCTCAAGGGCCGGGATCATCGCCTCGCCGCCGTCGAGGCCGAACCGCTTGGTGCCGGTGTACTTCTTGTTGAGGAACTGCTCGAAGACCTCGGCGGCGGTCAGCCGCTCGAGGATGGCGCGCTTGCCGTTCACCGTGAAGTCGGGCTGGTTGCGGATGCTCTCGATGCGCTCCTGGATCCAGGCCTTCTGCGCCGGGTCCTGGATGTGCATGAACTCGACACCGATCGGCCCGCAGTAGGTGGCGCGGACCACCTCGACGATCTTGCGCAGCGAGGCGGTCTCCAGCCCCAGCACTTTGTCGATGTAGATCGGGCGGTCGAGGTCCGCCTCGGTGAAGCCGTAACTTTTGGGGTCGAGTTCGGGATGCGGCTCGACCGGCTTAAGGCCGAGCGGGTCGAGGTTGGCTTCCAGATGGCCGCGCACGCGGTAGGCGCGGATCAGCATGAGGGCGCGGATGGCGTCGAGCGTGGCCGCCCGCACCGCGGGATCGTCGACGCTGGCCCGCCCTGCCATCCCGGCGGCCGGAGCAGCGGCCGCAACGGCAGCGACGGCGCCAGAGGCGCCGCCGTTGAGTTTCTCGATCACAGCCTTGGCTTCGTCATCCAGGTCGGCGAAGAAGCCCCTCCACTGCTCATCGAGGGACCCGGGATCCTCGATGAACCGGTGGTAGAGACCCGCAAGCGTCGCCGCCTGGGATTCCGAATACATCGTCATGGCCTTTCTCGGCCCGCGCCGGGCCACCCCGGCCTCAGGCCGCCTTCCGCGTTGAGCGCCGCTAGCCACCCATGGCTTGCAGCATGGTCGAACCAAGGCTGGCCGGCGAATCCGCCATGCGGAAACCGGCCGACTTCAGCGCCTCGATCTTGTCGCCGGCACCGCCCTTGCCGCCGGCGATGATCGCCCCGGCATGGCCCATGCGGCGGCCCGGAGGCGCCGTAACCCCCGCGATGAAACCGCAGATAGGTTTCTTAACCTTTGACGCCCGATAAAATTCGGCCGCCTCCTCCTCCGCCGTGCCGCCGATCTCACCGATCATGATGATACCTTCGGTCTTGGGATCGGCAAGGAAGGCGTCCAGGCAATCGATGAAATTGGTGCCGTTCACCGGGTCGCCGCCAATGCCGATGCAGGTGGTCTGCCCCAGGCCCGCGGCCGTGGTCTGCGCCACCGCCTCGTATGTAAGCGTACCCGAGCGCGAAACCACCCCGATGCGTCCGGCCGAGTGGATATGGCCCGGCATGATGCCGATCTTGCACTCGTCGGGGGTGATGATGCCCGGGCAGTTCGGCCCAATGAGGCGCGAGGCGGAACCGCCCAGCGCCCGCTTCACCCGCACCATGTCGAGCACGGGGATGCCTTCGGTGATGCAGACGATGAGCTCCACCTCGGCGTCGATGGCCTCCAGAATGGCGTCGGCCGCAAAGGGCGGCGGCACGTAGATGACGCTAGCATTTGCACCGGTCTTTGCAACCGCCTCGGCCACGGTGTCGAACACCGGCAGGTCGAGGTGGGTGCTGCCGCCCTTGCCCGGCGTGACGCCGCCGGCCATCCTGGTGCCGTAGGCAATTGCCTGTTCGGAATGGAAGGTGCCCTGCGCGCCGGTGAAGCCCTGGCAGATGACCTTGGTATTCTTGTTGACCAGCACGGACATCAGGCAGCCTCCCGCACGGCCTTGACCACCTTCTCGGCGGCATCAGCCAGATTGTCGGCAGAGACGATCGGCAGGCCGGAGTCGGCGAGGATCTTCTTGCCCAGTTCCACGTTGGTTCCCTCCAGGCGCACCACCAGGGGCACGTGCAGCGCGACCTCGCGGGCCGCCGCCACCACGCCCTCGGCGATGACGTCGCAGCGCATGATGCCGCCGAAGATGTTCACCAGGATCCCTTCCACGTTGGGATCCGACAGGATGATCTTGAAGGCCGCGGTGACGCGCTCCTTGGTGGCGCCGCCGCCGACGTCGAGGAAGTTGGCCGGCGCGCCGCCGTAGAGCTTGATGATGTCCATGGTCGCCATGGCGAGGCCGGCGCCGTTCACCATGCAGCCGATGTGGCCGTCCAGCTTGATGTAGTTGAGCTCGTGCCGGGCGGCCTCGAGCTCCATCGGGTCCTCTTCGTCCTCGTCGCGCATTTCGGCCACGTCCTTGTGGCGGAACAGGGCGTTGTCGTCGAAGTTCATCTTGGCGTCGAGGGCGATCACCTCGCCGGCGCCGGTCACCACCAGCGGGTTGATCTCCACGATGGAGGCGTCGAGCGCCAGGAAGGCCTGGTACATCGCGGTCATGAACTTCACCGCGGCGCCGACCTGCTTGCCCTCGAGGCCGAGGCCGAAGGCGATCTTGCGGCCGTGGAAGGGCATGAAGCCGGTGGCCGGGTCGATCGCGAGCTTGAGGATCTTCTCCGGGTGGGCCGCAGCGACCTCCTCGATCTCCATGCCGCCTTCGGTGGAGGCCATGAGGGTGACCCGGCTGGTCGCCCGGTCGATCAGCAAGCCGAGGTAGAGCTCGCGCGCGATGTCGCAGCCTTCCTCGATGTAGAGGCGCTTCACTTCCTTGCCGGCCGGGCCGGTCTGCTTGGTCACCAGCACCTGGCCCAGCATCTTGCCGGCGTTGGCCTTGACCTCGTCGACCGATTTCACGACGCGCACGCCGCCCTTGCCGCCGGGATCGTCCTGGAACCGCCCGGCGCCACGCCCGCCGGCGTGGATCTGCGATTTCACGACCCAGACGGGCCCGCCGAGATCGCGCGCCGCGCGCTCGGCCTCCTCGGGCGTGTAGGCGACCGCCCCCCGGGGCACCGCTACGCCAAACTTCGCCAGCAGGCTCTTGGCCTGATACTCGTGGATGTTCATTGACTGCCGCTTCGCTTTGGTTGGAGAAGATCAGGCATACCGGACCGGGCAGATCCCACTATCGTTCGAGTATTCGTCGAGAGCCCGCGCCATCTCCCGCAGCACCGGCGAAAACCGCCGGGATCGCCCGCGTTCCAGCGTTGTCCGGGACCCGCGATACCTTAGCACTCCATCCCCTCAGCGCAATCGGGCGAAAGCCAGGATTGCGGCCGTTTTTCGGTCCAAAAATCGGCCCAATTCTGGGCTTTATTTCGATCCAGTCGAGCAGTTCCGGGACTTTTCTGCCTACTTCTTCGCCGCTGCTTTCGAAGTGGTCTTTTTAGTTGACGACTTCTTGGCGCCCGACAGCGCGCTCTTCATCATGCCCTTGCAGACCTCGACCAGGCCGGAGACCGCCGCCACCGACTTGTCGAGCATCGCCTTCTCGGCCTTGGTGAGCTCCAGCTCCACGATGCGCTCGACGCCCTTGGCGCCGATCACCACCGGCACGCCGACGTAGAGGTCCTTCACGCCGTACTGGCCGCCGAGGTGCGCCGCGCAGGGCAGCACCCGCTTCTTGTCCTTGAGGTAGGATTCGGCCATCAGGATGGCCGAGGAGGCCGGGGCGTAGAAGGCCGAGCCGGTCTTCAGGAGGCCGACGATCTCGGCGCCGCCGTCGCGGGTGCGCTGGATAATCTGGTCGAGCCGCTCCTTCGACAGCCAGCCCATCTTGATGAGGTCCGGCAGCGGGATGCCCGCGACCGTCGAGTAGCGCGCCATCGGCACCATGGTGTCGCCGTGGCCGCCCAGCACGAAGGCGCTGACGTCCTCCACCGAGACGCCCAGCTCCTCGGCCAGGAAGTAGCGGAAGCGGGCGGAATCCAGCACGCCGGCCATGCCGACCACCTTGTGGGCCGGCAGGCCGCTGGCCTGCTGCAGCACCCAGACCATGGCATCGAGCGGGTTGGTGATGCAGATGACGAAGGCGTTCGGGCAGTTCTTGCGGATGCCCTCGCCCACCGCGGTCATCACCTTGGTGTTGATGCCGAGCAGATCGTCGCGGCTCATGCCCGGCTTGCGCGCGACGCCGGCGGTGACGATGACCACGTCGGCACCCTTGATGGCGGCGTAGCTGCTGGCGCCGGCGAACCTGGCGTCGTAGCCCTCGACCGGAGTCGACTCGACGAGATCCAGCGCCTTTCCCTGGGGCACCCCGTCGACGATGTCGAAGAGGACGATGTCGCCGAGCTCCTTCAGGCCGGCGAGCAGGGCCAGGGTGCCGCCAATGTTGCCGGCGCCGACCAGCGCGATCTTGTTGCGAGCCATTTCCTTGGGATTCCTCAATCGATGTGAGCGATCACGGACGGGTAACGCAGATGCCGCAGGCCAGCGTGCCGGTGTGCACAGCGGCAGCGCCGCGTTTCCTAGCGCGATTCAGCAGCCGGAGCAAGGCGCCCGCGGGGCGATTCGGCGCGGTAGCGGTGACATTCATGTCATATGCGCCTTGGCGATGTAGTCGGCCGAGCGCATCTCCTGCAGGCGGCTGACGGTGCGCTGGAATTCGGCGGCGCCGTCGCCCGTGGGATAGAGCCGCTCCGGCGGCGCCGCGGCGGAGACCACCAGCTTCACCCGGTGCTCGTAGAGGGCGTCGATCAGGGTCATGAAGCGTCGGGCCTCATTGCGCTTCTCGGCCGAAAGCGCAGGCACGCCGGACAGCACCAGGGTATGGTAGAGCCCGGCGATGGCCAGGTAGTCGCCCGGCCCGAGCGGCTGCTCGCAGAGGTCGGCGAAGGTGAAGCGGGCGACGCCGCGCGCGGACAGCGGCACCGGAATGACGCGGCCCTTGTAGTGCAGGCTGTCGGGCGCCGCGGCCGCTCCTTCGGTCAGCTCGGCGAAGGCCTTGTCGAGCGCCGCCTCGGCGCGCGGGCCGAGCGGTGCGTGGTAGGCCGTGATGTCCTTCAGACGCTGCAGCCGGTAGTCGACCCCGCTGTCGAGCTCCAGCACGTCGAGGCGCTCCTTCACCAGCGCGATGAAGGGCAGGAAGCGCTCGCGCTGCAGGCCGCCTTCGTAGAGCCGGTCCGGCGGCCAGTTGGAGGTGGCGACCACCACCACGCCGCGGGCGAACAGCGTCTCGAAGAGGCGGCCGAGGATCATGGCGTCGGCAATGTTCACCACGTGGAACTCGTCGAAGCAGAGCAGCCAGGCCTCCTCGGCCAGCGCCGCGCCGATGATCGGCAGCGGGTCGGCCTTATCCTTGTTGGCCGGATCTTGCCGCCAGGCGTGCAGGCGGTCCTGCACCTCCTGCATGAAGGCGTGGAAGTGGACGCGGCGCTTGTGCTCGACCGGCGCCGACTGGAAGAAGAGGTCCATCAGCATCGACTTGCCGGTGCCCACCTTGCCGAAGAGGTAGAGCCCTTGGGGCGGCTCGGCGCGGCGCCGGGCGAGGCCGAGGCGCGCCTTCCAGCCGCCGGCGTCGCCGGCCGGCCGGTAGCCGCGCAGGGCGTTGTGCAGCGACTGCAGCTTCTCCGCCGCCAGCCGCTGGCCGGGGTCGTGGCGCAGCCCACCCTCGCGCCGGAGTTCGCGGTAGGCAGCGAGCGGCCCCTCCGGCCCGCCTGCCCCAGGTTCTGACGATTGCCCCATGGCGGCGTTTCTTACGGCAAAGCGATCGGCAGGAAAAGGGGCGGCTTCAGCGCCCGCCGGCCACCCGCAGGATGGCGCCGGTGGTGTAGGAGGCGGCGTCGCTGAGCAGCCAGAGCACCGCCTCGGCGATCTCCTCCGGCTCCGCCGCGCGGCCGATGGGCATGGTCGGGGCGACCTTTTCCAGACGGTCCGGCATGCCGGAGTCGGCGTGGATCTCCGTCCGCACGAAGCCGGGCGCCACCGCGTTCACCCGGATGCCCTCGCCGGCGTTCTCCTTGGCAAGGCCGAGGGTGAGGCTGTCGATGGCGCCCTTGGAGGCGGCGTACCAGACGTACTCGCCGGGGCTGCCGATGGTTGCCGCACCGGAAGAGATGTTGACGATGGCGCCGCCCGACCCGCCGTGACGCCGCGCCATGCGCCGGATCGCGGCGCGGGCGCACCAGATGCTGCCGAGCACGTTCAAGTCCATGACTTGCCGGATGGTCTCCGCCGGGGCCTCCTCCAGGCGGTTCACCTGGCCGGCTGAGCCGGCGTTGTTCACCAGCGCGGTCAGGGGCGGCAGCGCCGCGTCGATGGCGGTGAACAGCCGCTCGACCTCGTCCTCGCGGGCAACGTCGGCCTGCACGGCGAGCGCGCGGCCACCGGCCACCGCGATGGCCGCCACCACCGCATCGGCCGCCGCCGCATCGCGCCGGTAGTTCACGCAGACGGCGTAGCCGCGCGCAGCGCCGAGCCGCGCCACCGCGGCGCCGATGCCGCGCCCGCCGCCGGTCACCAGCAGAGTTCCGGGCATGCTCTTCTCCTCATCCTCCTAGTCGGCCGCCGTCTGCGGCAGCACGCGGCGCCGCTGCAGCAGTACCAACAGGTTGCCGGCCAGCACCAGCGCGACGCCGATGAGCGCCGCCGGCGTCCAGAGGTAGCCCTCCACCACCGTGGAGATCGCCAGGGCGACCAGCGGAAACAGCACCGTGGCGTAGGCGGCGCGGTCGGCGCCGATGCGCCCGAGCAGAGTGAGGTAGGCGCCGAAGGCGATCACCGAGCCGCAAAGGGCGAGATACAGCAGCGAGGCGACGTAGGGCAGCGCCGTGTCGAACGCGAGCGGGGCGCCGCCGACGAGCGCCAGGGCTATCATCGCGATGGCGCCGTAAGTCATGCCCCAGGCGTTGCAGGACACGACCGGCAAGCCCGCCATCTGCGCGCGCGCCGAGGCGATGTTGCCGAGCGAGAAGCAGAGCGTGCCGGCGAGCGACAGCACGAGGCCGAGGGTACCCTTGTCGGCAAGGTCGAAGCGCTCCACCTCCGGCCAGAACAGGGCGGCAATGCCGGCTACGCCAAGCGCAGCAGAAACCAGGGTGCGCGGCGATGCGCGGCGGCCGAGCAGCAGGCGGCCGTTCACGATGTTCAGCACCACGGTGATCGAAAAAACCACCGCCAGCAGGCCTGACGTCAGGTAGGCGGCCGCCAGATAGAAGAAGTAGAAGTTGAAGGAGAACATGCAGACGCCCATCGCCATCAGGAGTCGATGGGTGCGCCAGGGAAAGCGCAGGGGCTGGCGTGCGGCGAACGCCCAGACAAAGACCACCGCAGCGGCAGTGAGGAAGCGGTAGCCGACCGAGAGTTCCGGCGCGACGACGCCGACCTGATAGGTCATGGCGATCCAGGTGGTTCCCCAAATGAGCACCGTCAGGGCATAGAGGCCGGCGTTGAACAGCGGTTCATTGCGCATAGGGGCGAGCGCGTCTTTCGTGACGGCGAGGGGAACGAGGTGCGGGACCGGCAGCGGAAGAAGCCGCCGCAGGTGCCGCGAGGATAGCGCGGCCGCCGACGCGGCGACAACGATTGCATTGCCTGCCAACAATCCGCCGGCGCCGGCAGGAAGACCTTGGCAGGGCGTGCCGCCTCCGCCACCATGGCGCCAGCGCGGTCAGCAGCTGCGGGCGCCTCCTGCCATGTCTCTCGTCCTCTACGAACGGCTCTGCGCCGACGATCGGCGCCCCAGCCCCTTCTGCTGGCGGGCGCGCTTCGCGCTGGCCCACAAGGGTCTGACGCCCAAGGTCCGCGCCATCAAGTTCAGCGAGGCTGAGCAGGTCGCCTTCAGCGGCCAGACCAAGGTGCCGGTGCTGATCGACGGCCAGAGCGTCATCCACGACAGCTGGGGCATCGCCTGTTACCTGGAGGACGCCTACCCCGACGCGCCCTCGCTGTTCGGCGGCCCGGGCGGGCGGGCGGTAACGCGGCTCGTCAGTCACTGGGTGGATCACAGTTTGGAGAAGGCGCTGGCGCCGCTCCTCATCCCCTCCCTGCTGGCCGTGGCCTGTCCTGAAGACCGCGCCTACTACCGGCAAACGCGGGAGGCTAAGTTCGGGCTGACCATCGAGCAGATGACGGTGCGCCGCCAAGGCTATCTGGAGGCCCTGCGGCCGGTACTCGAGCCGCTGCGCCAGCATCTCAAGGAGACGCCGTTCCTCTGCGGTGAGCGGCCTGCCTACGCCGACTACCTGGTGTTCGGAGATTTCCAGTGGGCCCGCTCGGTCTGCGACCAAGATCTGCTGTGGCCGGAGGAGCGCGAACTGCGCGCCTGGCGCAGCTGCATGCTCGATCTCTTCGGCGGCCTCGCCCGTTCGGTGACGGCTTTCGACACGGCCGCCTGCTAGCTGGGTGTCAGATGCCAGGCTGCTCGGCGATCTGCACCGGCGCACCGCGCCAGCCCTCACCGGAGGACACCAGGCAGGTCGGGCCGCCAGGGACCGTGATGATGATCGTCCAGCTACCTTCGGGGCTGGCGAGCACTTCCAGGAGGCTGCCGGTCGCGGTGACGCCGATGCTGACCGGCTCCTCGTGGTAGTGGTTGGACAGCCTGTCGAGCACGGCGTCGCGGGCGGCGCACTGTGGCGCCTGGGCAGCGGCAGGCAGGCTCGCGACGGTCAGCACCGTGACCAGCGCCAGAAATCCCGCCGAGGTGGCGGCGAGGTGCCGGGCTGTCGGCCGGGAATTGCGGGGCTCCGGGGATATCGTACGCTTGCACATGGCTTGCGGCTCCTTTCCACAACTCCGGCGCTGTGTCTCGTCTTCAAGAACAACAAGACGGATGGAGAGTTCCGAGTTGGTGGAGCAGTGTCGCGCGGCCACAGCGACGCCACGGTGGCTTTTGCCACAAGCTCAAGCACTTGACAGGCGCAGTCGGGCTACTCCCTTTGCCTCAGGCCTTTCATTTGGCACAGCGTGTGACCGCTGCGGAGGCCGACGACGGATTTCGGCGCGTTCTATTCCGCCGCCTGTTCGGCGAGCGCCGCGAAGCGGCGCTCCATCTCGCGCCGGCAGCGCACTGCGGCGTCGTCGCCGTCGACCGCCACGTCATCCCAGCCAAGGCTCTGGCCCTTGGCCACCGCGCGCGTCAGCGTCACGCCCTGGGCGAGGCCGAGCGGCAGGCCGCCGGCGGCGAGCGAGTCAGCTGCCGGGCTGAGCTTGCCCCACACCGTGTAGCCGCCCTCGCCGTCGAGGATCTCACCGGCCTTGAGGTCGCGCTTGGCGGTTGCCACCACGTCGCCGCGCCAGCCGCGTGCGCTGCCGGTCGGCTGGCCGTTGAGGGCGGCCTGGGCCACCGAGATGCCGAGCTCGAGGCCGATTAGGTGGTAGGGCTTGTACATGGCGGCGTAGCGCCCGCTGCTGTCGGTCGCTAGGCCGTATTCCTTGAAACAGCGCTTCGCGTAGTCGCTCGGCGCCTCGAACACGACGTAGACACCCCAGCGCAGATCGCGCACGACCGGGCTGCCGTCGCGCTCGAGGCTCGACACCACCTCGACCTGGCCCTTGCGCTCGAGCACGCCGCCCTCGGTCCTGGGCCTGAGCGCCTCGGCGAGGGCGTCGCAGCCCACCGGCGGAAACGCCAGGCCGCCGGGCGCCGGGGCGAGATCGCAGGCATTGGCGACCGCCGCCATCTCGATGGCCGACTTGGTGCCGTCCATGAAGGAGTTGAACATCTGCGCATTCATGCCGCCGGTCGCCGCCTCCTCGGCGGTGATGCCGTAGTGGTTCCACACATCGTCGGGCGTGAGGTCATGGTAAGACGGCAGGTACTTGGTGCCCTTGCCGGCGGCCACCACGGGAAAGCCGCAGGCGCGCGCCCAATCGACCAGCTCGGCGATGAGCGCCGGCTGGTCACCGTAGGCGAGGCTGTAGACGAGGCCGGCCTCGGCCGCCTCGGCCGCCAGCAGCGGCCCCGCCAGCGCGTCGGCCTCGACATTCACCATCACCATGTGCTTGCCGTGCCGGCGGGCGAGGCGCGCATGGTGGATGCCGGCCGGCGGGTGGCCCGTCGCGTCGATCACCACCTCGATCTCCGCCGCGGCGAAGATCGCCGCGCTGTCGTCGGTCACCCAGGTGGCGCCAGACTTCAGCGCGGCACCGAAACCGGCGGCGGCGAACTGCTCCTGCGGCCAGCCGGTGGTGGCGAGCGCCTGGCGCGCCTTCCCGACATTGAGGTCGGCGACGATCGCCACGTGGAAGCCAGGCGTCAGGCGCGCCTGGGCGAGGAACATGGAGCCGAACTTGCCGGCACCGATGAGGGCAATGCGGATCGGGCGGGCGGCGGCGGCGCGGCCCTGCAGCTGGTGGTAAAGGTTCATCATACCTTCCTGTTCGGCGGCCCCTATTCCGCTGCCCGGCCGGCGGCGGCCAGCTCGCTGAGGCAATCGTCGGCCAGCGGGCGGATCGGCGTGAAGTCGCGGTGCGCCACCCACTCCGGGCGCTGGAAGCGCCTGATGTGGTTGTCGACGTGACAGAGGCTCAGGTAGACGATGGTGCGGCCCCACGGGCTGATGTTGGCCGGGCTGGCGTGCACCAGGTTGCAGTGGAACATGAGGACCGAGCCGGCCGGCCCGGTTGGCGCCACGATGCCGCCCTTCTCCGCCAAGCGCGCGACGGTGGCGCGGTCCAGCGTCCACAGCGGATAGGAGGTGGTCGCGAGGTCGTGGCCGGCCTCCAGCGTGCCGTCCTTGTGGCTCTGCGGAATGAACATCAGCGGCCCGTTCACCGCCGTCACCTCGTCGAGAAAAAGCGCGATGTTCATGGCGCGGGGCTCCGGCATCTCGTCGTCGCGTGCCCAGGTGCCGTAGTCCTGATGCCACTGCCAGACCTCACCATCAAAGGCCGCTTTCGCGTTCACCTTGTACTGGTGCAGGTAGACCGGGCCGTCGAGCAGCTGCATGACCGGCTCGATCAGACGCGGGTGCAGGCCGAGCCGGCGGAAAGGCTCGCTGTAGGTCTGCGCCGCGAAGGCGGTGCGCGGCGCGCCGGAGCTTTCGCGCCAGACCTCCTCACGCTCCAGGCCGTAAACCCGCCCGGCTTCCTCGTGCAGCAGCGCGGTCTCGTCCGGCGAGAACACCTCGGGCAAAAAGAGGTAGCCTTCGCGGTCGAAGGTTTCCAGCTGGTCAGGCGTCAGCTTCATGGCGGCGTTCTCCTCCTGCTTCGTCCTTCTCGGCCTTCTGCGGCCGCGGCGTTATGCCCAGCTTTTCGCAGAAGCGGCCGCTTGGCAAGGCTTCGCCCCAGAGTCGAACGGGCAGGGGAAAACCCCTCCAGGTTTCCTGGCCAATTCTCTTGGCCTGCCGGCCGCTGGCCGCTATCAAGAGGGCCAACCCGAAGCACGAGGAGATGCAAAGGCGATGGACGAAGAAATCTTCAACATGGAGCTGCGCAAGTTCCTGAAGAAGGTCGGCGTGACCTCGCAGCGCGAGATCGAGACCGCGGTGCGCGACGCCCTCGACAGTGGCAAGCTGAAAGGCTCCGAGACCCTGAAGGTGAAGGCGGTGCTGACCATCGAGGCGCTCGGCCTCAGTCACGACATCGACGGCGATATCAAGCTGGGCTGACGGCCCCGCCGACTCACCACAGCGCGGGCTTGGCCACCATCAGGACGATGACCCCGGCGAGGCTGCCGAAGCCGACCCAGCCGAGCCGCAGCCAGAGCCGGAAGTGGCGCTCGAAAGAAGCGGGCAAAGCGGTTTCGCTGCGCCGGGCGATCGCCGCCAGGCGCTCCATGTCGATCTGCAGCGTCACCACCACCAGCCAGGCGGCCCCGGCCACGCCGTAGAGCAGGTAGCTGACGATGAGCCAGGACTCGGCGTAGCCATAGCCGGACAGCCGCACCAGCCAGAGGCCGGTGACCGGCTGGGCGACCGCCGCCGGCGTGGTGAAGAGCCAGTCCGCCTGTACCACTTGGCGGGCGACCCGGGCGATGCCGGCAACGTCACCGCTGCGACAGGCAGCGAACATCTGGTAGGCCGTGCCGAGGCTGGTGCCGAACAGCACGATGGCGCTGGCGATGTGCAGGCCGCGCGCGAGGAGGTACTCGTCCATCAACGCGCCGTCGGCGGCAATGCCACGGTCCACGGGGCGCTGCCCCGCTTAGCCCCAGTCACCTCTATGCGCACTGCAGCGACCCCCCGACGCTGTATGGCCCCGGCGGGACTCTAGCGGGATATCACTCGCCAGGGAATGCGCTAGGCAGCGGCAGTCCCTTTTCCGCCATCACTTTGCGGGCGCGATCGGGGTAGTCGGTGATGAGGCCGTCGACGCCGAGGTCGATGAGCGAGGCCATGTCGGCCGCATCGTTCACCGTCCACACCACGACCCTGAGACCGAGCCGCTGCGCCTCGCGCAGGTCGGCCTCGCGCAGATCGCGGTAGTAGGGTGACCACACGGCGGCGCCGGCACTGTGGATCGCCTGCGGCAGTGTCGTTTGCGTCCAGTCGATGGCAAGCCCGCCGAGCCAGGGCGACGGGACCGCCCCGTCGCGCTGAAGAGTGTCGAGCCAGTCCTGCTCGGCCGTCAGGTAGATCGTCTCGATCTCCGGCGCCTCCCGCTGCACTGCCTGCAGCGTGCGCCAGTCGAACGACTGCACCGCCGCGCGTTCGCTGGCGCCGGCCTCGCGAATGACGGCGATCAGCGCCTTTGCAAAGGCCTCCGGATCGGCGGAGTCCGTGGGCGAATCAGGGGCGACCTTGGTCTCGATGTTGTAGCGGACCGCACCGCCGGAGAGCGCCTCGGCGCGCGCCAGCACCTTCGCAAGGGTCGGAATGGCGACACCGTCGAGGCCGGTCTGCTCCGGCCAGCGCCCGGCGTAGCGGCTGCCCGGCTTCGCACGGCCGACGTCGAAGGCGCCGAGCTGCTCGGACGTCAGCAATAGGATC